>Ga0070737_10001979_pt1 | contig 26321 bp, 22 predicted proteins | sample Coa_R1_10_FD_66438 | JGI IMG/M metagenome (GOLD analysis project Ga0070737, IMG submission 66438) | Surface soil microbial communities from Centralia Pennsylvania, which are recovering from an underground coalmine fire - Coalmine... | ecosystem: Environmental > Terrestrial > Soil > Unclassified... | reverse complement strand
ACGGAGGCGTCTGCGTCACGATGCATATCTCCTTGCTCGGCGGTCTGGACGGCGAGTCTCCTTGCTTGGCGAGGTTCCGGAGCCCTTGGCCGGGCCGCGCGCTGCGTCGCGCTGATTATGCCGATTTTGTCCGGTATGACGTCTATGGGATAAGGGCATTTTCAGGGGGTCCTGCGAACAATCTCCTATTCCAGGCGCCAATTGGCCGCTGGCGATCGTAGCAGGATCGGCGGTGACACAAGGGCGCATCGGCGAGGAAGATCAGGTGGGCGCCGTGCACCGCAGACGGGAACCGGGGGAAACCGGGGGATTGCGGGGGCCGTCCCCCCCGGGCCGGCAGCAGTGCCATCATGGGCTCTCGTGGCTGAGATGCATGACCCGGCGCTGGCGGGTTGCCGCGCACCGGGGAAGGCAGGCGGGTGGCGGACGCCGGGACGCCCGGGTGGGGCGCGGGCATGGTGGCTGCGGGGACACCGGGCGCGCCGGGCCGCGGCAGCGGCGCTCACCGGCCTGGCGGTGATCGTGCTGGCGGCGGCATGCACCGCGTCCCCGCACGCCGCCGCCACCGGCAGGGCCACGGCGGGAGCGCCCCCCGCATCGGCGAAGGCACGCCCCGTGCCGTTCCCCGTCGCGGAGAACAGGAAGCCGGGCACGTCCGCGTGGCGGATCAGCCACGAAAGGGCGCCCGATGCGATCGAGGGCTACGCCGACCACGTGAGCGTGCTGCCGGGCCAGCCGTTCCGGCTGTTCGTGTCCACGACGTCACCGCGGTTCCGCGTCGAGGCATTCCGCATGGGCTGGTATGGCGGGAAACAGGCCCGCCTTGTCTGGTCATCTGGCAGCGTCCGCGGCCGCGTCCAGACGGCCCCGCGGATCAGCGCGGGAACCCACATGGTGACCGCCCCGTGGCGCCCGTCGCTCACCGTCCGGACGGCCGGCTGGCCGCCAGGCGCCTACCTGCTGCGGCTGGACGCCTCATCGGGCGCGCAGCGGTACGTGCCGGTCACCGTGCGCTCTGCCAGCACCGCGGGCAAGGTGGTGATCCTGGACGGGGTGACGACCTGGCAGGCGTACAACCGGTGGGGCGGGTACAGCCTCTACGACGGCCCGGACGGCCTGCCGTCCGACCGCGGCTATGCGGTGAGCTTCGACCGGCCCTATGACGGCAACGGCGCCACCTTGTTCCTCGCCTTCGAGCAGTCGGCGATCGCGCTGGCCGAGCGGACCGGCGTGCCGCTGGCCTACGAGACCGACGTGGACCTCGACGAGCATCCGCACCTGCTGGACGGTGCCCGCGCGGTGATCTCGCTCGGCCACGACGAGTACTACTCCAGCGCGATGCGCACGGCGCTGATGAACGCGAGGGGCAAGGGCACCAACATCGCGTTCCTCGGCGCCAACGCGATCTACCGGCACATCAGGTTCGCCTCCACGGCACTGGGTGCCGACCGGGTGATCATCTGCTACAAGGATGCCGCGATCGACCCGATGTATGCGGTCAACAAGAGCGAGACCACGCAGAACTGGCGCGATCCCCCCGACCCGCGCCCGGAGAGCGTGCTGACCGGCGCGTTCTACGAGTGCAACCCGGTCAGCGCGCCGTACGTGGTCTACGACCCGCACAACTGGATCTTCGCCGGCACGCACGCCTACAAGGGCGAGTCGTTCCCCGGCATGGTCGGCCCCGAATACGATCGCGTCAACCCCGCGGTGCCGTTCCCCAAGCCGCTGGAGATACTCGCGCACTCACCGCTCACCTGCGACGGTGTGGCGAGCTATTCGGATTCCGTGTACTACACGGTGCCCAGCGGCGCGGGCGTGTTCGACTCCGGGACGATGCGCTGGGTCTGCGCCATGCGCGGGCCGCACTGCGGTCACGGCCTGAACGATGCGGCCGAGCGTTTCGCCGACCGCGCGACCCAGAACCTGCTGCGGGCCTTCGCGGCGGGCCCCGCCGGACGCGCCCATCCCGCGCACTCCAACCTGACGGAGGTCAGGCCGGCTGCCGGGAGCCCCTATGAGGGCACGTGACCGCGCCGTTCGCCCGGGGAGCGGGAAAGCCCCCGGGTCATCCGCGATCACGGCGGGCATATGCTCGGCGGGCAGGGGCCTGCCAGACGGGGATGCCGGAACGGACCGCGGCCGGGAGGGAAGATGGCGGAGCAACTGACGGTGGAAGCGGACCCGGCGGAACTGGGCTTCGACCCGGCCAGGCTGGCGCGGATCGACCGGCACTTCGCCCGGTACGTCGATGAGGGCCGGCTTCCCGGGTGGCAGGTGGTGGTGACCCGCCGCGGAAAGGTCGTGCACCACGTTACGTACGGGCAGCGCGATGTGGAGGCGGGGCTGCCGGTGGAGGCGGACACGCGCTGGCGCATCTACTCGATGACCAAGCCGGTCACCTCCGTGGCCGCGATGATGCTGTATGAGGAGGGCGCCTTCGAGCTGACCGACCCCATCGCGCGCTGGCTGCCCGAGTTCGGCGAGATGAGGGTCTACGCGAAGGGCGGCGCGCCGAACCCGGCGACCGTCCCCGCGGCGGAGCCCATCAGGGTCTGGCACCTGCTCACCCACACCGCGGGGCTCACGTACGGCTTCCACCACGCGCACCCGGTGGATGCCATGTACCGGAAGGCGGGCTTCGAGTGGGGGCAGCCGCGCGGTCTCGACCTGGCCGCGTGCTGCGCGCGGTGGGCCGGGCTGCCGCTGCTGTTCCAGCCGGGCAGTGAGTGGAACTACTCGGTCGCCACCGACGTGCTCGGCGCTCTGGTGGAGGTGATCTCCGGCCAGCCCCTCGACCAGTTCTTCAGTGAGCGGATCCTGGGCCCGCTGTCCATGGACAGCACCGGGTTCTGGGTCGGTGAGCCGGCCGCCGGCAAGCTGGCCGCCCTGTACGTGCCGGATCAGGACACCGGGCGGCTGGTGCGCAACGGCGCGGCGGACGCACACGCCACGGCACCGCCTGCCTGCCTGTCCGGCGGCGGCGGGCTGATCTCGACCGCCGCCGACTATCACGCCTTCACGCAGCTCCTGCTGGGCGGCGGTGAGCTGGGCGGCGTGCGGCTGCTCGCCCCCCGCACGGTGGCCCTCATGACCCGCAACCACCTGCCGGGCGGCGCAGACCTGGAGGCGTTCGGCCGGCCGCTGTTCGCCGAGATCCCGTTCAGCGGGTTCGGGTTCGGGCTCGGGTTCTCCGTGCTTACCGACCCTGTCAAGGCGGAGACGCTGTCGTCGGCGGGTGAGTTCGCGTGGGGCGGTGCGGCGTCCACGGCGTTCTGGGTGGACCCGGCGGAGCAGGTCACCGCCCTGTTCTTCACCCAGTTGCTGCCGTCCAGCACCTACCCGCTGCGCTCCCAGCTCCGGCAGCTCGTCTACCAGGCGCTGTGCTTATGTGAGCTGTGCTTGTGTGAAAGGCCACGCTGGCCGGGGCCGCGCCGCGCTCCCGCCCGCCGGCACCGTACATTCCGCGGGAGCGGGATACTGGGGGTATGACGTACGCCCAGCACGACGACGACCCGGCGTGCGCTGTCGCGCACGGGACGGCGCCCCTCGCATCCGCTGCGCCCACCGCGGCTTCCGTGCCCGGTGACCGTGCCCTCGTCGCGGTCTTCGCCTCGCCAGTCGCCGGGTTCTTGCTGCGTTACGGCGCTGACCTCGGATTTCGCGGCCTCCTGCTGGAACCCGACCCTGGCCGGGCGGCGGCAGCGGCCATCTGGGGCGTGCCGGTTGTGGCGGCCCCGCCCGAGGACCTCGACGGGACCGCGGACGCGGTGGTCACCGACCATCACCGGTCTGAGCTCGGCACGGTGCTGCGTGACCTGCTCGCCAGCAAGGTCCGCTGGATCGGGGTGATGGGCAACCCGAAGCACCCGGCGCCGCACGCATCGGCACTCGCCAGCCTGGGTGTTCCCCAGGAGGAGATCGCGCGGGTGCACCGGCCCATCGGCCTCAACATCGGCTCGCGGACACCGCCGGAGATCGCGATCGCGACCCTGGCCGGACTGCTCGCTGACCGTAACGGCCGCCCCGGCGGGTTCGAGTTCTGAGGGCAGGCAGCCTCATCCGGATCCCGCCGTGCCGGGGCAATTCGCCTCCCAGCCCGCAGGCGGCAGCCCGGCACGTGGCATCCCTCACCGCCGGATCCGCCCTCCCGGCCTGCGAGCCGCCCACGCCGTCGCCAGCGCGGCGGCTGTGACGAGGATGAGCGCGGCGAGCAGCGGCCCCGCCCACCCCGGTCCCTGGTGCGCCGCGTTCACGGCACGGCCGTCCCGGGCGGCATCCCCCCGGTGCGACGCGCCCGGCCGCGGTGTGGCCGCGTGTGATGCGGCAGGCGACGGCGGCGGGCTCGCCGGCGGCGCGGCCCAGGACTCGGTTTCCAGCCTGGCCCCGCCCCGGCCGGCGACCACGACCGCGGAGAGCAGGCCGCCGGGGGAGCGGGTCAGGAAAAGCTCTTCCCCGATCTCGTAGAAGCCGGGCCCGGCCGGCGCGGGTGTCACCGGGGCGAGCCCGGCGGCCTGGTCAGCATCACGGCCCGGGGAGACGGAGAGCAGCGCCGAGGCGTAGCCGAGCCGGTCATCCACCCGGTGATGTACCGCACACAGCAGCCGCACCTGGCTGGCGGAGGTGACGCCGAGCGCGGGCAGCAGGAGGTCCGAGCCGGGCGGGGGGACGACGGCGGACGTCTGCCACGAGCTGCCCGGCCTGCCCACGGCCACGCCGATGACGCTCCGTCCCCCCTGCCACAGCGGTGCCGCCACCATGAGCCCGCCGCCGGGCAGTGCCGTAATGTCGCCGGCCGGGAAGTCGTAGAAACTCGCCCCGGGCAAGGTCAGCGGTGGCCTGCCGCCCAGGAGCACCGTCTGCGGCGGCAGCACCTGGCCTCCCGGCCCCAGGACCGAGACGAGGACCTTTTCCCTGCCGTCCCCCGCCGACTCGGTCCAGTTCACGGCCACCCGGTCCTTGCCCAGTGGCGTCAGCCGGGCGCCGAACGCCGCGTCCCCGCCGGCGGCTGGCATCGTGACGGGTGCCCCGAAGGTGCGCCCGCCGTCGTGGGAGACCGCTACCACAAGCCGGTCGCCGGTGCCGACCGGCTGGCACGCGTCGGCGCCGGCCCCCTCGGACCAGGCGACCCACACCGTCCCCCCGGAGCCGGCGGCAACGGCCGGCCTGTCGTCGAAGTAACCGCTGCCACGCTGGTCGCTGACCAGCGTGGCAGCGCTGAGCCTGCCGCCGGGCAGCACGCGGGCGATCGCGACCGACCCTCCCGTGATGCACGCGGAACCGCCGGGCGCGACGCCCGCGACGACGAACACGGGGCCGCCCGGCGAAGCAGCCGCCGCCGAGTCATAACTCTGCGTGAATCCGGGGGGAAGCATCAGCCCGGCATCCGCCCACTGCCCTCCCTGCGCCGGCCGCGTCCAGACCCGCACCCGGGCGACGCCGGAGCTGAAGGTGGTCGCCGTCACCGCGCCGGCCACAGAACTCGCGGCCGCCGCCGGCTCACCCAGGCTCCGCGAGACACCGGCCGTCACGGTCTGGGCGGCCGGCGCGCCGGGGACGGTACCGGCTGCCGCGCCGGCCCGGATGGCCGGCGCTGCCGGGGCGCCACTGGCCGCCGCGCCGAGGAGCACCGCCGCGCATCCGGCGATGGCCGCCGCGCCGGCGGCGCGCCGGCCAGATCTCCGCACCACGGCGCCCTGCCGCGGGCTGGGCCTTGCAATCCGCACGCTCCGCCTTCACCTGCCCGATTCACATCCGCGTCACAGGCGGATGGTATCGGGCGGGTACGGTGCTGCAGGGGTACGGGGCGCCGTTGCAGCAGGAGCGGGACAAGGTTGACGTTCTCCCCTCCCTGGAGGAGGGGGGTCCCGCGTGGCCGGCGAATCCGGGGATACGCTGGGGGCGGCTCACTCCGCCCTGAAGACGGGGCTTGCGCTGCCGGGAGTTCCGGTCACTGCCGAGGGGAAGGGAAGAGCGCGTGCGCCTGCTCGTGGCCGAAGACGAGCCGCGGATGGCCAGCCTGCTCCGCAGGGGCCTGCGGGAAGAAGGCTACTCGGTGGATGTGGCCGCCAGCGGCACTGATGCCCTCTGGCTCGCCCGCGAGGTCGACTATGACGCGATCGTGCTCGACGTGATGCTGCCCGGCGTTGACGGGTTCGAGGTGTGCCGCCAGCTCCGCCGGGACGACCGGTGGGCGCCGGTCATCATGCTCACCGCCCGCGGTGACGTCTCCGACCGCGTGCGCGGCCTTGACGCCGGGGCGGACGACTACCTCCCGAAGCCGTTCAGCCTGGTCGAGCTGTGCGCGCGGCTGCGCGCCCTGGTGCGGCGAGGCAGCGCGGCGCGGCCGGCGGTCCTGCAGGTGGGGACGCTGCGGCTGGATCCTGCGAGCCGCCGGGTGTGGCGGGACGGTACGCCGGTCACCCTGTCCGCGACCGAGTTCTCCCTGCTCGAGCTGTTCATGCGCCACCCGGGCGAGGTGCTGACGCGGTCGCGCATCCTGGAGCATGTCTGGGACTTCGCCTACGACGCCGCCTCGAACGTCGTCGACCAGTACATCGGGTACCTCCGCCGCAAGATCGACCGCCCGTTCGGCCACGAGGACCTGGAGACGGTGCGCGGCGCGGGGTACCGGCTGCGCCAGCCGGGGGACTGAGGAGCCTGCGTGCCACTGCGGCTGCGCCTCGCGCTGATCGTCGCCGCCGGGCTGACCGCGCTGCTCGTCGCCAGCGGGTTCGCATTCGTGCGCCAGCTACGGGACAGCCTCACCGCATCGATTGACACCGCCTTGTGGAGCCAGCGTCACGCCCTGCTGGTGAGCCGCCCGGTACCCGTTACCCGGGGACGGCATTCCCTCGGGACCCTGCCGGGCGGCACCCAGCTTCTCACCGCAGGCGGCACCGTGCTGGCGTGGTCCGCCGACGACGCCGATGACGGGGGGAGCAGGCCGCTGCTCACGCCGGCGCAGGCGGCCCGGGCCCGCCGCGGGCCACTCTGGCTGACCAGGTCATACCCTGGTGCGGAAAACCCCGTGCGGCTGCTCGCCTTCCCGCTGCCCTCCGGGTCGCGCGCCGCGGTGGCCGTCGTCAGCAGCTCGACGGAACTGCTCGACGAGGCGGTGGATCACGTCGAGGAGGGTTTCCTGTTCGGCGGTCCCGTCGTGGTCGTGGGCGGGGCGTTCGCGGGGTGGCTGCTGACCGGTGCCGCGCTGCGGCCGGTCGAGCGGATGCGCCGGCAGGCGGCGCAAGCCACGGCGGCCGGTGCCGTTCCTGGCGGCGGCCCGGTGCTCGATGTCCCGGCGACACGGGATGAGATCGCTGCGCTCGCGCGGACCATGAACGAGCTGCTCGAGCGTCTCCGGACAGCGGTCGCGAGGGAACGGGCGTTCGTCGCGGACGCGGGCCATGAGCTGCGCACACCGCTGTCCATCCTGCGCACCGAGCTCGAGCTTGCCGCGAGACCCGGCAGGACACGGGAGGAGCTGTCCGAGGCAATCCGGTCGGCTGCGGAGGAAACGGACCGGCTCGCCCGGCTTGCCGAGGGGCTGTTGCTGCTGGCACGCGAGCAGGACGAGCGGTTCCTGCACCGCGAGCGCGTCGGCGTCCGCGCCGTGCTGGAGGCGTCCATAGCCGGGCTGCAGGTCAGGGCCCAGGCCCGGCAGGCGAGGATCACCCTGGACGTCGGCCCGCGAGACCTTACCGCGACCTGGGACGAGGACCTGATGCGCCAGGTCCTGGCCAACCTGATCGACAACGCGCTGCGGCACGGCCCGCGGCATGGGACGATCCGGGTCAGCGCGGCGGGGTTCGCCGGCCGGGTCGTGCTGCGCGTGGAGGACAACGGGCCCGGGTTCCCCGATGACTTCCTGCCACGCGCGTTCGAGCGGTTCAGCCGTGCCGATGCCGCCCGCGGCTCCGCGGACGGCGGCGCCGGCCTCGGCCTGGCCATCGTCGACCTCATCGTCCGCGCGCACGGCGGCCGGGTACAGGCCGGTAACCGGCCGGAAGGCGGCGCCGTCGTCACGGCCGAGATACCGGAGCCCGCCCCGCCTCAGATGTGAGGATTCACATCCGGCACCCATCTTTGTCACAGGATGGCCACGGCAGGCTGGTAAGCACGCCAGAGCGGGGGAATGCTGTCCCGTACACAAAGGAGATCACGTGGCTGAGGCGCTGGGGCGGACCTGGGACAAGCGTGTCGCTGGATGGCACTCGCATGTCACGTCGGCTGCCGCGTTCGGGAAGGTGCTGGCCCGGCTGCTGGAGGTGGCGTGCCCGGCGGATTCGGACACGTGCGTCGACCTCGGGGCCGGGACCGGCTTCGTGACCCTCGCCCTCGCCCCCCGGGTGTCCTCGGTGCTGGCCGTCGACATCTCACCGGCGATGGCGGAGTCGCTGGCTGGGCGTGCCCGCGAGGCCGGCCTGCGTAACGTGGCCACCGAGGTGTGCGACCTGAAGGATTTCCGGCTGCCCCCGGCCAGCGTCGACCTGGTTGTCTCCAGCTACGCCCTGCACCACCTGTCTGATGCGGGCAAGCGGTCCGTGGCGGCCCAGGCCCTCACCTGGCTGCGGCCCGGGGGACGGCTGGTGGTCGCCGACATGATGTTCGGCCGCGGCGCAAGCCGGCGGGACAGGGAGATCCTGAAGCAGAAGGCGGCGGCGCTTGCCGCCAAGGGGCCGGGCGGGGTGTGGCGGATCGCGAAGAACCTCGGCCGTTACGGCCTGCGCGTCGGCCAGGAGCACCCGGCCTCACCGGAGTTCTGGCTGCGCGCCCTGGGGGATGCCGGGTACGCCAGCGCCAGCTTCGAGCCGGTCGTCGCGGAAGCGGGCATCGTCCACGGCATCCGCCCGGACGGCACCCTGTCACGGTAGGGGAGCCGGGCGGCCCGGGGCCGCCCGGCCGCAGAAGTGCGCAGGGGTAATCCGGGGAAACCCGGCTAGGGGACGTGGCCCGGGTATGTTCGCCCCGTCCGCGGCACCGGTCCTGGCCGCCTGCGCGCGTCTCAGGGAGGGCGAAGGCCGCCTGGGGCGGCACTAGCTGATGTCCGTGGCACGTTACCGGGCCCGCTGCCGGGCCTGCGGGCCGTCCCGCTGGCTTACCGGCCGCCCTCACTGCTTACCGCCCAGCGTGCACTTGTTACCGCTCACTGTGTACCCGGCCACCCGGATCATCCGGGTGCTGACTCTCGCTGCCGGGCTTTCCGCCTGCGCGTGACTGGGCATTCCTGCCGCGCCGTGATGGTTAATGTTCACCTCAGGGCAATAGACTGTTCGGGCCGTTGCTCCTGGGGATCCGCCCAGGCGTGGAATTCTCAGGGGCGGCCCGGCGAGACGACCGCCGGCAATGGGCTTGCTGTTTCCGCAGGACAGGGAGGCATGTGCCAGTGAACGGCCCCGCACCCGGATCCGGTCCATCCCCCGGGCGGTCCCGCCGGGGGCTGCTGAGCCGGCGGCGGTTCCTCGGCAGCTCGGCCTCGGCGCTTGCGGCTGGCGCGGTAGTTCCCGGCCTCCTCCGCAACGCCGCTCCCAAGGCGGCTGCCGGCAGCGCGGGAACCGCGGCCAGTGAGGCCAGCCACGCCGCGGCGCTGCGCGCTCTCGGGCGCAGACGGCTTCGCTTCCCGGGCTCCCGCCCGTATCCGGGCCTGCCCGCGGGCACCGACACCCTCCCCGGGATCCAGCACATCGTCGTGCTGATGATGGAGAACCACTCGTTCGACAACCTCTTCGGGATGCTCGGGCGGGGCGACGGGTTCACCCTGGGTCCTGACGGCCTGCCGACGGCGGCCAACCCGTACCCGGACGGGCAGATTCAGCACGCATTCCGCATGCCGACCACCTGCCAGCTCTCCGCGCGGCCAAGCCAGGAGTGGCTGGCCAGCCACAACGCTTACGACGGCGGCAAGCTGGACGGCTTCGTCAGGACGCCGATCAGCCCGGCCACCCCGGAGATCGTCGGCGGGGTGGCCATGGGCTACTGGACCGGCGAGGACCTTCCCTTCACCTACAGCCTGGCGAGGACGTTCCCCGTCGGTGACCGCTGGTTCTGCTCGGTGCTCGGCCAGACATACCCCAACCGCCGGTACCTCATCGCCGGTACCTCGGCCGGGATGACCGATGACGGAGGTGTCTCGCAGGCCAACCTTGCCGAGCCGGCCCCCGCAGGAACCATCTTCACCATGCTCGACCTGTACGGGATCACCTGGGAGAACTACGTCAGCAGCTACCCCTCGGGCGCGACGCCTGAACTGTATGTCAACGACGAGGCGACCGAGGCCCTCCACCACAGGCCGCTGGCGGACTTCTTCACTGACGCCGCGGCCGGCACCCTGCCGGCGTTCAGCCTCCTCGACCCTGACTACACCACACAGTCCCAGGAGAACCCGCAGAACATCGTCGTCGGCGAGGCGCTCATCGCGCAGGTGGTGCAGGCACTCGGCGCGTCGCCGCTCTGGCCGCGCACGATGCTGGTGCTGACCTATGACGAGCACGGCGGCTACTACGATCACGTGCCGCCGCCTCCCGCGATTCCCCCGGACGCCATCCCCCCGCTGGTCCAGCCCGGCGAGTCCGCCTATGACGGCTTCGCCCGCTACGGGTTCCGCGTCCCCTCGGTGGTGGTGTCCCCGTACGCCAGGCGCCACCACGTCAGCCACGTGCTCCACGACCACACGTCGGTCCTCGCGATGGTGGAACGGAAATGGAACCTTCCCGCCCTCACCTTCCGCGACGCCAACGCCAACGACCTGGCCGACTTCCTCGACCTCGGCGCGCTGGCTGCCGGGCGGCCGACGTTCCCCGTCCTGCCCCCGCTGGCCGCGCCAGGTGACACGCCCGCGGCGCTCGCCTGCTCGGCAACCGGCCCGGGAACGATCCCGCCGCCGGGCTCCGTCACCGGCTGACCCGGCTGGCGGCGATCCCGCCGAAGCCCCGTCCCCGGCGGGATCTCACCGTGCCTGCCGTTGCGTAGCGCGTGGCGGGTCAGCTGAGGCGTTCCCGCGCGCAGACGGCCATCGCGTCGCGCTGGCAGCCGGCCAGCCCTGCCGCGATCTTCTCGTAGCTGCCCCGGAACCTTTCGTCATCGACGTGCATCCGGCCAAGGCAGGTGTACGCGGCGGCGCCCGGAGTCCAGAACCGGCAAACGGGCCGGTAGCGCCCGTCGACCTCCGCCTGGACCTCCGGGTCGTCCGCGGGCCTACCGGCCACCATAGCGGGCTGGTGCCTGGGATCACGTCATTGCGGAGGTACTCCTTGATCAAGCGTTCCCGGTACCGGCCCGGACCGGGGCAGCTTCAGCGTCGTCCTCCAAACAGCCCGTGACCAGATCATCCAGGCGGACAGGGACGATCCGGCGTATGTGCGCGGCTGCACCGCCTCGGCACCTGGGTCCGCGTGATCACCCATCCGGATGCTCCTCATCTGGGGATCGTCGCTGATCCGGAGACTGCTGGCCTACCGGATCGGCGTCGGGGAGGAGGTCCAGCCGATCTGCAGCTATGAGTCGCTGTTCGTGAGTTCCTCCGCTAGGCCGGCGCGCTGGTAGCTGGTGAAGACCTTGGCGAGCTGCGTGATCAGCAGCTTCCGGTGGTCCGGCCTGAGGCCCGCGAGGAAGCGCTCGACGAGGCTCGCGATCTTGTCCGCCGCTGCAGAACCCGCGCGCGATTCAGTTACCATGCCCACGGCCGCGTCGAATTTCTCAACGCCGCCGTCGGCCAGGCGGAGAAGCCTGTCGGGCTCGCCGTTGGACCACCACAGCCGTGCCATGGTGCTGTCGCCAAGGAAGATATCGCGCAGCTTCATCAGCCGCGCCCGTGTGGCCTCCAAACCGGCGGCGTCGAGAGCAGCCTGGCGTCCGATGCAGGCCTTCCGTCTGCCGGACCACCGGGGTGAGGAGCCCGATGTCGTAGCTATTCTGGCAGGTGCGGGCGAGGATGTCAGTAACGACGTACTAGGGCGCGGCGCCCTGCGCTGCCGATTCCAGCCATCCGAGGCATGCCTTCCTCGCCTCGGCGACGTGCCCGGGGTCGTGGAAGGCGGCGCACCATCCGTCGGCGAGCAGGCCGATCCGCTCTGACTCTGCAAGAGTGCGTGGGATAACGTCGGCGGGGGTTTCGGCGAGCGCGAGAAACGCCCGGATTCCGGGAGCCCGCAGCCGGTCGGGATCTGTCGCCCACCGGACCACTTCGCGCAGCGTGGAGACGCGCAGGCGTGGCTCCCCAGCAAGCGACCTCACCGCCGCAACGACGCGGTCACGCACCTCGGGGTCCCCGTGGATCGCGGGGTAGCTTGACGAGTGCACGAAGCTGCTCGGCAGCACCGAAGACAGTTGCTGTCTCCGCTCCGTTGAGCGCCGCTGCGGCGATGAGTAGTGCGCGAGAGTAGCCATCTTTGTGCGTTGTGAACCACGTAGCGAGTTGTTCGGACCAGTTCTGAGAGGCAGGTAACGCCCGGCGCCTCGACACTCATGAGGACCGGCCTTCGTAGCTGATGCCGCCGAAGATCTGGTCGGCGTTGATCTGCTGCCCACGTTCCGGCACAGCCGGCGGACCGGTGGCACGCCTGCTTCTTTGACCTGGACGGCCAGCAGGGCCTGCTGGGCCAGGGGGAAGGCCGCGCCGCCGGCGATGCCGCGTACTGGCTGGCCGGCGCCACCCCGGCGTGGCGGGACGCGGTCCAGGTCGTGTGCATCGGCCTGGGCAGCGTGAACTGCCTGTTTGGGATCGCTGGGTTGCTGGGTCATCGCGGCCGCCGGTGGCGCCGCTCGGTTTCCCGCATCCGGCGGGCCAGCTCGCGCGGGTCCTTGTGAGCGATGAAGCTGCCCGGGGGCACGTGGAACAGCGGGAAGGCGACGAACTCGCGGGTCCAGGTGCCCCAGATGATGAGCCATGCCGGGTTCTGCTCCTGGAGCTTGTCCGCCTCCCGCTGTCCCGGGTCCTCGCCATTGCCGCTGGCGGGTGCGATGCTGGCCTCCTGGCCGGTGATGCTCACCGCGGCGGCTCCGTCCCGGATTCGTGCCGAGGTGCGGTCATATATCCGCGCGGCGTTCGGCGCGGTTACGTTGATCGCCTGCGGGGCGTCCAGGTTCTGCGTCAACTGCCTTCCCTTACTGAGATGCTTCCTTTTTCGCGGTGCTGCCGCTTTTCTGCCGTGTTCCTGGATCCGGTCACCAGGGCGGCCAGGCATCCGCTGGCCGCCTCCTCTGGTGGCCTGTCCAGCGTTGCCGCGCAGCCCCCCTGGCGCCGGGACCGCTGGCCGATTCCCTGGCTGGTCTGGTCAGCGGATTGTTACCGAGCCTTGCCGTATCGTGGATGATGATCAAGAGTTGCCCTGGATGAGGCACCACAAGGGGCAAAAGGCAACGCGGGAAGGCAACAGGTGACGGCCTCGTTCGGTGAGGAAATGCGCCGGCTGATGGCCCGGCGTGGCCTGTCGCTGCACCGGCTGGCCACCCTGGCAAGCTATGACGTCGGGTATTTGTCGAAGGTGATGAACGGGCGCAAGCCGGCGTCCCGGGCCCTGGCCGCGCGGCTTGAGGAGGTCCTGGGTGCCGAGGGTGTCCTGCTGGCCGCGGCCTCGCAGGCGCCCGGCGGCAAGGCCAGCGCCGGGCCTGGCCGCGGGGGCGTCAGCTTGCCGGGATCGCGGGAGCCGCGGCTGGCCGGGCCGTTCGCGCCATCGGTGGTGGGGCTGGTGAGCCGGGCGCTGTATCACCGCGGGCCCTGGCGGGCAGAAGAGCCGCCTGATCTGGCGGTGCTGCGGCGCCGCGTGGCGGCGGCCTGGGAGCTGCGCCAGTCGGCGCGCTACGTGGCGCTGGGTGAATGGCTGGCCGGGCTGCTGTGTGATGCGAGCGCGGTGGCGGGTGCGCTGCGCGCCGAGCAGGACACGCTGGAGGCTACCGCGATCGTGGTCCATGCCTGCAACGCCGCCTCGTCGCTGCTGAAGCGCCTGGAGGCCTTCGAGCTGGCCGCTATCGCAGCGGACCGGGCCTACCAGGCCGCCCGGACTACGGGGGATAAGCTGCTGCAGGCGTCGGCGGCGCTGCGGCTGGCCAACGTGTTCCTGTCCGGGGGCCGCCACGGCGAAGCGATCGAGGTGGCGGCGGGCGCCGCGGAGCCTCTCATGGCGGGCACGGATGCCGGTGATGCCGGCACCGCCGTGTGCGGGGCGCTGCTGCTGACGGCATCTGTCGCGGCGGCCCGCCTGGACCAGGCGGCCCAGGCGTGGGAGCTGCTGGGCGCCGCCTGGGCGGCCGGTCTCCGGCTGGGACGCGACCACGCCGGTCTGCACGCGGTCTTCGGGCCGGCCAATGTGCTGATCCACGGCGTGCAGGTCGCGACCGAGCTTGGTGATGCCCGCGAGGCGCTGCGCCGCGCGGACAGGATCAGCATCGGCGCTGTTCCCGCCCCGCTGGCTGAGCGCCGCGCCACCCTGCTCATTGACATCGCCCGCAGCCACGCGCGGCAGGCGGACCATGCCGCGGCCACTGGTGCCCTGCTGGATGCCGAACGCATGGCTCCCGAAGAGATCCGCTTCAACGCCGTCGCGCACCGGCTGGCAGCGACCCTGCTGCACGCGGCCCGCGGTCGTGCCCCGGAACTGCGCGCGCTCGCCACGCGCATGAGCGTGCAGGATTGAAAGGTGGCTATGGGTTCGGGTCCGGTGCTGTATGTGATCGCCTGCGGGGGGCGGCCAGCCGCTGACCTGCCAGAATTCATCACCTGGGCGAAGACCTGCGGGTGGGACGTGTGCGTGATCGCCACCCCGTCCGGGATGAAGTTCCTCGACGCCGATCGCCTGGCCCGGCTGACCGGCCACCCGGTGCGCAGCGACTACAAGCAGCCCGACGACCCAGACGTGCTGCCGTTCCCGCCGCAGGTGCTGGTTGCCGCCCCGGCGACGTTCAACACGGTCAACAAGTGGGCAGCCGGGATCAGCGACACCCTCGCCCTGGGCCTGCTCAACGAGGCGCTGTGCGCCGATAACGAGATCATCGCCGCGCCGTTCCCGAACAAGACGCTGGCGGCCCACCCCGCCTTCCGGCGCAGCATGGCGCTGCTGCGCGACAGCGGCGTCCGTATGGTCTTCGACACCGGCCGCCTTCCCGACCCCAACCTCGGCGAGCCAAGCCGCGACCTGTTCCCCTGGGAGGCCGTCCGCGCCGAGGTCACCAAGACCGCGGCGGCGCAGACGATGCTCAGCGGCGGCTGACGGGAAAGTCCTCGCGCCGGGTGCCTGGGCACCTCAGGCATAAGGGGAGAAACACAGCAGCGAGAATCCCAGGTACCAGCGTCTGGGAATCCGCCCCGGCTCGCATTGGGCCTGTCAACCTAACGGTGTATCTTCTTTCTCTGTTGTTACTTGCGTCCCGCGCTCAATCGGCCGTCGAACGTGATGTCGAAGGCGTTGAGGGCGGCCGTCCGCCGGTTGGTCCACCGCTTGCGGCCCCGTCCGGTGGGGTCCAGGCTCATGATCGCCATGTACAGGCACTTCATCGCGGCCTGCCCAGCGGGAAAGTGCCCACGCGCCCGGACGGCGCGGCGCAGCAGGGCATTGATTGACGTTTTCTCACCGAGTTTCATGTGATCATCTTGTGCTCGAATTGGGTGAGGACGAGGGCGGCGGCGGTGATGCCGCTGATCCGGCTGGGGCTGACCATGACGTGCTGGAGGGTGCGCCAGCGCTGGGTCAGCAGGGCGAAGCCGCGCTCGCCCAGGCAGCGCAGCGAGCGCAGCAGCGCGTTGCGGGTGCGGGTGTCCGGGTCGAGTTCCCCGCCGCCGGCTGGTTTCTTCACCGGGACGTGCACGCCGTGGCCTGCGCCTTCGTATCCGGTATCGGCCAGCACCGGCAGGTCCTTCAGGTACGGGCGCGCGGCGGGCAGGACGTGAGCGCGGGCGGCGGTGAGGTCATGAACCCCGCCGGGCAGGGCATCCGAGACCCACAGCGGCACGCCGGACGGGGTGAACAGGGCCTGGACGTTTCCGCCGAAGCGGCGCGCCTTGCCGGAATACCAGCGATCGATCTCCTGGCCTTTCACGCTGACGGCCTTTTCCCGGCACCGGTCGGCGGCGACGACCTTGCCGTCCAGGATCAGGTAGGGCAGCCCCTGGGCCTGGGCACGCTCCAGCGCCTGGTGCAGGGAGGGCGCGCGGGCGGCCAGCACGGCGGCCGCCTCGTTCGGGTACCGGCAGGCGGTGGCCTGGGAGATGCCGAAGCCCCGGCCGAGCCGGGCGATATCGGGCCGGTCCCGGAACCACGCCAGGGTGAAGATGGCCTGGTCCCGGCAGGACAGCTTGCGGCTGCCGCGCGGGGTGCCGATCGCCCGGCGCCGGGCCAGCAGCAGCTTCGTGACGTACCAGATCAGTTCCGTGGGGACGTCGAGCATGACACGATAGGAGACCACGCGGAGCCTTCCCTGGTAGATGGTGATCTTCAGCGAGACCTCTTCTACCGGGGGCTCCGCGTCTTCGCGGGGATCGGGGCTCTGTCCGCGTGTCTGCCTCGATGTCCCCGTCACGGCCCGGATGACCGGATCACTTCACTGAGAAAACCTCAATGTGTTCTTCCAGCGGTGGCTGTCCCGCCTGCCGCTGCCGCTGGACCGGGCCGACCAAGACGCCAGGTACTGGTGGGAGCTGTCGATGGCCCAGGTCGAGGTGTCCCGCACCATCGTGTTCACCCAGCCCCGTCACGCCCGGTGCTTCTTCGAGGCGCTGGTGACTGACAACCTGGACCTGGGCCGCCCGGACACCATCGAGATCCTCTTCGGCCGGCGGATCATCACCGGCAAGCAGCGCGCCACCCAGGGGACGTTCAAAACCAAGGTCATCACCCGGGGCACCGAGATCACCATCAACGCCTTCTACCGCCACTCCCGGATCAAGCAGTATTTGAAAGACAGCCGGGCGCTGCGCATCGAGACCGTCATCAACTCACCCACCGGCCTGCGGATCGGCCGCCGCCTGGCCTGCCTGGGCGAACTCCAGGAGGCCGCGCGCGCGATCAACAACCGGCTGCTGCACACTGAACGTGCTGGCCAGGGCTGCGTCCTTGCGAATCCAGTCTTCGAGCGGATCGCGCACCCCACCGTCGATGCGGCGGGGCGGAGAGCTACAGCCATGCGCTTTGGCGACTCCCGGGTCCAGGCCCTGGCCGGCGCCCTGTGCGTCACCGTGGGCGCCGTCACCGGCATCACCAACAGGAGCCTGCGCGCCCTGATGACCGGGCTGCTCGGCCGCCCCTACCCGATGGCCCAGGCCTCCTACGACCTGGCCCGCCTCAGCCGCAACGGCCTGATCATCCGCCGTCCCCACGCCAACACCTACGACCTCACCCCCGGCGGGCTGGCCTTCGCCATCTTCTACACCAAAGTCCACGATCGCGTCCTCGCCCCGCTGTTCACCGCCGGGCAGCCACCGGCTCCACCCCAACTCCGTGACGCCCTCCGCACCATCGAGCAGCACATCGACACGCGCCTAGCCTCCGCAAGGCTGCCTATGGCCGCCTGACAGACTCAGCTCAACTGTCGGAGTCATCGACCCAAAGGATCGCTAGGACGTGGCCGGGATGGTGGGTGTCGGCGTGCCTGGGGCCGGGATTCTGCCTGGAAAACGCGGGGCAGCCCGGTGTGCGCCCTGCTTCGACGCGACAGCCGCCCATGCGGAGAGATACTTCGGCTATGGGAGCGACGCAGGGCGTGCCGGAGGTGACGCAGGGCGTGCCGGAGGTGATGCGGGCCGCGGTGCTCTTCGGCCCGGGAGACGTCCGCGTGACCGACCGCCCCGTCCCGGTCCCCGGGCCGGACGAGGTCCTGGTCAGGGTAGCGATGTGCGGTACCTGCGGGACCGACCTGAAGATCTTCGACGGTCATTTCCCGCAGGCACCGCCGTTCGGGGAGTTCACGCCCGGCCACGAATGGACCGGCACCGTGGCGGCCGTCGGCAGCCGGGTGGACGAGTTCACGCCCGGCGACCGGGTGTGCATCGAGGCGCACAGCGGCTGCGGCCGTTGCGGCAACTGCCTGACCGGCAGGTACACGGCGTGCCTCAACTACGGCAACCCGGCCAGGGGCCACCGGGCCACGGGAATGACGGTGAACGGCGGCTTCGCGGAGTACGCCGTCCACCACGTCAGCGCTCTCTACCGGCTGCCGCCGCACCTGTCCTTCGAAGACGGCGTCCTGATCACCACTGCGGGCACCGGGCTGTACGGGCTCGACGTCGCAGGGGGATACGTCGCCGGGCTTGACGTCGTGGTGTTCGGGCCCGGCCCGGTCGGGCTCACCACGGTGCAGGTCCTCAAGGCGCTCGGCGCGGCCCAGGTGATCCTCGTGGGTACCCGGCCGTCCCGGCTGGAACTGGGGAGGCGGCTGGGGGCCGACCACGTGCTCAACGTCCGCGAGACCGATCCGGTCCAGGCGATTCTCGGCCTGACCGGCGGCCAGGGCGCCGACATGACCGTCGAATGCTCCGGTGCCGCCGGGGCGCCGCAACTGTGCGCCGAGACCACGAAGCGCGGCGGCAAGATCGTCGCCGTCGCGTTCTACCCCGGCATGGTGACGTTCGATCTGAGCGCGGTTGTCCGCAAGAACATCACGATCTTCACCTCCCGGGGTGAGGGCGGCACCAACGTGAAGCGCGCCGTCGCGCTGGCCGCCCAGGGCAAGCTGCGCGGTGCCGAGATGGTCACGCACCGGTTCCCTCTTGAGGAGATCGCCACCGCGTTCCGCGTGGTGCGGGAACGGGACGCAGACCCCGTCAAGGTGGTCATCGTGCCCTAGGGGCATCCGCCGCCGGCGGAGACTGCGCTGCCCGTGAGCCCGGCCGCGCAACGGCCGCGGGGGCACGCACCTACGCGGTGACCCTGCGCTGCCCGTGAGCCCGGCCGCGCAGCCGGAAAGGCGGCGGAATCCCCCGCGGGCCACGGCGGTGTCCCGGCCAGTGCCACCGCGAATCAGGTGCCCAGGGCCGCCGGCGTGGCGCAGCAGCCGGGCTTGCCCCGTCACGCCGGCGGGCTTGTCCCGTCACGCCAGCGGGACGGTGCCGCGCCGCAGCGGCCTCACGGAGCCCCGGCGCCGCGCCGGGCATCGAGCGGCTCCCGAAGGTGCCCCGGTCATACGGCGGGACGCCGGTGTCTCCCATGGTCAGCCGAACGGACCCGGCGGGAACGGCCAGTTACCCGGCGGCGAGCAGGGACGGGACCGTCCTCGTTCCCTGGCCCGCCTCCACCGTGCCGATGAAGGCGGTCACGGTGCCGTCGGCGCCGACGTGCACCCAGGCGTCCCGGGTGGTGGGCAGGATACCCTCTGGGCGGGCCCGCCGCCGGCGGCCGCGACGGTGACGAGACCGCCGGGCAGTCCCGCGACAAACGTCCCCTCGTCCTTGGCGGGGGAGTCCCACGGCAGCGCGGCGCCGGGACGCTGGACCTGGCCGGGAAGCTGCGGCGGCGGGACGGGGAGCAGCGACTCGGGCTGTTCCATCAGCTCAGCGGCCCGCTGGACCGCACGCCGGATGCGCGGGTAGGTGCAGCAGCGGCAGATGTGGCCCTCCAGCGCGGCGGCTATCTGCTCCTCGCTGGGGTGCGGACAGGTCACGAGCAGGGCCGCCGTGGCGGTCAGCCAGCCCGGCGTGCAGTAGCCGCACGGCAACACCTGGCGGGTACCCCGGCTCTTTCACCTGGCGGGTGCCCCCGGCCCGCCCAGATGGCGCCGGAGGACGTCCGCGGCCGTATCGAGGGCGTCGGTGAACTCGTCGGTGGCGGTCAGCAGCACGTCGCCGATCGTGGCGCTGCCTTCCCGCGGCCCGTCCCCCGCGTCATCGGCCCAGCCGTTCCCTGGGCCCGCCCGGATGCCGGGGGGCGTCCGCGTCCCGGGTGCTGCCGCCGCGTTCAGCTCCCGTTGCATCTGCCTGAGCGGGGGCAGCCGCCGTGGGGGCGCCTGGGTCTGCAGCGACCGGGCGATCGCTTCCGCCGCCGCCACCAGGCCGCTGGCGAAACGGTCGAGTGCGGCCGCGTCCACGTCACCGCCGGCCCGCTCGCTCTCGATGGCGGCGTGCAGGATCAGGGCGGCGTGCGCGAACCGGCGCATGGCACCGGTGAGGGCGTACGCGAGTGCCGCCGTCACCGGGGGGCGGGCGGGCTCGTCGGCCAGCCGGTCCGTGGCCGCCTCGGCGTCGAAGCGGGCCGTGCGGGCGGTCTGCTGGGCGGATCGCAGGCACTTCGGGTCGGCCGCACGGGGGTCCGCGCAGGCGCGCAGCAGTGCTGCCGCGTACCGGGCCTGCGTCTCGAAGAGGCGGGCGATCCTGCGCTGCGCGGGATCACCCGCCCACGTCGGCCACGTGAAGTACCCGGCCAGGGCGAGCGTTCCCCCGATGACGGTACCCGCCAGGCGGGCGATCGCGGTCGTGTCGGCCGGCTCCCCGAGCAGCGCGAGCAGGGCGACGACGAAGTCGGTGAGGAACACCGCGTAGAGCAGGTAGTTGACCGCGAACACCGCGTACGCGATCGTCATGGTCACGCCGATCCCCGCGACCAGGGCTGCGGCGCTCACGTGCAGGAGCAGCGCGGTCGCCACGCCGAGTCCTGCGCCGATCACGGTTCCCGCCGCCCGCTGGACGCCGCGGTAGACGGTGGAGGCGTAGTCGGGCTTGAGGACGATCGCGATCGTGAGGACCACCCAGTAGCCGTGGGGCAGCCCCGTGCCCACGGCTATGACCTCGCCGGCGCCTGCGATGACGGCGAGGCGCAGGGCGTGCCGCCCGGCCTCCGAGGACAGGCCCGTGCTGCCGCGCAGCGGTGACAGCGTGGCGGCGGCCGTGCGCCACGGGCGGTGCCGCCGGCCCCCGGCCGTGGCCGGCTCCGCCGACGGCTCGGCTGCGGTGTCGTCGAGGCGCCCGAGAATCCGGGCGGCGGCGCGCAGCTGGCCGAGCAGCGCCTCACCCGCCCATGCCCATGCGGCGTCCCCCGGCACGCTGACCGCCTCGATGCGCTCGGCGAGCGCGGCCGCGCGCTGGCCGTGGCCGCGCCTTGCCTCGATCGCGCCAGCGAGCCCGCTGAGGATCTGCGCGCTCTCGGTGAGCAGGCCGGACTGCGGCGTGAAGGTGGCGAGGGCGGCCAGGGTGGCCCGGATCCGCTCGGCCTGCTCGAGCAGCAGCAGCATGCGGAGCCTGACGGGGACGCCGAGCAGCGGGTTCGGGTCGCGGAGAACCTCCGTGCCCGGGAACGCCACGGCCTGGGGCGGGCCCGGCCTGCCGTCGGTCCCGGAGGCTTCGCCGGAGAGCGTGGCCGCGTACTGGCCGAGCGCCCGGTAGGTGGCCGCGAGCGCGGAACGTTCCTGCCCGCCGCGCACGACGGCCCAGGAGGCCACGACGAGGATCCCCTGCCACAGGCCGCCGGCGAGCACGAAGGCTGCCCGCAAGGCGGCCTCGCGGGGGGGAAGGGGTATGTCGCTGGCGATGACGAGCTGGATGACCCACTGCAGCCCGGCGACGGAGAACCGCGGCCCCAGCGCGACGAACAGACCGATGAGATAGCTGACGGCCACGACGGCAGGGACGAGCAGCCAGCCGTTCACGTAGGCGGCCGTGCCGCCGGCGAAGGTGGCGGCCGCCATCCCCGCGGTGGCGAGCACGATCGTGGTCACCCGCGTCCGCGAGACCCCCTGGAAGGACGCGAAGCCGGCCGGCAGCGAGCCCAGGGCGGCGAAGACGCCGTAGCCGGCGTGGCCGGCCGCGATCCCCGCGGCCAGCGGGGTGATCATCCCCACGCCGGCCCGGACCGCCGCGAACAGGTCCATGTCCTGCCACCTGAACTGGCCGAAGCGCAGCCAGCCGCCCCGGCGCAGCTCGGCGGAGACGATCCGCCGGCCGGCCCGCAGCCACCCGGCGACGGGCGTCTCACCGGCCACCGCGGGACGCCTTCCGTGATCGTGAGGCCGCGCGCCGCATAGCAGCGACCTTAGCCGGGGCCGGCGCGTGCCGGCCGTGTGTCGCTGCCCGCGCCCCTGGCGCCTGCCGGGGCTGGCCGGTAAAATACCGCCCATGCGGATCGTGCCGGGCCTGCAGTGGTGGCGCCGCCGTTAGGCGGCGTGAGGGCTCGCGCGTTCCGCGGATTCCGAAGCGACCGCCCGGCAGCGGCGGCCGCTTTCTCGTATCCGCCGGGGCCGGGCCCTGGGGCAGGGGGAGCCGCCATGGACTCCGAACGGCGCAACGGCCAGGCTCAGCCTGACGGCCTGGCCGAATTCGTGACAGGCGGCGGGGTGCGGGTGATCCGCGCCGCGGCCTGCTTTGATCCCGCCATGCTCGCGGAGGTGACGGCCGCCGTCGAGGTGCGGCGCGGCGGCGTGCTCAGCTCGGGCATGGAATACCCGGGACGGTACAGCCGCTGGCACATCGCCTACGTGGACCCGTGCCTGGAGATCGTCGCACGGTCCAGGCGGATCGGCGCGCGGGCGCTGAACGCCAGGGGCAGGGTCCTGCTCCCCGTGGTCAGCCGCGCACTGCGCCGGGCAGGCGTGCACCGGGAACCGTGCCGGGCAGGCGCGCAGGAGGTGCCGCTGTGGGCCGGTGACGTCAGCGCGGCGGACTGTGCCGAGGTCACGATCCCGGAGCCGGACCGCGCCTTCACCGAGGAGGAACGCAGCCGCCGGCCGACCGTGTTCACCGCGCTCCGGGAGATCATCGCGGCCTTCGCGTGCGCCGACCCGCATCTCGGCCTGTACGGGGCGTTCGGCTACGACCTGGCGTTCCAGTTCGAGCCCGTCAGGCTCCGCCTGGCGCGCCCGGCGGATCAGCGCGACCTCGTGCTCCAGCTTCCCGACGAGATCTACGTGCTCGACCGCAAGCGGGAGCGGGCCACCAGGTACGCCTACGACTTCGAGGCCGGGGGGCTGTCCACGGCCGGGCTTGCCCGCGCGACGCCCCCCACCGCGGGGCCTGCCGGGCAGGCCGCATCCACGGCGGCGGGCGTTCCCGGCCTGCCGGCCGCGGGCGGGCAGGACGTGTCACCACCATCCGTTCGGCCTGCTGATCATCCCGGCCCCCCCGGGCTTCCCGATCTCCCCCCTCAGCCGGAGCCGGGCTCCTACGCGCGCGTGGTCGCCCAGGCGAAGGAGCGGTTCGTGCGCGGCGACCTGTTCGAGGTGGTGCCCGGCCACGTCTTCTACGGCCGGTGCGCCTCCCCGTCCGCCTTCTACGAGCGGCTCCGCCGCCGCAACCCCGCGCCGTACGAGTTCTTCCTCAACCTCGGCGGGGGAGAGTACCTGGTCGGCGCGTCACCGGAGATGTACGTGCGGGTGACCGGCGACCGGGTGGAGACCTGCCCGATCTCCGGCACGATCTCCCGCGGGGAGGACCCGCTGGAGGACGCGGCGAACATCCGCACCCTGCTCGGCTCCCTCAAGGAGGAGTCCGAGCTGACCATGTGCACGGACGTGGACCGCAACGACAAGTCGCGGGTCTGCGTCCCCGGCAGCGTCAAGGTGATCGGGCGGCGCCAGATCGAGATGTACAGCCGCCTCATCCACACCGTGGACCACATCGAGGGCCGGCTGCGCCCCGGTTTTGACGCGCTCGACGCGTTCCTCACCCACATGTGGGCGGTGACGGTCACCGGCGCGCCGAAAGCCTGGGCGATGCAGTTCATCGAGGACCACGAGACCAGCCCGCGGCGCTGGTACGGCGGCGCCGTCGGGATGATCGGCTTTGACGGGTCCATGAACACCGGCCTCACGCTGCGCACCGCGCACATCCGTGGCGGCGTCGCCGCGGTGCGGGCGGGCGCCACGCTGCTGTTCGACTCCGACCCCGCAGCCGAGGAGCGGGAGACCAGGCTGAAGGCCCGTGCCCTCCTGGAGACCCTGGAGGAAGCCGGACGGGCACAGGTGGCGGAGGCCGGGACGGCGGACGGCGCGCGGGGAGACGTCCCAGGGGCCGGCGGCGCGCGGCAGGGCGGGCTGCCCGGCAGCGGGATGCGGGTGCTCGTCGTGGACCACCAGGACTCGTTCGTGCACACCCTCGGTGACTACTTCCGCCAGCAGGGCGCGGAGGTGACCACGCTGCGCGCGGGCTTCGACCCCGCGCTGCTCGACGCCCACCGGCCGGATCTCGTGGTGCTGTCGCCGGGGCCGGGCTGCCCGCGGGATTTCGCCTGCGGCACGCTCCTGGCCGAGCTGGACGCGCGGGGGCTGCCCGCCTTCGGGGTGTGCCTGGGTCTGCAGGCCATGGTGGAGCACGCCGGGGGAGAGCTGTCTTTGCTGCCCGAGCCCGCGCACGGCAAGCCGGGAACGGTCCGCGTCACCGGCCAGGGGGCACCCGGGGGGCTGCTGGCCGGGCTGCCCGCCGAGTTCACCGCAGCGCGGTACCACTCGCTGTACGCGGCGCCGGAGCAGGTGAAGGGGGGTTTCGCGGTGACCGCGGTGACACCGGACGGGGTGGTGATGGCGATCGAGGACGCCGCCGCGGGCCGCTGGGCGGTCCAGTTCCACCCGGAGTCGATCCTCACGGCCTCGGGCCGGGCCGGCCACACGGTCATCGCCAACGTGCTGCACCTGTGCCGCGCCCGGCGGGTCTCCTCCCGTGCCCCCGGACCGCCGCCCGCCGGCCAGGCCCCCAGCACCACGAACGAGATGCGCCGGCAGATCACGGCAGGCTCCGGCTGACCCCGGCCGCAGGAACCCGGCGGCGGCGCCAGATCGCAGGTCAGCGCACCGTGGTCCCGGGGCACGGCCGCCGGGGTGTCGGCGGCCGCGGGTAGGGTGCCGTGGCATGAGAAGCGTTGAGCCCGAGGTGTTCCTCGTCGCACGTCCGAAGCTCGACTACGGGCAGGTCGCGGAGTACCTGCGCGAGGTCGGCGGGGAGAGCTGGCTGGAGCGGCTGGACCGGGACGAGCTGGATATCGACGCGCAGAACCTGGCCGAGTTCGCTGGCAGGCTCTGCTACAGGTCGTGGGAACCCGGCCTGAACCCCAACGTCGTCAAGGTCCGCACCGACCAGGACACGTACTTGCAGAACATCCTGGCCAGCGCGCACGGCTCCGTTCTCGAGCACGTGAGTTTCACGTTTGTCCTGCACAACATCAGCAGGGTCTGCAGCCACGAGCTCGTCCGGCATCGCCCCGGGACGGCTGTCTCCCAGGAGTCGCTGCGATTCGTGCGTCTCGCGGACATCCCCTTCTGGTTCCCGGCGTGGGCGCAAGGCGACGAGGAGCTGATGAAGCGAGCCCGGGCGATCCTGGCTGAACTCGAAGAGTTCCAGCGCTGGATGGCCGGTCACTTCCGCCTCGACGACGAGGGTGTTCCCTTCCGGGAGAAGAAGCACAAGACCTCGTTCATGCGGCGTTTCGCGCCGGATGGCGTAGCCACCGGGCTCGTGTGGACCGCGAACATCCGCACGCTGCGGCACACGATCGAGGCCAGGACCGACCCGGGTGCCGAGGAGGAGATCCGGCTGGTGTTCGGCAAGATCGGCGAGCTGATGCGTGCCGAGGCGCCGGCCTTGTTCGGTGACTATGAGGTCCGCGACGGCGCCTGGATACCGGGCTGGCGCAAGGTCTGAGCCGGGTCACCGGGCAGCGGCGGCCTCCGTGTGCTGGGCTCACAGGTACCGGCGGCTGCGCCGGCGCACGCGGGCGGGGCCAGCAGCGGCTCAGAACGGGTGCGTGTCGTAGTGGATCAGCTCGCCGGGGGCGCCCAGGCGCTTCAGCTCGCGCACGGTCTTCGTGATCATCTCGTCGGGCCCGCTGATGTAGATGTCGCGGTCCTGCCATGGGGCGTCCGCCACGATGCCGGGGATCGTCCCGCTGAGCATGCCGCGGGCCGGCTCCTCCGACACCACGGGGATCACCCGCAGCCAGGGATAGGCCGCCTGCATCGCCCGCAGGCTGGCCAGATCATAGAAGGCCGACGCGCGGCGCGCGCCGAGGTACAGCACGATCTCGCGCGGCCAGCCGGCCATCCCCGCCAGGGCGGCTGCCCGGGCGGTCCCTGCCGTGGCAGCCGCCTGGCTCTGCGCCGGGCCGGCGGCACCGATGATCGACTCGATGATGGCCTTGATGGGGGCGAGGCCGGTTCCGCCCGCCAGGCACAGCACGTCACGCTCAGCGGCCGCCTCCGCGGTCATGGAACCGGCGGGTGCGCCGAGCAGCAGCGTGTCCCCGGCAGCCGTGCGGTGGACCAGCGCCGTGGACACCAGGCCGCCGGGAACCGCGCGGACGTGCAGGCGCAGCGTCCCGTCCTCGCGGGGGGCGTTCGCGACGGAGTAGTCACGCCACAGCCGCGGCCAGTGCGGCGTCTGGACGCTCACGTGCTGGCCGGGCAGGTAGTGCACCGGCTGGCCCGGC
>Ga0070737_10001971_pt1 | contig 26400 bp, 20 predicted proteins | sample Coa_R1_10_FD_66438 | JGI IMG/M metagenome (GOLD analysis project Ga0070737, IMG submission 66438) | Surface soil microbial communities from Centralia Pennsylvania, which are recovering from an underground coalmine fire - Coalmine... | ecosystem: Environmental > Terrestrial > Soil > Unclassified... | reverse complement strand
CTTGGACCCCAGCCCCAGGGCACAGTCCAGCTTGGCTTTGGAGACATCGATCCCCAACGGCATGGCTGCAGTGTTCATGCTTGCGCTCTCCACCTTGTGAATGCAGGCTCCGGGGAGCCCCGGGCCGAAGATACTGTTCGAGTTGTCGCAAGTTGAAACCGGGCGTGCGGTGCAAGATCTACGTCACGGCGTTCGAGCCAAGGTTGGGCACGGCATCCGCACACCCCTTTGCCCAAGAGCGACTCGGGCAAAATCACAATACAAGGTTGGGCTGACTCCGGACTTGTCCGGAGGAAGCCCAACGGCTCCGCTTCGAATTGTTGGGCTTCGCAAAATGCGCTCAGCCCAACCTACGCGCTACATTGGTCCTTTTGGATCCATGCACAGTACTGCCACGGGTAACGCGGAAACTCGAGAATCTTGAACAAAAGTTAGAGTCTCGGGGGTCCTGATGCTGAAGGGCCATCCAAAAATGATTTTCAGAACGGCATTCCAGCCAGGAAATCATCGTCGCTTTCCCTGCGAAAACCACATCTTCCGGTATCAGCAAGATATAAAAGACAGGCTTAGAAGACTTACTAGCGTGCCCGCAACCTCTCGGCCCTCCGGCAGATCTCGACGCAAGTTCGACGACATACGCGTCGCTCCTGGCCGCCTTGCCGGTCCGGACGTCTAGTACCTTGTAACTCCACCAACATTGAGTATTCCAGATCTTGTGTCGTGTAATCCACTCACTGGACGGAATCGGCCCGGACATTTCCCACTCACCCATAATCATCTTTTGGGCGACCTTGATTGAGGGAATGTTATGAATTTTGCTTCTCGCATTTTGGGTTGACGATGGCGCGCTGTATGCCACCCGCAACGGTGCGATGCCAATGTCGCGGGTCGTTCCGGAAACTTGATTTGTCATTCCAATAGTCAATGGCACCATCGTGGTGGCGTGCGCAGAATGAGGAGCGATCAGAAGCGCCACCAGCAGCCAAGGCACTTGGGGCATTGGAAATCTCCCAACGCAGGCGGAATTTAGAAACGCATCACCCGCAATGGGAGTACGTGGTGGAGAGGTGGATACTTTTTGATGAAGGCCAATATGTACAAAGGTCTGCTCCGCTTTTCATTGAGCCACATGGATACTTGCAGTTACTCCGCGTTTGGATACTTGGGCCGCCGCGACCGAGGATCCAGATCTGATACCCCGGGTTGGTTGCGGTGAGCCCCCATCACAAGTGGGTAGGGATCATGACGTCGACGCCCACACATCCGCCAGCAGCTCCGCCTGCGCGATGACCTTTTCAGTTGCCTCCGGCTGCTTGTCGGGCGGATATTTGTGGATGGCTAGCAGCACTTTGACCATTGCCACCATTCGGGCGCGTGCATCCTTGCGACGTTGCCAGTTGATCGTTGCCGATTTCCGAAGCTTTTCCGTCAACTCCTGTGCCAATGCACGCAGCGCCGGATGGCCCAGTTCTCGCACGGCCGACTCGTTCTCGGCCAGCGCTTGGTAGAAGGCATATTCTTCTTCGGTCATGCCGTCCGGTGGCCTAGCCGCATTGATCTCCTTGGCCAGCTGGATCAACTCCTCGATTATCTCGACCGTCGTAAGCGCGCGGTTCTGATAGCGATTGATGGCCTCTTCCAGCTTTGCCGTGAACTCCTTGCCTTGCAGCGCGTTGCGCTGGCCACGGGCCTTGACTTGGTCGGCGATCAGCCGTTCCAGCAACTCGGCAGCCAGGTTGCGCGTCGGCATTTCCCGAATCTGCGCCAGGAAGCGCTCGTCGAGCATACTGATGTCTGGCCGATTGAGCCCCAACGTGCGGTAGATGTCGTTAACGCCATCGACTAGCACGCCCTTGGCGACAAGCTGGCGCAACGCAGCTTCCTTTTCCAGCCGTGACATTCGCCCACCGGCGCGGGTGAGCTTGATAAGCGAGACGCGCACGGCCTGGAAAAACGCAATCTCCTCGCGCACGTCCATCGCCTCGCGTCGGGTACCCGACAAAGCCTGCGCCTTGGTCAGCTTGGCGACTTCGTTGAGGTAACCCCGCACGCCGCAGTTGCGACCCTTGTCGTCGATGGTTGGATCGACCTTTAACACGTGTTCCATTGCCGATCCCAGCAGCGCCAGCGCGCATTTGGGATCCTGGAAGCCGGAATAGTCGAAGCCCGCAAAATACTCCTTGCGGATCACGTCCAGCGTATCCAGCAGGATCGCGAGTGCTTGCCCTGAGGTATCCACCGGTTCGCAGTCGTGACCGGAATCCCGCGTGTACTGCTTGATGGCTTTTTTCAACTCTTCACCGATGCCGATGTAGTCCACCACCAGGCCGCCGGGCTTGTCTTCCCATACGCGGTTGGTGCGCGCGATCGCCTGCATCAATCCGTGACCCTGCATGGGCTTGTCGAGATACAGCGTATTGACTGGCGGCGCATCGAAGCCCGTCAGCCACATGTCGCGCACGATCACCAGTTCCAGCGGATCGGTTGGATCCTTGAAGCGCTTTTCCAGCAGCTTGCGCCCGGTTTTGTCGGTGCGATGCGGCTGGTAGTGCACGGGGTCGGACGAATTGCTGGTCATCACCACCTTGATGCGTCCCTTATTGGGATCGTCGGTCCCCCATTCGGGTCGCAGCTTCACAAGTTCTCCGTACAGCCGCACCGCAGCCTCGCGCGACACGGCCACGATCATTGCCTTGCCGGCTAGCGACTCCTTGCGCGATTCCCAATGCTTGACAAGGTCAGCCGCCAGAGTCGCCAAACGACCATCAGCCATCGCCAGTGCTTCCAGCCGAGTGTGGCGGCTCGCGGTGCGACTCTGCTCGACTTCGTCCTCGTCTTCGGTGACTTCGAGGAACTCGTCCACCAACGACTGCTTTTCCGCTTCGTTGAAGCGCAATTCGATGATCCTCGACTCGTAGCTCACAGGCACCACTGCGCCATCGGCTTGCGCAGCCAGCATGTCGTACACATCGACGTAGCTTCCGAATACGGCCTCGGTGTCGCGATCGTCCAAACTGATTGGCGTGCCAGTCATTCCCAGGTAAATTGCCTTGGGCAATGCATCGCGCATGTACTTGGCGAGGCCGTACTTGGTCTGACCGGATTTCGTGTCCAGCTCGGCGCGAAAACCGTACTGCGTACGGTGTGCTTCGTCGGCGATCACCACCACGTTGGAGCGCTCGCACAACACCGGCACCGTGGTCTCGCCAGGTTCCGGCGCGAACTTGTTGATGGTGGTGAAGTAGATGCCACCGGCTTCGGCAGACGACAGCCGGGCCTTCAAGTCGGCGCGGCTTTCAGCCTGCTCGGGCGTCGCGCGCAGCGACCAGCGGCAATCGGAGAACGTCTCAAAAAGCTGGCCGTCCAGATCGTTGCGGTCGGTCACCAGCACCACCGTCGGGTTGCGAAACTCCGGCCGGTCTCGCAGCGCCATCACGTAGAACAGCGCCAGCAACGACTTGCCCGAGCCCTGGGTGAACCAGATCACGCCGCCCTTGCCGTCCTTGCGGTGCACCAGTGCATCGACCGCACGCTCCACGGCCTTAAGCACGCCGTGGTATTGGTGCCACTGCGCGATGATCTTGAAACTGGCGCCGCCATCCATGCCGCCAAACGCCACGAAGCCGCGGAAGAACCGCAGCAGCGTCGCCGGGTCCAGCAGGCCGCGCACCAGCACTTCCAGTTCCAGTTGGGCGCTGTCCACCTTCTTGCCGCCCAGCAGCCGCCAGCACGAATGCCAGGCAAAGTCGGCGGTCAGCGAGCCATAGCGCGCCACCGCGCCATCGGAAATCACGTTCAACAGGTTAAACCAGAAGAGTTGTGGAATATCCGCCTTGTAGTTCTGGATCTGCGTGTACGCAGCATCGATATCCGCATTGGGATCGGCCGGGTTCTTCAGCTCGATCACCACCAGCGGCAGCCCGTTAGCGAACAGCACGACGTCGGGCCTCCGCAGTTTCCTGCCCTCGACCGTGAACTGATCGACTGCCAAAAGATCATCGCCGCCATCACCACCAATCACCGGCACGCGGATCACCTCACGTCGACCGTCGACGGCCGTGCGATCCAGCGGCACGCCATTGCGCAGCCACTCGTACACCTCGCGATTGCCGTCCACCAGCGATTGCGACCCGTAACTCGCGACTTTCGCCACGACCTGATCGACCTGTGCAGCAGACAACGCCGGATTCAGCCGCACCACCGCCGCGCGCAGTCGCGGTGCCAGCACTACCTCGCTGAAACGCTCACGGCACACATGGCTGCCACCCGGCGAAATGTCGTCGCCGTGCGCCACGGACCAACCCAGGCTGGCAAGCCAGTCGAGGCAGGTTTCCTCAAGGTGGCCCTCGTTCATGCCCATCAAGTTCCCCTCGCCCTTTACATAGCTAGGGCGGCTTCGGCAGTACCGCCGGCTATTTCATCGCGGGCGTCCATCCCGGGAACAGGCAAGCAGGATCCCTGCCAATCGCCCGTCTCCAGATCGAGCGAGATCACGTCGAGGCTCAAGCCGTCGTCGAAGTGAAACGTCTCCAATGGGCGAGAAAACCGAGTCGTGCGCGGATAAATCAGCGCCATCCTGCCTCGACCCCCCAGATACCTGTGACCGTACGCAAACAGCTGGTAGAAATCGTTCTGGGCGAGGCCGTATTTGTCATCCACGTTCGTGCTGTCGAGCAGTTTCCACTTGGCGTCCACCACCCAGGTGCTGTCGTTGTACTCGATGACAAAGTCCGGACGAAGTTGGAACACCCTTCGGGTCGAGGTGTAACAAAGCCATTCGGAAGCCGCCTGTGTCCGCACGCGCGCACCGCGTGGCAAGCGTTTGCGCAGGCTGCTCTCGACGAACCGCTCGAAGACCTTCTCCATCGGAAACAGCAGACTGCGCCCGCGCCACCCACCGAGCGTGGACAGCGGCGACCGATCGCCCAGGATCAGCTCGCACCAAGTGCGAATGATGCTGTAGTGCTGCATCAGGCGATCGCTGCTCCAGCGGCGAAAGTCGCCCGCAACGTCAGTGCTGTGCTCGATACCGGACAATTGATGCCCAAGCTTATGGGCCAAGCGCCAGTTCTCCGCATCGCGGGTCATCTCGGCCACTTTGTCCAATGCGGTACGAATCAGGCGATTCTCCACGCGGTTGACGTCGAACACCTGATGCTCGACCTGGAACAGGTGCTGCCGTCCGACCGGTTGTCGAATCTGGCGTGACACCAGCAGCCGGCCGCGCAGGAACCGTAATTCCTCCTCGACCAGACGGTAGTCGAAGCGCAATCCCTTCCGCACCAAGGCATCCAACTCCACAAGGAATCGCTGGATGATCCACTCGCTGACCGGCGTCTTGAACGTTTGCAGTGAGGTCAGTCCGGCATCTTTCGTCGGCAGTCTTAGGCACTCGTGAAGCATGCGATACAAAATCTTGCGTGCTGTAATCGTATCGGCCAGTTCATTGGTGTGCTTGGGCAGAATCTCGATCCGCGTACCATCGGGTGCTTCGATCACACCCACGTAGTTGTCCAGTCGCAGCCAGCGACGGTCATCGACCTGCACCAATGATGCATCTCCGGCGCGATACCGTTGCGTCTCGTGGCACAACCAGTCGAACGTTGTGGCCGGGATCGTCGCCTCGTCGAGGCTTATCTCGGACAGTGGCCCGGTTGTCAGCCGGGCATGTTCGCGGACGGTAACCAGGTTCACGCGCTGGCCTGCGGCGCCGAAATGATGGCCTTATACGCTGCAGGCTCGTCAAACGCTTCATCATTCACCTGCCAGAGCCGCGCCTCATTCGGCAATTCCACACCTTCGCCGAACAATGCCTTTGCACCCGCGTCGACCTGCGTCACAAAGCGCAGATCGTCCGGCTTGCGATGATCGTTGAGCACCCAGGCAATCTTCTGCCAATCCTCGTAGAAGTACTCCTGCAAAAGCGGCAGTATCTTGTCGCGGAATATCCCGGTGAGGACTTCGATCGTTGGCTCCTTCTTGAGGCTAAGGAAGTAAGCATGGCCGAGCATGTAATCACGGCCCATCAGCACTTCGATCCGCTCGTTCATTACCGTGAGCAGACGATCAATTTGCACACCTTCCACCACCACGCCTTCAAGCTTTGACGGATCGGGCATCACTTCGATGAACTCGAAGCGACGGCGCAGCGCCACGTCCAGACCAGCCAGCGAACGGTCTGCCGTGTTCATCGTGCCGATCAGGTGTACGTTTCTTGGCACACCGAAACGCTTCTTCGAGTAGGGAAGCACAACTTCCAGGGCCTCCGCCTCTCCCTTGCGCTTAGAGGGCTCAATCAGGGTGATCAGTTCACCGAAGATCCGCGAGATGTTGCCGCGGTTGATCTCGTCGATGATGAGCACAAACGACAATTTTGTGGACCGGCTCAATGTCGTGGTTCCCGCCAAGGCCACCGACTCACTGTCCAAATACTCCGACAGATCGGGCCATCCAAATCGCGTGATTTCATAAACGGTCTTCAGAGTGAATTGACGTCCGTCATTGATCGGGCGGATATCCAGCGATAACCCCGTCGCAAGCCATTTGACCGGCAGCTTGTTGGGATAGGCGTCGCGCACGTCAGATGGCTGCCTTGGCTCGTATTCATATTCGCCTTGCACCACACCGATGGCCTGGACGGTCGTTTCCGACCCGATGCACAGCAGTACGTCACCGGGTTCGATCTCCCGTGAGAATACGTGCAAGGTACTGCGGTCGTTGCTGCCGAGCGCCGTGTATTCGGGGTTCTCCCTCAACCGCTCAGCATGAAGATCGCCGACGGCGGGCCAGCCAATTCGCGCTTCGCCATGCTTGAAACAGTATTCGCGTGTTGGACTTGGCGTTGTGGTGCCGTCAATGGAAATCTTCCAGATGCGCGCGCCGTCGCGCACACCCACGTCTTCGGCGACCTGTGCCGAACCTCCAGCGTCCTCGCACAGGCTACGAAATACGCCTGGCTCTATGCGGTACTGCAACTGGCCACCTTCACTGTCGGCCCGGATGCCCTCCACGAAATCCTCGTAGCTGAAACTTTGGTGGAACGTTACGAAACGAATTCGGCGCGCATCGACCAACTTATCGAACCGTGCCTTGAGTGCAGCGCGCTGGCCTGCGTGCTCATCCAGAAACACGGGATCGAGAATCGCCAAAGCTTCATTGACGGTGCGAAACGTCTTGCCGGTACCCGGCGGTCCGAAAAGGATTCGGTTGACTGGATTCATGACGTACTCGGTACCGCTTTCGCGAACTTCGTTCGCAGGAAGTGCAGCGGGCGGCTTTGAGACTTGCGTCTTGCCCTTCGGGATATGCGCGATGATGTAGCCGCCATCTTCATCCGGCGAAATTTCGACGACGTCACCCGCGACCGCGCCAACGTTCGCAAAATAACTTCCGAACCGGTGGCGCAGACGCCCACTTGATCCTGCCGCACGAATGTCGGTGTCGAACGTGTCGCCTCGATCTGTGCGAAACCGCGCCATTTCGCCCGGTGCATTGCCCGAGAGGTCGCCGTACATCGTCTCGGGAAAGGGCGCTTTGAGCAGGTTGAAAGTCAGGTAACCATTCTTGATGGCACCTTCGGTCAACTCGATCTGCAACGGATGTGAGCTTACCCACTGCCGCCAGACGTCGGCACCGAACGCGGTGACGGGCTCATCCGCCGGCTTGCGTGCCATTGCCTGTTGCTGTAACTGGTACATGGGCGTTGACTTCGCTTCTTGCGGCAAACCAAGAAAGCTGCGAAGCGGCTTGCGTAAGAACACGCAAGTTATGGTGGGATGGGCGCGATCCTGATAGTGGAAGGCGATCTTCCAACGGTAGGCCCGGCCGAGCTCACTGTCGTCGATCGCCGCCAATCTTCCAGCCCTCGCGGCTTCGGCTACCGCCGCCACCTGCGCGCGGATAGCTTCGAACGCAGCCTGCGGCGTGTCACCGAAGCGGCGGTACCACGCGTAGTCGTCGGTGTACGCGAGCGCGGTATCACCCTGTTTCGGCTCCTTGTCGTTGCGCGAATAGATCGCGAACTTGAACGCCGAGCCACCCCAGATGCTGCCGTACTGGTCAAGCTTGGCTTCCATCCAGTACGTGAAGGTGCCCTTGTTGCCCGACTGGGTGTATTCCTCAAGCGACATGTTTCGCAGCCGCTCCAGCGGCCATATCTTGAGAAACTCATCCCAAACGGATTCGTCGGTTGCAAATGCCATATTTCCCCCTGTTTTATGCGAACGGCAATCCGGACTGAGGTCAGGCCCGGAAGGCTAGCAAGCGCGCGACTGAGCCCTCACACGAGCTGAACCATCCCACCTCGCCATAGTTGCCAAACCCCACAGAACTGCTAGTATGAATGCCGATATGACCGGCGCCTCTGCACTTCTGTGCACGCGTCGGTTCTCATTTGTGCCCCCACAAGTCCCATTCTTCCCAATCTTGGGACAAGCCGATGTCCTGCAGTGACACCGCCTCTGGCGGCGCCGCGGGAAACTCCCTGTTCAGCAGTGCGCGGAATCGCTCGCCCCAACGTGAGTTCGGGCAGATCGTACGTAGCAATTGCTGCATGAGACAAAAATAGAGGAACGGCCTGGCGTTAGGCATTTCAGGCCAGCCGGTTGGCACGGGTGCGACTTCCAGCACATTGGCGTTCCACATGCGGGCGTGGTGCGCGACCCCGTTGCGGATGAAGTTGAGGCTGCGCAGCCAGCTCGCAAATGCCTTGCCGTCCGGTGCGCCGTACCTGGCGGCGATGACCTGCTGGTCATCATGTCGCATCCCCGCGAAGAACCTCGACAGCAACCCAAAATCCCAGACCTCGATCGCGACCCAGATTGGCAGCTTGCCGCCGTAAGCCGTGCGGTGATGCTCCACAAATGGCAAGCGCTGAGAACGGCGGACCAGCGCCTGGTATTTTTCCAGCCAGACTTCGTGGCTGGTTCGACCGGCGTCCGGACCACGGCGCATCTGCTTCTTGGTGAAGTTTCCGTGCAAACAGTCGGGATTCTCGTGTGCGCACGGGTCGCGGTTGCCGAGCAGGTACGCGACGTCCACCCGCACCGCCAACTCGATGCGTTCCACCGCATCCATCGCCAGCAGTCGAAGCTTCTTGTCGAACACATAAAGCTTCACCACATCCTCGAAGCGGCTACCCGGCACGAACTCATTCAGCCGTACCACCTTACCCTCGCGCTCGCTCGCTGCCTTGTCGATCAAGCGCATCGGGTACCAGTAACCACTGAGCCTGTAATAGCCGATGCGGCGTAGATAATTCATCGCCGCAGCATCGTTTTCGACCTGCAGGCCGCGCTGCTTGAGTACGGCGAGTTGATCTTCCATCGACCGCCATGTTTTCAGCGGCGTCATGCCATTGCTTCCTCTACGACGGCTTCGGCTACCGGTAGGCGTAACTTGCCGGGGATCAGGCGGGGAAGCAGGGTGTCGCGGAGGTTGCCTAGCGTGCCCACTCGCTGTACGTTCCCTTCAATGGTTTGACGCATCGGGTGCACGAAGTCAGTGAACGCCTTGCACGCCTGCTCGGTTGGCATCACGAAGCGCGGAATCTCTAGGCCAACGGCCTTCAACATGTTGACCGTGCTTCCATTAGTACAGCCGACGATTTGCTCGCGAACGGCCGGCACCATGAGGCAACGGTAAAGCCACTCAGTTGTCATCGGGCTCGTCGCCTTAATACGTACCCGATACAGGTGATGAGAGAACAAAGCCTTGGGATATAACGCAGGAACTACAGCCGGAAACCCGATCAATCGGTGCTCGTGTCCTTGCTCTGTGTTGGCTACGATGATCTCGCCAGCATTCACCAAATGTCTTTCTTTGTACTGACCGCTGTAGTACTTGATCCCCGCGTACTTGTAGCCACCACCCTCCAATACAGAATTGAGATTGTGCATTGGAAGCCCATCGCCAGGCTTGGCGAGTCCGGCTCCCTTGTAGCTCAGGCCCCGATCCGCGTCGATGTGCTCCGCGAGTGCAGCGACGCGCCAGCCCTTCGGCATTATCCCCAACTCGCAATCCTGGAACTCGTTCGGAAAGAGCGCGGCGGTGTAACCGTCCATGCCTTCAGGCGCGCGGCCTTCGGCCTTGGCGTACACGGGGTCGAAATCCACAAACCATGACTTGAACACGGCCTGAGCCAAGGCTTCCAGCACGGCGTTGGCGCCACGCAAGTTTTCGATGCGTGATTCGATCGCTTCTAGGAGCTCCACAAACGACAACGTGCTTGTTGTTGCTGGAGGTAATCGAAAAGCAAGGAAGTCTTCCCTCGACAACCCAAGATTGGTCGTCCCCGTCGCATGACTTCTGCAATAAGATCGGAACTGCGGTGTTCTAAGCGTCCAATAGATCAGGTCGGGAGGGAACTGGCTTTCCCCGATTTCAAGCTTCACAGTGTCTTGAGTGAGCCTTCCGACGTGTATTGATTGCGGCACTCTCGCAACGGCACCGAGCAGGTCGGCTGACTGTGTCACGTCCTTCAGCGAGACATACAGGTCACCTGATTTCAACAACAGTTTTGGCTTCGACTCGCCACCGTACGTTTTTAGCGAATCGTCGCGAAAGCCACCGTTTCGCTGAATGCTTGCCAGTCCAAGCAACACTGGACCAGGGCGACCCAATAGTTTGCTCTTGTACGTAGTCCCTCGAACGAGCGTAACAACCTTACCCAGCGAAGGTCCCTGTACGTCAGACCACATACCTAAGCTTCCCCAGTTTGCTCAAAATGGTGGTATCCAGTTCCGCCCCCTTCTCCATCTGTTCCAAGAGTTGCACCGTCAAGCGCTGCATCTTGTCCGCGAACGCCTCGTCATCATCGTCTTCTTCCACCGCTCCGACGTAGCGGCCGGGCGTGAGCACGAATCCATTCTTTCCAACTTCTTCGAGTGTGGCGCCGTAACAGAAGCCCGGCTCGTCGGCGTACTCGGTGCCATCGGCGAAGTCCGTGCCGCGCCAGCGGTGGTAGGTCTGCGCGATGCGCGCGAGCTCCTCGTCGGAAAATTCCTTCTGCTTGCGTGAACCGGGAATCAACGCGGCCAGCTTGCGCGCGTCGATGAAAAGGATTTGGCCCGTGCGGTCGATGTGGCCGTTTTGCCCCGCGCCCTTGTCCTTGGACATGAACCACAGACAGGCTGGAATTTGGGTATTGGAAAACAACTGTCCCGGCAGCGCCACCATGCACTCGACCACATCGGCCTCGACCATCGCGCGGCGGATGTCGCCCTCGCCGGATTGCTGCGAGCTCATGGAGCCGTTGGCCAGCACGATGCCGGCGCGACCGTGCACGGACAGGCGCGCCAGCATATGTTGCAGCCACGCGAAGTTGGCGTTGCCCTTTGGCGGAATACCGTACACCCAGCGAGGATCGTCCGCCAGCTTGTCGCTGCCCCAGTCGGAAATGTTGAATGGCGGATTGGCCAGCACGTAGTCGGCGCGTAGGGTCTTGTGCTGATCGTTGGCGAAGGTATCGCCGAAGCTCTCGCCTAGGTCGCCGGAAAGCCTGTGCACGGCTAGGTTCATCAGCGCCAGGCGGCGCGTGGCGGCCATCAGTTCCTGCCCGTAGATGGCCAGGTCGCCCTTCTTCTTCAGCTGGGCCTGGTGGGCATCCTTGAACTTGGCCGATTGCACGAACATGCCGCCCGAGCCGCAGGCCGGGTCGTAGATGGTGCCCTTGAACGGCGCAAGGATTTCAACCAGCAGGTTGACCACGCTCTTGGGGGTGTAGAACTCGCCAGCGCGCGCGCCTTCCTTCAGCGCGAACTGGCCCAGGAAGTATTCGTACACTTCGCCGAACACGTCGCGGTCGCCATGGGTGGCACGGTCGAACTTGATCGGCGCCAGCAACTGCATCAACTCGCCGAGCTTGCCAGGCTCCAGCTCCAGCCGCGAGAACTCGCGGTACAGCACGCCCTTCAACTGCGGATTCTCGGCCTCCATTTCGCCCATGGCCTTGTCCAGCCGCTGGGCCAGATCGGGCGCTGTCGCCTGCGCCAGCAGTGTGCTGAAGTGCGCAGTTTCCGGCACCCAGAACACGTTGTCGGCGTCGTAGAAGGTCTTGTCGCGGGTGAAGGCCGCCTCGTTGTCCTTGCGGGTTTCCGGGTCAGCGATGTAGAACGGCGACGTCGGCTCGCCAATGCGGTCGTGGATCACCTGCGCCTGCGCGTCGAACATGTCCGATACGTATTTCAGGAACACCAGCCCGAGCACCGGATACTTGTACTCCGCCGCCGAGACCGAGCCGCGCAGCTTGTCCGCGGCCTCCCACAGCTTCTTCTTGAATTCTTCCTGGGTCATGGTTTGGATTGTGGCCTTTGGACTACAAGATGTCAGGGTGCCGTCGCGGCAGATGAGCCACTGACGCCCTCACGGGCCAGTGCGGCGTTGAGGGTGACACGACTGACGTTGAAGTGCCGCGCAACTTCCGTTTTGGTAATGGTGGGGTTGGTCAGCATTGCCGCCGCTTTGTGCACGTCGGTCTTGGATAGTGCCGGCTTGCGACCGCCCTTGCGGCCACGTGCACGAGCCGCAGCGAGACCGGCGATGGTGCGTTCGCGAATTAGGCTGTGCTCGAACTCGGCCAGCGCGCCGAATATATGAAATACCAATCGGCCGCCGGTACTAGTGGTGTCGATCGACTCGGTGAGCGAACGGAACCCGACGCCGCGCTTCTGCAGGTCGTCGATGATCTCCACCAGATCCTTGAGCGAGCGGGCGAGCCGGTCGAGTTTCCAGACCACCAGCGTATCGCCCTTGCGCAACATTCGCAGGCAGGCAATCAGTTCCGGGCGGTCACGGCTGGCGCCAGTGGCCTTCTCCTCGAACACTTGCTCGCAGCCGCCCGCCGACAGGGCATCCTCCTGAAGCGCAGAGTCCTGGTCCTGCGTGCTAACGCGAGCGTAGCCAATGATCATCAAACGTACCTGATTTGTACGTTGATTTATTTACAGTGTACTTTGCGGCCTGGCAAGGAAATTTTGGTGTCAGGCGGCGCTCAGCGAGATGTGGAAAGAAAACGGTCGTTTATGGGATGGGCCGGCTGAGATGCGAGGGTCCGTTCTTGGCAGGACTACGCCTGAAGTACGGGAAAGCGGCGATCATTGATCGGTACTGGCTCTTCCCGATCCAAAACAGCCGGATGTCCCGAGCCAACGCGAAAGTGCTGCGATGAACTCGAGCGCTAGCATGATCGCCAAGCGCATGCGTCCGGACGAGCCGTGCTTGAATCGAAAATTCGCGTACGCCAAACAAGCTATTCTCGCTTGCACGATGACTCACGCCTACGTGTTGCTTTCTGGGCATGCGGCCGTGAGCACAGAAACGTTCGAAACGAGAGCTTTGAAGGGGGGCAGGCATGCAAATAGTCGAAGCGACGATTCATCGCTTAATCAAGGATGCGAATACGTCGGGGCAGGATTCCGTCACGAAGCAGCTGCGCGAAGCTAATTTGCCAATTGATCCAACGCTTGAATCGGTCGTCACCGAGTTGATAGCGCTCTATGCAAAATCAGTCGACAGCCAAGGTACGTTTGGCGATGATGAAACCATTCATGTGTTCCCTGTACGTTTCGGGCAATACCTAGATGGTGATCTTGAGTTCCGGGAGATGGCGTCTATTGGGCTGTCATTGATTGCGACCAAGATGGCTGAGGCACAATTTGCCAACGGTGGATATGTCTTGTTTGTCAGGTACACCCATCAACAACACGACTTCTTCTTGGTAGCAATGCTGAAGCTTCGTCCAGGAGCTGGGATCGATGAGACAACTTTGAGTCTCGAACCCACCGTAAGTATTGATTTGGATCACCTCAACGAGGCAGCTCGTGTCGATATAACGCGAATGAGCGAAGGGGTTGAGCCCTATCTGACTTTCATCAAAGGCAGGCGAAATAGGGCGCAAGTGACCGACTATTTTAGGTCGGCACTGTCCTGCACCAGCTTTACAAGTTCTGCCCACCATACGCAGCAGTTGATCGAAGCTGCGGATGCCTATGTCGCGCAACGAGGTGATCTTCCGGATGAGCAAGCCCGGCAGAACGAAAAAATCGAGATGCGTCAGCGTCTGTTTGATTATTTCAAAAGCAATCCTGACGAAGTGACGCTGGACACAGCTGCAGCCCACATCCATCCGAACAGTTCGGACGAGTTCGTTAGGTTCGTCAAGGGAGAAGAAGCGCCATCACCGTTCCATCTAGACGATGCATTCAAACCAGACAAGAAAACCTACAGAAAACTGCAGCGGATCTCAGCAACGATGGGATCAGTTCGCGTGAGCTTTTCGGTGCAAGACGTCCAAAGCGGTACTGTGTCCTACGATGTGAGACAGGACGCGATCATGATCCGTCACCCCTCGGAGCGCTTGAAGCAGGATATCGCCGAGAATGAATCCCCCGCCGCTGCCTGACAACCTGCACGATCTGGCACTGTGGTTATGTGCTCATCTCGAGGCTTTGCATCGACTTTCCTCAAGCGGGGCATGGGAGGGGCGGCTGCCGCTCGCGTGGGATTTTGATCGGATCGTTGAGCACATTGAACGGATTGACACGAGCCCTCGGCTCATGGGGGTGCAGACCCCCGCGTCTCGCACGATCGAGTTTTATCCCGCGGCGGTCGGGGTCTATCAGAATATGGATGACCTCCTGCACACGGCCGCGAACCGCAAGACGATCCCGAGCCGGTTCACCCTTCTCGATCCACGCTTCAGTTATAGCGAGAGCTTGGGTGGAGCGGTTGAAAAGCCCATCTTGGTGGCCGACTATTTCAACGCGGTCGGGCTCTGGGGTGCCCTATCTAAACTGGCGGACGTATCCAACGGAGCTGAGCTGATCTTTGTTGAAAGTCCCCAAGCGCAGCTGGCGATTGTTTGTTCCTACGACGCTCAATCATTCCGAACGATGCAGTCGTTCCCTATTTTTTCGGCAGAGTTTTGCAGCACCTCCACGCATGCCGATCAGAAGCGTTCGATCGTCAGGACCGCCTTGATCGATCACTTTAAACCTCTTGCTAGGGTCACGCTTGCTGAAGTGATCCGCGATTTCTCGGCTATCTACGAGGAGGTCAGTCGCTCGTACGAAATGTACATGAACGAATTTTCCTATAGGAAAATTCGTGATGAGATCAACCGCCAGAATCTGGACGACACATTGCGTCTCAACAAGACTCTTTCCGATATCCAGAATCAACTCTTGGCGTTACCGGCAGCCATCCTGCTTGCAGGTGCCACACTTAAGGCTGGCGAGGTTGTGAGGAATGATGCGGTGCTTGCTGCCGTTTGGGTGTTCAGCGTCTTCATGGTTTTGCTCGTTTTGAATCAATGCAGTTCTGTCCGTGCGATCGAGGAAGAGGTACGCCTCCGAAGGCAGGCTTTAGAGAAGCTCCCAAATGATTCAAAGAGAGATCTTGACTCCCTGTTTGGAGGGTTACGGACAAGGACAAGGCGTCAAAAGCTAACGTTGCTTCTAATCTCCATCGCGATTGGACTGATCGCGATTCTTTCCACGATCGCGGTAGTCTTCGTCAATACTAGCCTGACAGTCGCCGATGTGGTGAATGCAATTTCTAGTTGGGTCGCTCGCGCCAGGGGCTGAGTGTTGCGCAACTAACCACGCGCTATCCAGCGCGCGTGAAATAATACGAACCGCCGAGGATGCTTCACGATGCCTACGGCAGGGCGGGGCAGACCATATATCTCTGATCCACGGGCTTTCGCGTCTCGGGATATGAGAATGGCGTAGGGTATGGTCGTCAACGCAGGTATCCGCTTGTTTACCCATCTCAGGAGAAAGTCATGAGCACTCCCAAAGATCCCGATAAGCATCCCCATCCACCGCATCCGCCCCACCCGCCCCACCCACCGCATCCGCCCAAGCCTGGTCCGAAGCCGCCGCCGGTGCCGCCCCCGCGCAAAGTAGGGTGATCCAGTGGCCTCTTGGGTTGCGGAAGCTCGGATGCCGCAGTGGGCCTTGGATTGGCCAGGGCTACTCGATTGGGAATTGGATAGGCTCGGTGAACGAGCGTCTAACGTACGAGTGGACGACAAGCAGCTCGAGAACGGGCTGCTTGTCGTCCACTTTGATTGGCCGTTTCAAGGTGGCACCGTTTCGCTCGAGGCGACATTTCCTAGTTCCTACCCATATTTGAGGCCGCATGTCTATCTGCGGACTGATCCAAGCAGTTGGCCCGAGAGGCACGTGGGTCCCATTGATGGAAGTATCTGCTTGCTGGGGCGAGACTCAGCTCAGTGGACGCCCGACTGGTGCCTAGCCAAACTGCTCGACGAACAACTCGAAGACGCGTTGCTAGGGACTGGCTCTGAAGATCCGCAAGGGGAACCCGCCGACTTTTGGTGGAATACGCTGGCGCCGCTCCCCGACTCCTATTGCCTAATTGATAGCTCTTGGGATTTTGGGGTCGAGAGTCACGGTGAGTTTGAGATCATCTATGCGCTTGGCAGTGCGATCGATTCGGCCGGCGGTCGGTGCGTTTCGTTTAGGGGAGTTATCTCGAAGGTATTCGCGAAAAGCGGGACTTTGTTGGCGAAATGGGAAGGGGTTTTACCAAGGGAGTTAAAAGGCAGCACTAATAAGTTGTCAGTTCCATGGTACCGGTCGGACAAAATGTTGCTTCCTCGCGGCAATTGGCCCGCCCTGCTGCACGAGCTTCGAAGTGAGCAATTCGGTAGTCTATGTAAGACGAACTCGTTGGGTAGAGGCGTTCGTTGGCGCCCCTTCGCCTTCGTTCATCCTATCGAAATTACTCACAACGAATGGGGGCACGGATGGATCATCGGCGGCGAATGGGGGGTAAAAAAGGACTTTAGGCGAAGACCCGGGTGCGGACCCACGGTACCGACCATGTTTGTTCCGGTAATGCGGGCCGGGGAAACCGACATTGGCTTCCGTGTTCCGGCTGTACGTGGACTCAAGACGAAGCGTATCGCCGTCTTTGGAGTTGGGGGAATCGGTGCCCCGATCGCCCTGGAACTTGCACGCAACGGATGCGCAGAGCTAAGGCTTGTGGACCATGACTCGGTGGAGCCCGGTAATAGCATTCGTTGGCCACTTGGTGCCGCTGCTTGGGGCAAGCGCAAGGTGATCGCCCTCAAGGGCTTCTTGGGCGATCAATATCCGGGCGTTAGCGTTGTTCCAATCGCACACCAGCTAGGCGCTCTTGGTCAGGTCAAGTCGGATCTTGAAGTGCTACAGCAAGCGCTAACCGACGTGGATATTGTTGTCGACGCTGCAGTGTCGGATGGAGTCACTCGTTTGTTGTGGGACCAGTGCAATAGGCGCGGAATCCCGCTCATCGAAGTAGGAGCCACACCGCCACTGTTGGGCGGTGCGGTGGTGCGGTATACCGCTGGCGGCGGCTGCCCTGTTTGCCTTCAGTACGCCCGAATTCATAATCGCATTCCCAAACCGTTGGGCCTAGATGAAGACACTCTTGATCAACCTCCGGGATGCGCGGAAAGGACTTTTCACGGTGCCGACTACGATCTGAGGGAGCTGTCTCTGCAAGCGGTGCGCCTGGTAGTGGACACGCTTACTGCAACGGATCCTGCCCCATCAGTAGTTCAAACGCTTAGTTTTATAAGCGAAGCTGGGGGGCTCAGGCTGCCGTCTTGGCAGCAGCACCAGCTTGACAAGGAGCGCGATTGTTGTGAGGGAACTGTTGCCTGATGACATAAAACCCACCATGGTCGTCATGCTGCATTGGCAGCTGGTGGAACGGTGTCTGCGAGAAATCGATGCGACGTTCCCGCGAGAGTCGGGGGGTGTGTTGATGGGGCGACAATGGGGGCAGCGCGAAATTTGTATAGATGAGATAGTCGGGCCCGGACCAAACGCTCGACATCAGCGATATTCGTTTGAGCCAGACCTTGAATGGCAGCGCGCGAGAATTGCCGAGCGCTACGCAAGAACGGGGGGAAAGTCTACTTATTTGGGGGACTGGCACAGCCACCCTGAGGCCGGTCATGGGGGTTTGAGCAACACTGATCGAACGGCTCTGAAGACAATCATCAGAGCTCCCGAGGCACAATGCCCCAATCCACTCATGATGATATTTTGGGGTGCTCCGGACGCTTGGTCCTTATCAGCGTGGCAAGCTCGCTTGCGTCAAAGGCGTGTTTGCGGGGCTCGCCTGGAAGTACTTCCATTGGAAGTGCACAGCATTCAGAGGTCGACCGAATCGTATTCCTCAGTTGATATGACGCGCGGTTAGTGCTGCGGGCGTACAAAGAAATGGCCCCGGGGATCGCCTGTGCGCGTCGTTTATCTCAACCCAAGCCACAGCAGTCAAAGAGAAAGGCGGGGAATCTCGGGGGCGGGGCTCATTCGTGGGCAGTGAACGCAAAGTGCGGGAGCAGGCAGAATTGGGAGTTGTGTCCAGTGCACTAGGTAGAACCCTGCTAGTCATCAAACCGCTGCGTCCAGCATGAGATCGGAAATTTTGCAGCCAAGACCGTCCGCTACACGCTTGACCGTAGCAAGCGTCAGGTTTCGCTCGCCGCGCTCGATCGATGAGTAGTACGCACGATGCATGCCGATCGTGTCGGCGAACGAATCTTGGCTGTACTCGGAGGCGAGGCGTCGGCGCCGCATGGCGGCTCCGAGTTTGGCTTGCAGGGTCACCGTAGTCATGTGGTGACCGTACGCAGTCGCCACTTTTACAGCTACGCTCTTAGATGTAGTCTATATATATGGGTAACATGGTGGCGGAACCATGGGCTTGCGCCTTGTCTATGACGATCTGGATTTATCCCTTGATCTGCCCGGCATACCCGCCATCACGGAGGCGATCGGGATGCAGATCGAGCGCTGCTTGATCCAAGGCGGCGCCTCCGGCTTCGCCTGGCGGTTGGTCGGTGAAATCACCAACATGCTGGACACCGATCTTCAGCCCCCATCCCCGCAGCAGATGACGATCGCGACTCTGCTGGCCAAGACCCTAAATGTCTCGCTGCCAGGAGAGGCACTGCGTTATCGAGGTTGCATGGACGAATTCCTGGACCGTTACCAGCCGATGCTGGATAACCGATACCCGTCGCTTCGCCGGCACGTAGGCCCAGCTCGTTAAGCAAGTACTCTCCCGAGGGAGCAGGGCAGATACCGAACGTAACGCGAGCAGTCACGAGATTGGCAATGAATGCGTCCACCTCACTTGACGACTTGATGGAGCAATCCATTCGGGATTTCCGGAAGGAACCTGCATTCTTCCGAGCATTGCTTGGCGCCACCGTCTACGCACATGCGCCGCTCAACGATTCATCAGAGAAATTGCGCCTGGTGATGTTCAAGAGTCCGGACGATGGCGAGTTGGTGGTACCCGTGTTCACAGATAAGGCGAAGGCCGAGTTCGCAGCGCGAGGCAATGTCCGCACTATCCCGCTGACCGGCCGTACCTTATTCGAAATCACCCGTGGCGCAATCTTGATGCTCAACCCGAACGATGCGCGATGCACACTGTACCCGGAAGAAATCAGTGAGCTACTTGCCAGCGGTACCATCGCGCCAATTCAGAAAGACCAGTTTGGGGAAAACAAGGCACGGTGCTACAAACTGCACAAGCTGCCGCGGCCGCTGACGAAGGCCCTAAAGAAATCGCTGCCTGACATTCGGGGCGTCGAGGTCGCCTATGCCGCTGGGCTAAAGTGGCGAGAGGCCAATCTGCCGGACGGCGTGGTCATTGCGTTGGGCGGCCATCCCGACAGGGCGGAGCGCGAGGTTCGCGCTGTCTTGACTGCGCTCCATCGAACGATCGTTGCGTTCGATCAGCCCGTGGACATCGTTCATTTCGATTGCAATGGTGCTAAGCCAAATTGGATCCGCAATTTAGGCCTAAAGCCGGTGTACCGGAGGCGCTTGGGCTCACCAATGCCAGTGTCCGAATTCAACTGACGATCTGATACCGCGACGCAAACAGCCCGCGAAAGTGACAGGGAGGCTATGGGAGACGACGCGCCATCGATCCAGGAACTCGCCGAGCAAATTGCTGCAGAATTCGTGCACAGGTTGTCTCCAAGCCTACGCTCGCCGGCATACTTGGCGTGGGCAGCAATGGCAATCATCAGTTCCCGCGCGTTCGTTGCTTCCGGCGCAGCGGTGCGACCTTGTCGCTACTTTTGTGCCAATCTGCGTTAGGACGTGTGGCACCGCAAAAGGTGCAGTGCTCAGCTCGATCGCATTCAGACTCCAGAATTGGGCGGATCAGCAACTCAGCGGGTAGTGATTGGTTGTGGAATCGCGTGTAGATCTCGACGTGGGCAGCCCGTAAAGACTGAATTGTCTTGTCGCGTTCGGCGAGCTTCTCCTTCAGGAGAGCGATTTGATCACGCAAATGTTCTACTGTCGCTTCCCCCGTGACCATTCGGCGCCTTGACGCGAGTTCAACGAGCACCTTCTCGACGATGGCATCGTGCCTCGCCAAGGTCTTGCGCGTGCAAGGCACTTGCTTGGCCACTCGAGATGCGTTGTACGTATACTGGGCGCCGTCTGCTTGGGCGGTTATGGCCAGATCGCGAATCACGGCTTCGATCCGCTTCTCCAGGATTGCGCCGCGGATCTGACGCTTCGCCTTAGTGAGGCTCGTGGCATCAAGATGCTTAGCCATCTGATTGATGCTCATCGTTGATCTTCTTGATCTCGCCCAATGTCACACCGACGTTGTGGCGGATGCGCTTGAAATGATCTACCGATGGCGAATCCTCGACGCCCTGGGCGCATATTGCCGCGATCACCATGTCTGATTCGCGCTGAATGCGTTCCAGCTCCGCCTTCGTTGGCTTGTCGGCTGGATCCACGATCAAATGTTCACAGGGAAGCTGATCGCGGCAGCTGAAGCAGCTGAGGTGATGAGGGCAGGGCGTTGTAGCCCAGCTGAGTGTGCAGACACCGTGCGGCATTGGATTGATCATGCGAAGTACCGCATCCAAATAATCATCTGCATCTTCCCGAGAGAATTCGGCAAGACGGCTGTAGCTGTCGGCAACCTGCCCGACAACCACTTTGTCACGGATGGCTTGCTTCAAGCGTGTCGTTTGAATCTTGCCACTAGTCTGGTCGTAGGTAGCGTTCTGCGCCTTGTATTTCCGGTTAAAGACCAGTGCGATCTGGTCCTCAGTCAGCCCACCGTTCTGGTAGATCGTGTTGAGCCAGTGGCGAATATCGTGAATTGTGAATTTCGCAACATCTCCAGTTCTGGGATCCACTATCCCCAGCCTCGCGAATGCACTGTCCTCATGATTGCCTGTGCCTCGTGAACGCGCTTCCCCTGATAGCCACCGCGCAATCGACTTGTCGGTCAGCGAGCTGAAATCACTTTCGATCGTACGGCGCTGTTCGGAAAGAGCGTACTTCTGGATGACCAGTAGAGCTTCGTCTCGATGAAGAATCGGTGTGCCGTCCTGGCTTCTGAGCAATGGATGAGGCTGCCGTCGAAACCGCTTCTCGATCATCGGGTCGGGGGCCGGAGCGGGAAACTCGCGCCCCAGGAGTTGATGCTGCTTCGCGTCGTCAAGGATGCTCTGAATCCACACACGGCGATCATGTGTCAGTTGAATACCACAGTATCGCTGAAACTTTTCAATCGAAATTACGCGTTGGTCCGTATCCCAGCTTTCCCGCTGCATACCTCGCGATTTTCTGTTTCGTACGGACGGCAGCTGTCCGTTCCGTGCGGCGCGCTGGGCGGCGAGCAGGTCGGAGAACGTCAGTCGGCTGATTCCGAGACGCCTGGACGCCTCGGACTGATTTCCCCTTGCCGCTTCAAGCGTTCCGATCGCGTCGATGAAACGCTGGCCTTTGGTATACCAAGCGGCATTCGGATTTATCATCTGATGTGCCGGATCGATCGTCCAAGCGTGCGCCCACTGTGCTGTGAAGTAAGAGAGAGCCGTGTCGTCGGTAAGGATCCGACTCCAGTCCAATGGTGGGTTGTTTCGCATTCGCTTGGCGATTTCTCGCGCTGCGCTGGTAGCGCTGCGAATGTCCGCAATCGCATCCTCAATGACGTCGGCCAGCAAGGGGTGGATCGGCCGCGGCACAGGCTGACCTGCTTTCTCGGGAAAGTGCAACAGGTGGAGCCCGCCCTTCATCTTGATCAAACAGTTGCAGGGAAGGAGCGCCAGTTCGCCAATGCGAAATCCCGTACCTACACTGACCACGAGCACCGATAAAAAGAACTTGTCCTTTGCAATCAAGCCGTCCCGATGCCGGGCATTGAGCAGATCGCGAAGAATTTCCAGTGGAACAAGTTTCCTCGCTCGTCCGGCGTCCGTGCCGTAGCGGCCGTACACAGCGGGATGGGGTAATCGGTTCCGGTACTCCAGTCGCATGTTGAACGAGGTAGAAAGCCATTCTGATGCCTGCTGCAGATACCCAGCGCGGCGATATGCGCTTCCATAGCTGTCGCGGAGCCAACGTTCAGCTGCCAGGAAATCGTCCGTCTTGAGTGATAGCAAGGGCCGTGCGCCCAGCACATGCGAGAGCGCTTTCATTGCCCCAATTCGAAATTGGACTGCAGCCAATGAGCAGGCTCTGCGAGTCAATCTTGCATGCAGGACCCACAACTTGCACAGCATCTTAAGCTCGGGATGTTTGACAACACTGAAGTAGGCGTTTTGTTGAAGGCTATTCCGAGTGCGCCTCATCCACGGCAAAACGTTCCACACGTCGTCGACGACCATGGCGCCCGGCGGCAACATCTGCACCAGATTGTCGGAGAGATCTTTGAATGCGGAATTCGCGCCCCGCTCGTTCAACCAGCACGCGGGCTCAACCGCGTTCATTATGGTCACCAGTCACCTTCGATTGCTCTGCTTGATCGATAACTTCTCGAATCGCCGCGCCGACCCTATCGAAGTCCTTGCCGAGTTTGCTGCGCTCCTTGCCTCCCTCCGCTTGGCTCCATCGCTCAAGTTCGGATTCCACATATTTCAGCGATTTTTCGTGGGGTCCGTCCCGCCATGCGAGAAAGTGCGGGCAACCACCATAGCAAGCCCAGAATGGGTGTTGAGTGCAGGTGCCGGTCTTGCCACAGCTCCCCACTACCGCTGGCCCTGCACCACCTTCGCCCATGGTCGGGATATGGATTGGACGCTCATGCACCTGATCGGTGACCGTTCCCTTGAAGAAATAGGCACGACGCAACTCGGAGAACACCTTGCCTACGCCACGACCGGTTGATCTTTCCAACGCGGGCATGAGGTCCGATCCAACGGCTTGGATGTAGGCGTCCGCAGACCAGGGGGAGTCATGCTCGAGAATTTCCTGGATCTGATCCCGGGGCGCACCTTGGAGGGCCATTGTGGTTGCCCCGGTGTGACGGATACGGTACGGCGTGAGGTTGATCGCGCCATATGTTCGCGGGCTGATGATCTTTCGCCGCTCTGCCCAAGCTTGAAGGCTTGCCTTGGCAGTTGCGACGTCTACCTGTCCGTAGTCCATCCATTTTGATTTTTTATGGCTCGACAATGGGATAACGATGAGCCGATCGAATTGTTCCTGGAGCGCATGAATTCGCGGGCGCTCGGAGTATGCCTGAATGGCCTCGGCAAGATTCTGTGTAATCTGCCACGAGGTGGCCCGTTCTCCTGCTTGGGCCTTTACCTTGGGAATACGTAGGAAGAACTCGCGATTTGAAGGTGAGTTCCATAGAGCGTCGCGTGACATCGTAAGAACCTGGAGCGGTCGCTTGAGTGTTTCGTCAAGAATCCGTCCAAATACCCGAATGGCGCAGTCGGTGTCGTTTTCATCCGCGACGTCAACCTTCAATGCGTGTCGGACAAGTTCCCACTCCGAGGACGTGAACGAGCCGCTGGTTGCATCCCACGCCATCACTAAACGCAAAACCTGCACATCATTTCGCGCTTTCCACTGCCGCATCTCCGTTGCAAAAGCGAACTCTGCACCGGCGACTCCTTGTTCTGCCAACTCAAAGTACAGGGATCGAAATATGCTGCATGAATGCTCATCCATGCTTTCCCAAACTATCAGCCAATCTGCGGCGCTGATGTCGTCAAAGCCACGCCACAGTCGAAGACCACGATCCGATATGGCTCTGCAAAGCCGATGCAACGTAGTGCGCACGCTGTCCATATAAGACGGCGCAAATCGCTTCAAGCGCAGAGACACCATCTGCTGTAGTGGCAGTCTCACGGCGTCCGGCAGGGCAAAGTCAGACCAATTCAGCTCGTGTAGCCGCCCGGCGTACACTGCGCTCCAACACGTATCGGTGACGTCGATCCACACTGGCCGGCCGGGATCGAACTCACAGCGGACGAAACGGCGACCGTCCTTGCCCTCGAAAAGGCCGGACCGAAAATTTTCCGTCAAGCCAGCGCCGTCCACCGACTCCCCTCGCTCTGCCACAGGCGCAATGCGTGACGCGCTCTGTCGGCTCGTGCCCGTCTGGTATATATGTCCAAGCTCTTGTCGTTGGACCAGCCGCCCCAGTGTACTAAGTCTCCCAACTTGACGTTGTACTCGTTCCGATCTTGCACTTCCGCGACGGCGGCGTACGCGCGGTTAAAAAACGCGTGGCGCGCCAGATGCCAGTGGAACTTGACACCCGTCCCGACCGTGATGGCGTGGGCGACATCGCTCGCGGCACTGATCGACATCGGGTCACCGTTTCTGGCGATTATCAGGAACTCATGGGGTAACAAGAATTGCTTGACCTTCTTGCCATGACGTTCGATCAGCTTGAATCGATGGGTCGTCACGTATTCCGACACAAGTTTGGGGAATACCGTCTCGTCGATGATCAAACCTAGATCGCGAGAGAGTGTCTTCGGGCGCGGTGGATTTTTGCGCGGATCAATGTACTCCGCGCCGCGCTCCTCGATGCGCACGATCTTGAAGTACGGCGCCGCTCTCGTAGGGCAGTCGATCATGCGCATCGCGAGAATCTCGCTCTTCCGCATTCCGAATTCGATCGCCATACGCCACATCAGGTAATCGCGCGTTGCCACAGCCGCACCCACTTCCTTTGCGCGGGCCGCAGGCTTGAGGAATTGCTCGATCATGCGGATCTCGGCTTCGGTCAGATCTGGCGCAACGGGGTCGCCACGAACCTTGGTCCGAACCTCTTTCCATGATCGCTGTTGCGCCGAGACCACGCGCGCCACGTCCGCTGCTCGCTGCGCGGGGCTCGCACAGGAGTTCGCGAACTGCCGCACGAACCAACTGCAGATCGCGGCACACGTTGTGAGCTGGAGATTAAGGGAACGGCGTCTTTTGTGAGGGATCGCCCCGTTGGCCTGCGCTTTGGGCGCCCGAAGCCATGCAGCGAAGGAGCGGATCTGGGCCGGCGTCAGCCCTTGGCCGATCAGCAGCAGCCGGTCAAGGTCTACTCGAGTGTCCTCGGCCCATGCGTACATGGCACCGAAGCAGGTCATTTCCCGATGGCGAGTGTTGAAGGAATCTGTTTTCAGGATCAGGTGTGCTTCGTAGAGCGAGGCTGCCTGCCTTGGTTGACCGCTTGCACGATGCGTGAGTATGTGCCGGATTGATCCATCAGGCGCACTGAAAGAGCTGACCTGAAACGCAGATTGGGTAGCAGGCCGGGTACATGCGCTCGACATGCGTTCTCTTGTCGTTCGTTTTTCCTCTTTCATTGCAACAAGTTAGCTGCACCTGCCCTAAGTGCGCAGTACGATACCATGATTTACCTGTGTGACTTGGCACGCCTACCGACAAGCCGACTCCAACAAAAAGCCCCTAGGAGATGCACTCCTAGGGGCTTTCATGATTTCCACTGAGAAAATCTCTCACCTAACAAGTACTCAGTTGTTACCGTCAGTTACACTTGCTGTACCCGCAGTTCAGACACGTCTGACAGCCATCCAGCAACACCAGCGCCTGGGTGTTGCACTTGCCGCAGAGCATCGCGCCGGGGGGGAAGGCGCCGGCGGATTCGGATGAGCTTTCGGTAATGGCCCCCTCACCTCGGCCCTCTCCCCGATGGGGAGAGGGAGAAGAGCTCGGCGCGTCTAGATCACCGACCATCGCGCCGCCCATTTCGCCGGCGGTGCCTACTTCAGAGTTTTTTTTTGCGCTCTTGCGCTCGTAGGCGGCGCGCTTTTCGGCGATCAGCGCCTTCTGCGCGTCGGAGAGTTCTGCGCCCTTGAGCAGGCCGATCATCGTCAGGTGCTGCTCGATGATGTTGCCGAGTTCGGCCACGATGGAGGGCATGTACACGCCGCCGGCCTTGAAGTAGCCGCCGCGCGGATCGAACACGGCCTTCAGTTCCTCGACGAGGAAGGTGACGTCGCCGCCCTTGCGGAACACGGCGCTCATGATGCGGGTGAGCGCCACGATCCACTGGAAGTGGTCCATGTTCTTCGAGTTGATGAAGATCTCGAAGGGGCGGCGCATCTCGAATTCGGTGCCGGCGTTCAGCACGATG
>Ga0070737_10001970_pt1 | contig 26406 bp, 24 predicted proteins | sample Coa_R1_10_FD_66438 | JGI IMG/M metagenome (GOLD analysis project Ga0070737, IMG submission 66438) | Surface soil microbial communities from Centralia Pennsylvania, which are recovering from an underground coalmine fire - Coalmine... | ecosystem: Environmental > Terrestrial > Soil > Unclassified... | reverse complement strand
CCGCTGTCTGGCCGGAGTAAAGTGCCAGGATGAGAGCCACTAGGCCCCGCACGATATGTGCGTCGCTGTCGCCCTTGAGGTAGAGAACCGGACAGCCTTCCTCGTTTTTCTTGACTGTCGTCTCCAGCCACACCTGGCTCACACAGCCATGAACCTTATTTTTCTCATTATGGGCTGCCTCCTCAAGGGGCTCGAGGCTGCGCCCAAGCTCTATCAAGTAGCGGTAGCGGTCCTCCCAATCGTCAAGGAACTCGAAATTCTCGATAATTTCTTCAAGTTTCAAGGCGGTCTGAACAGCTGCCATATAAACCTCACCTCTGATGGCGTGGCAGGCGCGCCGCCTCCACACCTGCGCGCCGTCAAGCGGCCGCTCGTTTCTTTGCTCTCGCCTAAACCGCGGTATCGCATGAACCGTGCCAATAGCCGGGCGGCATCCTGAACCGCTTGTTTCTCCCTTTTGGCTCCCGCGCCGGAAAGCACAAAGAGCACGCCCAAAATTTAGGTATCCGCACCGAGAGCAGCAACCGGTGCCCTGCCACTTGCAAGCGCGAAGCTCATGGCTTTATCGAGCGCCGCTCAGTACAATTCGGACAGAAGCGAACAATTATTTTATAATCGCACGCCGTCCGGCATCATTTGGCAACGGCTTTTATACCATAGGACAATTTTCCAGCGGCAAAGGCCGCAGAACCCAGGCTTTTCACCTGTTTAAGAGATTTGGTTAAGAAGCCTCTGGCAGGCTCCGGCGCGCCGTAAAGTCCGTAGACCGCTTCTCAAGCGGCAGAAACGGAGCGTATTTTGAGGTTGCTGCCGATCCCGGTCACAGCGATGGAATTTGCAAGAGCCGCCGGAACAGGTCTTATCCGCCTGCCCGGCTTGCGCCGCGCGGTGCCGCAAGCCGGGGAAAGACCTTACAACAGCCTGGCCGAGACCCTTGGCGCGTTGATCGCCGGTTGCGATTCGTCTGGGTCGGTGACGTCAGTCAGCCCGAATTGCGAGGCCGTGGTCGGCGTGCCCCCCTGTCAGCTGATCGGACGCGGTTTTTTCAATCGCGTTCTAATGGCGGACAGGCCGGACTTCTTAAAGGCAATTTCGGATGCCCGCGCGGGTTCCAATCCTGCCGCTGCAACCCTGCGCTGGCGCGGCGCGGCGCAGGCCGGGCGATGTGTTTCTGCCGGGCCGGGTTTCCTTTGGCTCGAAATGCGGCTACGCCGCCGCGCGGACCTCCCGGCACTGGCAGACGGAACGGAAGGCGATGAGCTTATCGCCATCATTCGCGATGTCACCGAGGCCAAGCGGCGCGAGGCGGAACTCGAACGGGCGCGCACCGAGGCTGCGGAGGCGAATCGCGGCAAAGAATACTTCCTTGCGCAAGCAACCCATGAATTGCGTACACCCCTCAACGCAATCGTCGGTTTTTCGGAGTTGCTCCGCGATCCCAAGCTCAGCCCGCTCGATCATGAAAGACAGCGCGAATATACGAGCATCATCCATCAATCTGGTTTGCACCTCCTGGCTGTCGTCAATTCGATCCTTGGCGTCCCGGAGGTCCAATCAGACTTCTTAGACGCAGCGCCTGAGCCCTTCGCCGTGGCGCCGCTGATCGATCTTTGCTGTGACATGATGAAGCTTCGGGCCAAGAACAACGGTGTCGAACTTCTGCGTGCCTATCCCAAAAACCTCGATGAGATCACCGCCGGCAAACGCGCTTTTGCCCAGATTCTCATCAATCTGCTTTCGAATGCGATCAAATTCACGCCGGCCGGCGGAAGCGTGACAATTTGCGCGAGACCCGGGCCCCATTCGCTGTCGATCCTGGTGTCCGATACCGGCATCGGAATAGCCGCGCCCGATCTCGCCCGGCTCGGCAACCCGTTCTTTCAGGCGAAAGGGCCGCCTGTCCACCAGGATAAGGGAACCGGCCTCGGCCTCTCGATCGTCTGTGGTCTCGTTGGCTCGCAGGGCGGCACGATCTCCGTGGCAAGTGAGCCGGACAAAGGAACCTCCGTCCATGTGCAGCTGCCGCTCGATTGCCGCGGTCTGACCCCCAAGGGAAACACCCCGGCCAAGATCGAAACAATCACCCGCTTGCCAATTTACGAACCGCATGACCCTTATCAGCAAATGATGGTACAGAAAATTGCGTGAAGCCTTGGCCGCCGCTGACCATGATTTCGTTTTGAGCGAACCTGCTTCGAAGCTGAAGCGTCTTCGGGAGAAGATTCTGACCCCAAGAAGGCATGCTTTGATCCGCACGGCCCGGCAACGGCGGCGCTATTTGAATATTGTAGCTACTGGCTTTTTTGCCGCAGCGGCGATTGCGATCCTCTTCAATGTGCTTGCCTGGCAGCGAACGCGCCATCCGGCGCCGCTGTTCTCGCGCATTGCTCCTTCAGCGTCTGTGAAAGAACCAAAGATCGCAGAGATGAAGCCCGTTCCCGCAGAACGGTCCCAGCCCGCCATCACCCCTCCCTCAGGCCGCGACAAACCCGCCGGGAAGCCACCGCTGGAAAGTACATCTGATGGCAGCCACCCCCATGCAACCGGCGCCACCGCTTCACCTGCGCATGATCAAATTTCCGAGCTGCTCAAGACAGCGCCGGTCAGGGAAGCGCCCCCGCCCAAACCCATCGCGCCAAAAGTAACAAAAGAAACGAAGGCCGCACCCCCATCCAAAACCGCAAAAGCAGCAGCCCGTGCCACCCCGAGCAAATCCGTCCTCGCGGCACAGCGCGCGCTGGTCAAATTGGGTTTTGTTCTCAATCCCGATGGTGTCGCAGGGAAGGCGACGCGGCTGGCGATCGAAAGCTATGAGCGCGATCACAAGCTTCCCGTGCGCGGTGAGCTCACGCCCGCCCTCATACGCCGGTTGAGCGCCGAGGCGGGCACGGATGAAGACCGGTGAAGATATTTTGTCAATTTTATAGATTATAATTATAGCGGGCGAATGGCTGGCTCAGGCCTGCTGCGCCCGGAGCCCGTGCCTCAAGCCCGGATGGCGTCAGCATAATTTTCTACCTTGGCAGTCTCCGCCGTGAGATGGAGTGCATCCTATGTCATACGAACAGGCGCCCGTTGCCGACCCATCTCCCTTGAGCGCTTATGTGAGCGCGGCGGCCAGGCGCAACCGCGACCCGATTCTCGTCCTCTTCAAACAGCTCTTTCCAGAGTCCGGCAATGTCCTCGAACTCGCAAGCGGCAGCGGCGTCCATATCAACTATTTCGCGCCGCATTTTCCACACATCCGGTTTCAGCCTTCGGATTACGACAAGGGCGCGTTCGAGGCGATCCGGAAAATGCAGGCCGGGTACGCCAACCCCAACGTTTGGGACCCGGTCCACATCGACCTTGCCAAGCCAGAGACCTGGCCCGGCGCGGGCGGACTTCAATACGATGTGATCTTCGCCATCAACCTCTTGCACGTGTCATCGATGGCAGTTTTGGATGGTGTCGCGCAAATTGCTGCACGCCTCCTGAAAGAGACAGGCCAGCTGGCGATCTATGGGCCATTCAAGGCCGATGGAAAATTTACAACGCTTTCCAATGAGGCTTTCGATGCAGAGCTGCGTGCGGCAAATGTTCCGGGATGGGGATTAAAGGATATCCGGGACATCGAAGAAGCCGCCAGAACGCAAGGCCTCATCTTGAGCCAGCAATTGGCCATGCCGGCCAACAATTTCATGCTTATCTTCGGCAGGCCGTGAGTCTCGTCCATATGCTTTGCCGGCATATGCTTTGCCAGCATATGCTTTGCAGGATTGTGAGCTGCGGCGGTTTAGAGATAACGCTGCAAATGCGGCAGCGCCTGCTGAACACTCGCGCGGCCTTCCATGATGGCTTCTGCCGCCCGATTAAATTCAAATGGGCCAATCTGGCCCAGGTGCGGCACCAGCATGATATGGGGTGGTTCGCCAGCAAGCCGTGCGCCGCGCCACTTCCCAGAGCAAGACCGATCCGGGCGCACGCCATGCGGCCGTGTCCCCGAAATTTCGCCTAAAGCTCAATGCCGGAGAGCATACTCACCCAGCAGGCCGCGCCGGCTGCCGCTGGAATGCTCAGATCCATGGGCGGATGGAACCCGGCCTTGATAACTTTGCCAAATCACCGGCCCTTGACCCTGCGGCGGCAGGCTCTTGGTTAAAGCATCATGCAAGCAAGCCAGCCAAAGCCCGGTCCGCCGGCCGGAAGAATGTCAAAATCCGGCATTATATTCGAAACTCCGGCGAGTGATTCGCAGCACCGGCAACGTTCTCGCGCACCCTTGCGCGGCTGAGGACCACGCCGCCGCCACCTCAATGTTACGTTTTGTAACCGGATTTGACAATAAGCTTTAAGTCTTTGAAAAGAATACGGTTTTTATGGTTTTGAGGCGGTTAGAGAGGCGGTTTTCCAAGCTTGTGCGGCGATCCCCTTTTGCTCCTTGCGGCACATGATGCTATGCCACGATCCAGCTATATTGAAATCAATGCGGCCGGGAAGCGGCAGCCAAGATGCAACCGCCAGGATGCCGGACCTCTCTACCCGTCTCGTGAAATCATCTGGATCGCCGACCACGCAAGTGCCAAAGACTCATAGCCTCGCCGAATATGCAACGAAACGATTCCGGCTCGCGGGAAAGGCTTACCTCGACCTCGGGGACCCATTCTTTGCGCCAATCGACACCTTGCGGCAGGCCGCCGATGCAAGCGGACGGCGTTTCGTAAGTTTCGCAAATTATGATTATCTTGGGCTTGCATCCCATCCGAAGGTGAAGGCAGCCGCGGCAGCGGCCCTCGATACCTTGGGAATTGGCGCGCTTGGTTCCCGGCTGGTCGGCGGCGAGCGTTCCTCGCATCGAGGCTTGGAGGCCGCCCTTGCCAAATTCCTAGGGGTCGAGCAGGTTTTGACACTGGTGAGCGGCTATCTCACCAATGTGACGACGATTTCACACATTCTTGGATCGCACGACGCGCTTTTCATCGACGAACTGTCCCATAATAGTATCGTGAGCGGGGCCAAGGGCACCGCAGCGGAAACCATTATTTTCCGTCATAATGATCTCGACCATCTCGATTTTCTCTTGCGCGAAAAACGTGCCAGCTACCGCAATGTTCTTATCGTCGCCGAAGGCCTCTATAGCATGGATGGCGACGTCGCCGACCTTGCCGGCCTCGTCGAACTCAAGGAGCGGCGTAAAGCCTGGCTCTTGATCGACGAGGCGCATTCAATTGGCGTGCTGGGGGCAGAGGGACGCGGTCTTTGGGAACACGCTGGCGTCGATCCCCAACAAATTGACTTGATCATAGGAACTTTGTCGAAAACGCTCGGCTCTTGCGGCGGTTTTGTCGCTGGCAAGGAAGCGGTGATCAGCTGGCTGCGTTATACCCTGCCCGGATTTGTCTATAGCGTCGGTCTTTCTCCCGTCATCACGGCGGCGGCGGAGACTGCCCTGCAGCTCGTGCAAGAAGAAAATTGGCGCATTGAGCGGCTGCGTCAGAACGCCGAACTTTTCATCGATCTCGCGCATGATGCAGGGCTCGATACGGGACCGGCCATTGGACGCGGCGTCGTCCCGATCCTTTTCTCCGACAGTATCGAGACTCTCGCTGCTTCCAGCCATCTGATGGACAACGGCTATTATGTCCCGCCAATCATTCAAATCGGTGTGCCGAAAGACCAGCCTCGCCTGCGTTTCTTCATTTCGGCTCTGCACACGGAAGCAGAAATCAGGGATGTAACAGAGCTTTTGGCAAAGCGGCGCGGCGTGCATCGTGAAACGGCAGCCCCATCGCTGAGCGCGGCTAGCTGACACTCGCTGTTTCCGGCCGGGTGCACTGCCGCCTTCGGATCGTTTACTTTGCTCGAACATGCGGCCGGGGTCCGCGGCGCAATGCCAGGGCTCAAGAACAAAGGCTAGGCCGATGAACGGGAATGGGAACGCGGGTAGAGTGGATAGAATTGAGGTCATCCCGGCAAACGGGCTCTTAAGTTTTCTCGCCTTTTGCCGTCTCCCCCGCCTTCTCTATCAAGGCCAGCCGGGCTTTGCCCCGCCGCTCGACGCCGAGCGGTGGACGATGTTTGGGGCGAAGCTCAATCCGCATTTCAAGCTTGTCGAATCGCAAGCCTGGCTCGCCCGCAAGAATGGCAAGCTCGCCGGCCGGATTCTCGCCCAGGTCTATGATAAAGCCCACATGCCGGTTGGCGCCTCACCGGCGCAATTTGGCTGTCTCGACGCAATCGAGGATGACAATGTCGTCGGGGCCCTGACCCGGACAGCGGAGGATTGGCTGCGCGAACGCGGCGCCACGCGCATGCACGGGCCGTTTTCGCCCTCGATCTGGGGTGAGCCGGGTCTGCTTGTTGAGGGATTCGACTCGGCGCCGATGGTGCTCGTACCCTGGACCCCGCCCTATCTCGCCGCCGCCCTGGAGCGCCAAGGCTACAGGAAGGCGCGCGACCTCATTTCCTACCGCTACGACGTCAGCGATAAGGACCGGAAGGCCAGCGCCAGCATCGTGGAGCGCCCCGAATGGCGCAAGAGACTGAATGTCCGGACTCTTGACCTCAAGAACATCGCCAGGGAAGCGGAGATCATTATCGACATTTTCAACGATGCCTGGTGTGAAAATTGGGGCTTTGTCCCCCTCACGCTTGAGGAGTTCATGTCGAGCGCAGACGCTCTGAAATTCATAATGCCGCCCGAAGGGGGTTTTATGGTCGAGCTCGATGGCGCACCGCAGGCCTTCGGCATTGTCCTGCCAAATCTCCATGAGATCACCGCTGATCTCGGCGGCAGGCTGTTTCCCTTTGGGCTGCCCCGCCTCATCTCGCGAATCAGAAATCACAAATTTACTTCGGGAAGGCTCCTCCTTTTTGGCATCCGCCGCGCCTTGCACCGCAAGGCCGCAGGCGGCGCGATCATTCTCGCTTTCATCGAAGAGCTGCGCCAGCGCAGCAGGGCAACCTCCATTACGCATGTCGAATTCGGCTGGGTTCTGGAAGACAACCTTGGCATGCGGCGTCCGATCGAACTTTCAAATGCCAAAATCGACAAGGTGCACCGGATCTACGAGAAGAGTCTCGCCTCGTGATCCGTTGAGCCTCCCAGAATATTCGGCCATTATGGAGGAGCGGGGGCACACCCCTCGATCACCGGATGGCATGTTGTGAGGTAACAGCGGCAATCGCGGCCCGCATCACGCCGCGAAGATATGCTAACGGCCCGCGCTTGCAGCCGCGCTGCGGTCGACCCGCGTATACAAAGTGAAATGCGGATCGAAGATAAATTTGAGCAGCAGCCCGGCCCATGATTTGTGGGTCTTCAGATGAGCATAGAACTCCGGTGCCATCGCCTTCAGTTGCGGGAGCCGCGACCAGGGCACATCCGGAAAATCATGATGCTCATTGTGGTAGCCGATGTTGAGCGCGACCCAGTTCAGAGGGCCGTAATAATCGAACGTCTCCTGGGCCGGGTCGGATGTGAAATGCTCCTGCAGCCAGCGCGCGCCAAGCGGATGCAAACCGCCGACTGAAAACCAGAAAGACGCGAAAAGGTAGAGAAGTGCGTTTGGCCCAAAACAGACGAGCAGGGCAAGGTCATAGAGAAAAACACAGACGCCGTTGATGAAGGTCCATTTGCCCCAGATTGGCACCGAACCTTTCAGCCGGCCGAGGCGGGTCAGCTGGAAAACCGGAAAGATAAACATCCAGGCTGCCTTCCCCAGCACGCTCTTGCCAAGCAGACGCGCTTCCCAATGGCTCGGAAGATCGGCGTCGTAATCGTAATCTCCCAAATGCGAATGGTGCTTCATGTGATAGCAGCGAAAGCCCATCGCGGTCGGAACACTGTTAGGCAGATCGGCGAGAATCGCGGCCCATTTGTTGAGAGTGTTGCTTTTGAAGATGCAATTGTGCGTCGCGTCGTGAATGACGACGAACATTGCATGATTGGCGAAGGCGCCAATGCAAAAAGCGGCCAGTAACGCCAGCCACCAATAGGAAAGGCCAAGCACACCGAGGCCCGCTGCGATGAGTGTCTGGCCCGCGACGGCCGCGAGCGTGATCACTGCCGTCATTGGATCGTGCCCAATCAGCTTTCCAACCTCAGGATGCGCTGCCAGGATCGCGCGCCGCCTCAAGGGGTGAGGGCGCGGCAAGGCCGTGGGAATAAAGGAATTCAACGGCGCGCCGGATGCGGCCCCGCCAGCAGGCCCGCGATCAAAAGCTTGAAGCTTCATGAGCAGATCGTTCTTTCATAGCGCTAACCGGCCTCGTTGAGCTGATCGGCCGCCGGCAAGACATCGAGGAGAGGCTTTGTCTTCGGCGTGCGCTTCCAGGTTTCGGAGGCGCCAAAGACGGTTTTCAAAATGGATGGCGCATTCGAGAGGCTGACGTAGATCATCAATGGGATTAGCGAAGCGAGCGTCGCGAGATAGCGGCCAAACGAGCCCCTCCGCAAAATCATATAAGGCAGGAGAGTCATGCCGATCCCGACGCACAGGATCAAAATGGCGATCGCCGCGATGACCGGCGCGTAAGGGGCCAGATCGCCGCCGCGGATGGCCACGCAAAGAACCAGCGAAAGGAAAGCAAGCGCGACACAAGGATAAAACGTCTGAATGAGAATAAGAAAGGTCGCCGAGAGCTTGCGCCAAACGGGCCAGCTGGTCAGCCAGACATCGCCGAGCAGCTTGCGGGCGACCTGCACAAAGCCATTTGACCAGCGTCTCTGTTGCACCTGCCAATGCGAGACCTTTTCGGGAACAAGGCCGGGCACGGCGGGCTCCATCGCGAAAATTCCGTGCCATCCGGCGATTTCCGCACGAACCGTCAGATCAAGATCCTCGCAAAGCGAATAGCCGAGCCAGCCACCTGCTTCATCGATCGCAGCGCGGCGCCAGACCCCGCCGGTCCCATTGAATTGAAACAGCCAGCCCGCGCGAAAGCGGGTTGCCTGCTCCATCACGAAATGGGCGTCGAACATCAGACCCTGCGCGCGGGTCAGCAAGTTAGTCCGGTAGTTTGCAAACTCGCAGCGCGATTGCACAAAGCTCGCCTTTGGATCAGCCATCAGAGCCGGGACGACCGCCCGCAGCCAATTTGACGGCGGCCGGAAGTCAGCATCGAGAATGGCGACAAAAGGCGCATCCGATTGAGCAAGGCCCGCCGCCAATGCGCCGGCTTTGTAACCCCGCCGTGCTGTCCGGTGTAGATGCGCGATGTCGAAGCCCTCGCTGCGCAATTTGCGCACAACGGCATCGGCGATCCCGGTTGTCTCATCGGTGCTGTCATCAAGGACCTGGAGATGCAGCCTGTCCCGCGGCCAGTCCAAGGCGGCGGCCGATCTTAAACAATCGGCAACCATCGCGGGCTCGTTGAATACCGGAATCTGCACGAGCACATGCGGAAGACGGGCATCATCAAGAACCGGAGCGGCGAGCCGCTTGCCTAGCGGTTCGCCTCTCATCTGTTCGAAAATATTGATCCCGATCAGGATAAGAAAACCGCTGCCGACGAAAAGAAGGCCCCCAAAGGCAGCGAGCAGAGCGAACTCGCATCCAATTCTGAAGAGTTCCAGAAAGCTCAATGGTCCCCCCGTGACACGATCACTTCTTGACCACCATCCCCGCAGATGGCCTCAAACTGCCCGGCTGGAAGTTCCTCTCTCATTCGAGGCGTCTTCAAAACTTGCGCAACGTCCTGCAACCGAGGATATCCAAGACCGTTTCTGACCGGTTTGTCCTTAGCGGGCGAGGCCGCAAGCCAGGTCGAAAGGGATGCTTTGACAGTCCATGAAAATGGACGCTATTGAAGCTTTGAAGCGCAAATGCCCAGCTTCCACAACAAACAAATTGCAACAGTTTGTTGCAGAAATTGAGTGAATAAGAGATTTAACCTTGAGAATCGGATGAAGAATCCTTAACAGAAAGGAAACGTGTAAGGATTCGTTAACGAATACGCTCTTGTGTTTTCGGGATATTAACCTCGAATTGCGCCATAACTTTGTCAACAATCCGGATTGGCAGGATTCGGGAAAGGCGCGCCAGCAAGTAGAGAGCCTTAGGAAAAGCTACAACTGGCCTGCCCTGTTCGAGGCCTCGCTGGATAAGAGCCGCAGCCTTGTTCACTGTCATTTCGAGCGGTTTGAAGGCATCGATGCTGTCGTTCAAAGGGGTCTTTACAAAGCCGGGGATAATCAGACTGACGCGGACGCCGCTTGCCTCTACGCGGCCGCGCAGTGATTCGCTGTAGGCATGAATGGCCGCCTTCGTTGCGCAATAGGCCGGCGCATAGGGCAAGCCGCGCAAACCCGCAATCGAGCCAATGAAGGCAAACTGGCCGGCCCCGCGCTTGCACATCGGCGTAATCAAAGGTTCAACCGTATTCAAAACGCCAATCAGATTGATATCTATGATGGCGCGGACGGCTTCCGGATCCTCGGCAAGTTCACCAGGAGCAAGGCCCGTCGTAATCCCCGCATTGGCGATGACGAGATCAAACGGCTGGCGCGCGTCGGCTGCCGCGATCCATTGCGCCATGGCATTTTGATCACGGACATCGAGCTGCCCAACTCCGGTTTCGGCGCCAAGCGCGCGGGCAGAAGCCGCGGTATCTTCTAGCCGCTCCCGATCACGCCCGATTAGCGAGAGGGACACTCCCTCGCGGGCATAGGCGAGTGCAAGCGCGCGGCCAATGCCGCTCGATGCGCCAGTAATGAGAATGGACCGAGGCTGCATTCCGGCTCAGCCAGTTTGAGGTCTGTGCAAGACCGCCGCTTCCGCCAATATCACAAGGCCGCCGCCCGGACCGCACGCCGTCAGACGAAGAATGAGCTCTGGCCCTGGATCCGCCCGGCTGCGCAGGACCCGGCCAAGAAGACGGATGCCTTCCCCTGCGAGCACCGGACGCAAAAATTTCGCCGAGAGCCGCGCAATGAAAAGATCGTTCCGCCATCCCATGATGAATGGTTCGAAGCAGGAGAGCATAAGCATCCCATGGACGGGGGGCTTGGCGAGACCCGCCGCCTTTGCAGCTTCTGGATCGAGGTGAAGGGGATTGTCGTCCCCCGACACCGCCGCATAGCGCACGAGCGCATCCTGCTCGAAAGGCCCGAAATCCCGCGGGCCAATCTCATCTCCGGCCTTCGGCCAATCCAGCGGCGCTTTGTCCCCTTCGGCCTGCGTCATGATGGCGTTCCCGCGGAAAGCCGCACAAGCCGTAATGTGGTTTCGAGATGGGCACAGATCTCCCCCTCTCCGGTGGAGACCGTCATTTTCAAGGTCAAACGCGAGGGGTTTTCCTTGCGAAAAATCTCGACGGAGAGGACATACTCAGCGCCAATCCGCAGGCTTTTCTCATAAACGAAGCTCTGCGCCTCATGCACAGGCAGAAAACCTTCGCCAATCAGCTGCAAGATCAAGCCGCGGATCTCTGGAAGCGCAAGCCAGCGGAACGGAAAAGTGAGAGGGACAAAATCGCCGGTCCCAGTGCCTCCCGTCTCGCGCAAAAATCCAGCGGCTTCGTCAGGATCGATCCGGACTCTTATCGCGGGGAGTCGCACGGCCTCCCCGGGTTCCGGCACCAAACCGGCAGCGCCATCTTGCACAGGATCGAGCGCTGTCATGCCGCGGCGGCGCGCCGGATGATGAGGCTGGCGTTAATCCCCCCGAAGGCGAAGGAATTGCTGAGAGCGGTTCGAATCGGCATCGGCCGCGCTTCGTTTGGCACCGCATCGACAGGGCATTTTGCGTCGGCCTCACGCCAATTGATGGTTGGCGGAGCGATATTTTCGCGAACCGCTCCTATCGTTACGACAAGTTCTAGCGCTCCGCCTGCGCCGAGCGCATGGCCGTGGATGGGTTTTGTCGAAGAAACCGGCAGGTTTGCGAGCCGCTTCCCGAAGATGGCAGCCAAGGCCTCGGATTCCGTCGCGTCATTCACGGTCGTCCCCGTTCCATGAGCATTGACGTAATCGACTTCTTCGGCCTCAATTCCGGCGTCCGACAGAGTGTTCCGCATGCATGTAGCGGCCCCCGCTGCGTCGGGCCGGACAGGATCTTTGGCGTCGGCCGAGGTTCCATAGCCAGCGAGCTCAACGAGCGCCTCGGCGCCGCGGCTAGCGGCGATTTCCTCGGCTTCGAGGACAAAAACTCCGGCGCCCGCGCCAAGGACCATACCATTGCGGCCCTTGGAGAAAGGACGGCAGGCATCGGGGGTTAGCACGCGAAGCGCTTCCCACGCCAGCATCGAACTATTGGTGACACAGTCTTCAGTTCCGCCGGCGATGGCACGATCAATAACGCCTGAGCGGATAAGATGGGCAGCCATGCCAATGGCTTGCGTTGCGGACGAGCAGGCGCTCCCAACGGCAAAACAGGGCCCGGTCGCGCCATAGCGAATGCTGAGCAGCGATGGGCAAGCACTCGGAATCAGCCGGGGCACTGTCAGCGGGTCCGGCCGCCCTTGCTCGACGAGTGACAGATAAAGGCCATTCTCTATGGTGTGCATGCCCCCTATGCCGGTGCCAATGATGGTGGCTGTGCGGGGCCCCATGGGCTTTTCAGCGGCAAGACCTGCCTGGGCGACCGCTTCGTCAGCGGCAACGATCAAATATTGCGTAACCGGATCGCATAAGGGCAATTCGTTCGCTGAAAGATAAGCGGAGGGCTCGAAATCCTGGACCTGGGCGGCAATCCTTATTCGTCCCCGATAAGGCCTTACAAAATGCGCCTCGCTGACGCAGGAGCGCCCGTCGCGCGCAGCCTCCCAAAGAGGCTTCGCGCCCACTCCCGCCGCAGAGACAGCACCCATTCCGGTGACGACGACCCGCCGCGCGTCAGCCATTTAATTCTTTTCTTTGATAATATAGGCAGCAATGGCGTCGATCAGATCACCAATGTTCCTGGCCTCATGGAACGGCCCGTCCATTGGGATATAGACGTCGAATTTTTCCTCGATGGCCGTCAAGATCATGACGATGTCGATTGATTTCAGATCGAGACTATCAATCGTTGCATCCAATGTAGCCTTCTCGCGGTCAACCATCCCCTCCTTGACGATCACGTCAATAATCTGATTGGCAAGCTCGGTCTGATCGAGGGTTTTCGTATCCACCGATGACTCCTTGCAAATGACCCAGCAGACCCCGCCGGGCCTGGCGGCGCGGGCAGCTCACCCGGGGTGTAAACCGGTTATCCACGAACTCTACGCCACTCGAGCCCAACGGCCTCCGGCATGCCGGTAAGCCGCAGGAAACGGGCCAACCTGGGCTGCCGGAGCTGGCCGGAATTAAGCCGAAGGAACTGGTTAGACTAAACCGCGACGGAAATAAAGCCCCCGGCGGCAAGCTGGCTGGCCAGCCTGCCTCTGCAGGATAGATGATAGAGGGCCCGGCTTCGACCCCCAGGGAGCTCTATCCACTTCGTTTTGCGCATGAGTTTGGATGAATCTCCGGGAAGGACGCGCGGCCGCCCATTCTATGAGCGGCACCTGACCTCTGCTTCCGGCGGCCCCTGGCGGCGATTCCTTACGGGATTGCGACAACCGGAGTTCCGACATCAACACGGTGATAAAGATCGAGTACGTCTTCGTTATACATTCTGATACACCCGTAGGAAGCGGCCGTGCCAACGGATCTGCGCATCCTCGCCGTCGTTCCGTGGATCGCAACCTCGGAGAGATTGAGGGTGATCGCGGCGGCGCCCATGGGGTTGCGCGGTGAGCCGCCGGGGATGAGCCTTGAGAGCTCCGGATGATCGTGCAATACGACCTGCGGCGCCTCCCAAGCAGGTGCCATAAACTTGCCCTGCACGGAAGTCTCGCCCTGCCAAGCCTTGCCGGCCCGGCCAATCGCAATCGGATAGCGAACCGCAGTCCCGTCCCCTCTTATGAAATAGAGCTTGCGTTCGCTCTGCTTGATGACGATCGTGCCGGCGGGATAGCCGGCCGAAAAGGTGACGATCTCACGCCCGCTCGCTGTGCCTGCAGCTCCCCAGATTGCGGCACTCATGAAAAATGCAGCCGCAGCGGGAAGCTTGCCAAAGAAACAGCTAAAGTTAATGAAGTGCTTATGCATCGACGTGCCCTATCGAATACTCGAGGAGAGCCGCGCGAACATGCCGAGCACTGGCCCAAAAGATCAAAGGCTACGTTCGACCTATGCGGAATCTCCAGCGCTGGTTAAAATACTGTTGAGGCGAAGCTGTATTATTATTCTACTGTAACGCCGGTCAATCGATTCGGTTGCGTATCAGTTCTTCTACAATGGCAGGATCGGCCAAAGTCGAAATATCGCCGAGCGCATGGAACTCCTTTTCTGCGATCTTCCGCAGAATACGGCGCATAATCTTGCCAGAACGGGTCTTCGGCAGCCCCGCCGCGAAATGAATGATGTCCGGGCTGGCGATGGGGCCAATATCCTTGCGCACCCAAGCGACGAGTTCGGCGCGGAGTTCCTCGGTCTGCTCAACCCCCGCCATCAAGGTGACATAGGCATAGATGCCCTGCCCCTTGATGTCGTGCGGATAACCAACGACGGCGGCTTCCGCCACGGTCTCATGGGCGGCGAGGGAACTTTCCACCTCCGCCGTTCCGAGACGGTGACCAGACACATTGATGACGTCGTCGACCCGGCCAGTGATCCAATAATAGCCGTCCTCGTCACGGCGGCAGCCATCGCCGGTGAAATATTTGCCGGGGTAAGCAGAAAAATAGGTCCGCACAAACCGCTCATGATCGCCATAGATTGTGCGCATCTGGCCGGGCCAGGAATCGGCCAGAACCAGATTGCCCGAGCAGGGGCCCTCAAGGACGTTTCCTCCGGTATCGACGACTTCCGGCTTGATCCCGAAGAAAGGCCGCGCCGCCGAGCCGGGCTTGAGACCGGTTGCGCCAGGAAGCGGCGTGATGAGGATGCCGCCTGTCTCCGTTTGCCACCAGGTGTCAACGATCGGGCAGCGCCCCTCACCAACAACCTCATGAAACCATTCCCAGGCTTCCGGATTGATTGGCTCGCCGACCGAGCCGAGGAGCCGCAAGGAGGCACGGCTCGTTGCCTTGACGGGCTCATCGCCCGCCCGCATCAACGCGCGGATCGCAGTTGGCGCCGTGTAGAAAATATTGACCTGATGCTTGTCGATGACCTCCCAAAAGCGCGACATGCTGGGGTAGCTCGGAATGCCTTCGAACATGAGCGTGGTGGCGCCATTGGCGAGCGGACCGTAAACGATATAGCTATGCCCCGTGACCCAGCCGACATCGGCAGTGCACCAATGAACATCACCGTCGTGATAGTCGAAGACATAGTGATGGGTCATCGCGGCATAGAGGAGATAGCCAGCCGTCGTATGCACCACGCCCTTGGGGGTTCCTGTCGAGCCTGACGTATAAAGGATAAAGAGCGGATCCTCCGCGTTCATCTCGGCGCATGGGCATTCGGGCGCGGCCTTGGCTGCCGCCTCGTGATACCAGACGTCACGGCCATCTACCCATTCGATGTTGCCGCCGGTGTGGCGCACGACAAGGACGGTCTTGAGCAGGCCGCCGGTTTTCGCAGCCGCTTCATCGGCATTTGCCTTGAGCGGCACCCGCCGCCCGCCGCGGCGCCCCTCGTCAGCGGTGATAAGAAGTTTCGAGCGGCAGTCCTGGATCCTTCCCGCGAGCGAATCGGGAGAGAAACCGCCGAACACCACGGAATGGATCGCGCCAATCCGCGCGCAAGCGAGCATCGCATAGGCTGCTTCCGGGATCATCGGCAGATAGATCGTGACCGTATCGCCCTTGTTGACACCATGCGCTTTGAGCACATTGGCGAGACGGCACACCTCATCATGAAGTTCCTGATAGGAGATATGCTTCGAGTCTTTTGGATCATCGCCTTCCCAAATGATCGCGGTGCGGTCTTTGAGGCGGAGCAAATGCCGGTCGATGCAATTATGCGCGGCATTTGTCGTTCCATCCTCGAACCATTTGATCGAGACGAAGCCGGGCACAAATGAAGTGTTCTTTACTTGCGTAAAAGGCTTGATCCAATCGATGCGCGTGGCTTCGCCCGCCCAAAAGGACTCCGGATCGGCGATCGAGCGGGCATAAAGCTCCAGATATTTCTCATTGTCGACATAGGCGCGCTGCTTCCAGTCAGCAGTTACTGGATAGATCTTCCCAGACACGGTTTCGTGGATCTTTCCGGACATCGCTTCCTCCCAAGGCCGCATGGCGCCGTTTATTATCGCGCGCATCGCTTATAATATTTAGAGAGGCGGACCGGATTCCCCGCCTGCCTTCTCAAAAAGGCGGCGCGCCAGATGATTTTATTTTGATTTTATTTGTTGAGCACCCTCAAATCAGCGCAGGCTTTACGGGCACTCCTTGTCGACCTTTTCGAGGGCCTGTGCGAGACCGGCGAGGGAGTAGCTATCGGTCGTCACATGCCCTTTCAAAGACGGGGCCTTGACGATGAGTTTCGAGCCTTTTTTCAAGGCTTCAACAAAGCGGGGCTCTTCGGCCTGATTTTTGATCCAGGCGTTGGTTCCCTTGGCAACAAAATCGAAGCCGGAGCCGCCGGTCTCGGCACGGACAGCGCCGTCCTCCTTCACGGGAAATCCCATGATGATGGAGACTTCGTTCCGGACCTTTTCACCCGGCCGGTTTGCTATGAAAACATAGGCAGGATCCCGGCTCAAGCCCGAGGGGTTTCTCTCCTTTGGCGTTGCCAGCGCGTAGCACGTCTTGGATTTTTCGCCCTGGGCAACGAACACGCCCCAGTCCCCGTAACTGGCGACCTGCTGGGGCTTGCCCGTTTTTTTCGCGTCTCCGCCCGCCGCACCGGATTGCTCTGCATTGGCCGTCTTTGCCTTGGGCTTGGCTTTGGAAGACGCCTGATGGGTCAAAAGGAGCGAGAGACCGAAAGCTAGAGATAAAACGGCAAAGACACTGCGGAAAAATGGGCGAGACATGGCGCGTTGATACTCCTGGCCGCCTTGCGAGAGAGGAATGTGGATCGACTTCTCAATATGCCGTGAGCTTAACAGGTGAAAGCGGGTGAAATGGCGGCTCGCGGAAATTGGAGCACGCTGGACCAAAAGCGCTTTGGCTCATGGTCCTGTTTCATCCATACGAACTTGTTTGAAGGCCCGCAACTTTTGACGGCCGGGCGCAAGCCGCTTCGGGAAAGAAACGCCCGGCAGAGCCGCGGCATGCGTTTGGGCCTCAAAAGCCTTCAGTCTTTGCCGCGGCGAGGATGGTGCCTGGCCGCTCTAATGTGCCCTTTTGCACAAGGACGACAAAGCCTTCTCCCTCCGAGGGCCCGGCTGGCATATCGAAGGTCGCGGTCTCGCCCGACCAATCTCCGAGCTTGTCGATCGTGCGAACGACATTCGTGTAGGTGAGGGCACGTCCGGCATTCTCGCCTCGCCACACATGCACTGTGCTCGCCCGGACGACCCGCAGTACGAACACGCCTGCAGGGCCGCCGCCGCCGGCGACCTCGACCAAATAATGGCCGTCCTTCTCGGAGAGGCGGATCGGGACGGTGAGCGCCCCGTCGAGGCCCTTGGCCGATTTGATCGCCTGTTCGATCTCCTCACGGTCGCCGCCCGGGGCGCCGGTGACCCCATTTATAATGACTTGCGGCGTATAGATCTGCTCCTCGCCATGCGCCGCTGCATAGGCCTTTTGCCGTGCCGTAAAGGCAGGCGAAGCAAGCGTATCTTTCCAGCCGATAAAATCCCAATAATCGACAGGAAATGAGATTGCGATGATGCCTGGCTCACGTGCCAGTCCTGCGAGCAATTGATCGGCGCGGGGGCAGAATGAGCAGCCCTGGCTTGTAAAAAGCTCAATGACGGACTCCACCTTGGCGTAGCCGTGCGGCCCGGCGCCAAGATTGCTGAAGGCAAGGATGAGTGCCGCCGCGCGGGCATAAGCGGCGAAACGCGAGCATTTCGGCAGAGCCATGAGCAGGCCACCAGGTTTACGGGCAGTCGGGAATTACCAATTTTAGACGGCTGATCGAGTGGTGCGAGTCAATTCATGTTTACTGTCAATAACAAACCGCTCCGCGCTGGGATAGGAAGAGCGTTGCCATCACGCGTTCACTTCATCCATGTTGCAAATGATGATTTGGAATGGCATTGTAATTGCTTTTTGATTGCTTAGGATATTCCCGTCTGCCGCCCGGCGTATCACATAAAGCAGCAATTAACCTCGTGAAATTTCTCCTCGCTCATCTGTCCGACCCTCATATCGGGCCACTGCCGCGCCCGCGCCGGCAGGAACTCATGGGTAAGCGCGTCACCGGCTATCTGAACTGGACTCGCTCCCGCTCCCGCATCCACAGCATGGGAATCCTGGCGCAGATCGTGTCGGATATGAGGGCACATCACCCAAGCCATGTGGCGATGACGGGGGACATATCGAACATCGGCCTTCCGGCTGAATTCCAGCTTGCCCGCAGCTGGCTGGAGACCCTCGGCAACCCGGAGGATGTCAGCTTCGTGCCCGGCAATCACGACGCCTATGTGCGCGGCTCCTTGCCTGATCTTGCAAGTGCCTTTGCGCCTTGGACGACGGGCGAGAAGCCGCCGGGAGAGTCGTTTCCTTATTTGCGGATTCGCGGCGATGTTGCCTTGATCGGCCTCTCCTCGGGCGTTCCGACGCCCCTTTTCATTGCGTCGGGATATTTGGGCAAAAGCCAATTGCAAGCCGCCGAGAAATTTCTCGCCGAGACGGGCGAGCGCGGGCTTGTCCGGGTCATCATGCTGCATCATCCGCCCGAAGCCACCGCATCGCACCTTGCACGCGGCCTCACCGACGCGCGCAGTTTTGCGGCCCTGATCCGCCGCGCGGGCGCCGAGCTTATCATCCATGGCCACAACCACAAGCTTTCCTTGAAGCGGCTGCAAGGTCCGCATGGCCTCGTGCCGGTCGTCGGCGTGCCCTCGGCCTCCGCCGTTCACGGCAAGCCGCATCATCGCGCCGGATATCATCTTTTTGAGATTTCTGGCCGCGGAACGGATTGCAAGATCACCGCGCGTGCGCGCGGAATCCTGCCGGGGACAAGTATCGTCGGTGATCTCGGCCCCTTGACCCTTTGAGCTGGGTTTGGCGCAAGCCAGCCTTCGTGCCGGGCGTATCTCCGGCGCCGGACATGCTCTGCGGGATACATCAGCCTGCCTTGAGCTTCAGGGAACCGCCAACCGGCCATTTTGGAGGCTTTAGTCAGACAGGATCTCGGCCATGACGTGCGCCAGCCCGGCGGACGGAAACCAAGGGCGCTGGCCGCGCCGGCGGAAACATCGATGACCCTCCCCTGATGCAGGGGCCGCGGTCTTTGACTGCGAACACTGCCGAGCGGTTGCCGGAGAGATCGGCGGAGTTCGCCAGCTGGTGGCGTCCGGCACCGGCGGATGTGTGGCAAGCCATGAGCACACAAAGGCCTTCGCCTCTCGGCGGCAGAACCGTTAGCCATGAAGGGCAAAGACAGGCCGCGTTTGCAATCCAGGCCAGCGGGAGCCGGTGTCCTAACGATGGACCTCTTGCTTGATTTCGGCGCCTGGCTTTGCATGGCTGTCGCCGTGATGAAGCACCTCTTCCAGCCGGTTGCGCTCGAAAATGATCACGACGAAGATCGAGAGGAAGAATGGTATAAGCAGGTAAAAAAGCCGGAAGACAAGCAAAGCCGCCAGCACCTGGGTTTTTGGCATCTCGGGCATGGCTCCGATGAAAAGCCATTCGAAGACCCCAAGGCCGCCGGGTGCATTGGACCAGAGCGCCGCCGAGAACGAGGCGATGAAGACCGCAAGGACGGCGAAGTAACCAGGATTGCCGGCGTCCGGCAAAGCGAAATAGATGATCCCCGCCGCCCCGAGCAATTCAAGGGGCGCCGCCAGCATTTGCCGGGCGGTGATCTCGGGTCTTGGATATTCCAGCCGGAACCCTCGTATGATGAGCGGCCGGAATCTGAAAATGGAACCCATCACATAGACCGCAACGCCGGCGAGGAAAACGACGCCTGCCAGGCGGGCGGTTGTTGGATCGGTCAAAAAACGGAATTTCTCCGGCAGCAATCCCCGGAAACGGCTGAGCTGCTCGGGCTCAAAAAGAGAGATGAGGCCGCCGAGGAGCACGGTGCCGAGCACGAAGGTGAGGGAGCAAATGGCGACCAGGACCGCGACCTGTGCCGCGCTCAAACCCTTGGAATGATAGGCGCGGTACCGGACCATTCCGCCCGAGAAAACAGTCGCGCCGATGTTGTGCGCGAGTGCGTAGGTCGTGAAGGAGCAAAGCGAGATAAATATCCAGGAGATATTTTTCACGCCAAGATGGAGCAACGCAATCCGGTCGTACCAGGCGAGCGCTCCATAGGCGACAAGCGTCGAGAGTGTTACCAGCAGATAATGGGTGGAGGAAATAGATGTCAGGCGTTCCCAGACTTCCGGCCCAACGGCCTCGCCCTTGAACTCCCCATGAAGAAGCCAAAGCGAAACGGCGACAGCGGCAAGGCCAACCACAGGCCAGAAAAAATCGAGAATGCGCTTCATCGCTCTCCGGGCGACCTTGCGCCGCCCCATCGCCCAGCGAGCCGCCGGCCATCGTGGTCCTGCGGCATCCCTGCACCATGCGTGCACCAATGGCAAGAGGGAAGTTGCGAGGGCACGCCCTGGCCATAATACGCGCGCGGAAGAATCAGGCAAAAGAGCTCAAAATTGAACGCGCCGCGAACGCATCCCGCGGACTCCCTCGGGCGCCCCGGTTCCCGCAACCTCGCCTGCTGCATTGCCGCTGCCCTCCAAAATCCGGGCATTGCCCGGACCGGTCAGCGTTTCGTCAAGAAATTGGCGGGCTTCTTCAAGCTGACCCTTCAGCTCCTCGGCCGAACGCTGGAGATTATCCCGCCGCGTGCGGGCGGCGCGTGCATAGGTGGGATAGGCAAAGTGGGAGGTGTCGGATATTCCGGCCCGCTGTTCCTCGATCGCGATTTCCCGGTCGAGTTCCCGCGCCATCTTGGAAAACTCGGCAATCATGGATTCGATTTGGGCGACCCGGCGGCGCGTCTCATCGACCTGGAACCGCCTCAGACGCGCAAGTGAATCCCGCGACCTCATTGTTTCAACTCCGGGGGACACGCGGGAGAGGACTGAACCTCGGGGGAGCCCCCGGGAAAAAGTGCCGGACTTATCAACAACGGCCTGCTCCAAGATCTACTGGCGCGGTTCCAAAATAGCCTCGCGCGACCACAACTCTGCCTCAGTAAAGTTGCCCATTCGTTACCCGCAGTCAGGCTCAGGCAATCTTTCTCTGTTTTCGCCACTGCCCAGGCTCCGATTCGCCGTTACTTGATTCCATGGCGCGATTCCGTGGCGCGAATTGTCCTTCGCCGCGCAAGCTTGGGCCGACAAGATCTGCGGAAAGAAGCGGCGAGCCGAATCACCTGCTTGTCCATGGCAAAGCAAGCAGCGGCGCACCGTCCTTTCTGGAATATATTTGTTAACCAATACCCGTTAAGGTTACGAAATTCGTAGCGAGCGACTCATCGCGGGGCGGCCAGCCAAACCGCCAGTCTTGAGGAACTTCAAGCGATCTTGCGCGCCGGCAAGGCAACCGACGGGGGGAAGGCTGGAACCTCACATGCGCGTTTTACTAATTGAAGACGACAGCGCGACGGCGCAAAGCATAGAGCTGATGCTCAAGTCCGAGAATTTCAATGTTTATACGACGGATCTCGGCGAGGAAGGCATCGATCTCGGCAAATTATACGATTATGATATCATTTTGCTCGATCTGAACCTTCCGGACATGTCCGGCTACGAAGTTCTGCGCACCTTACGCGTCGCAAAAGTCAAGACGCCCATCCTTATCCTCTCCGGGCTCGCTGCCATTGAAGACAAAGTCAAAGGCTTGGGATTCGGCGCGGATGATTATCTGACCAAGCCCTTCCACAAGGATGAGCTTGTCGCACGCATACAAGCCATTGTACGCCGTTCGAAAGGCCATGCCCAATCAGTGATCGCAACGGGCGATCTTGTCGTCAACCTTGATCAGAAAACCGTCGAGGTTGCCGGCAATCGCGTTCACCTGACCGGCAAAGAATATCAGATGCTGGAGCTCCTCTCCCTGCGCAAAGGGACAACTCTGACCAAGGAGATGTTCCTCAATCACCTTTACGGCGGCATGGATGAGCCAGAACTCAAGATCATCGATGTTTTCATCTGCAAGCTGCGCAAAAAGCTCGCCAATGCGAATGAAGGGCGCAATTATATAGAGACGGTCTGGGGACGCGGCTACGTCTTGCGCGAGCCGGGCGACGAGGAAGAACGGATTACTGCCTGAGTTTTCTGTCCCAGGCATTCGCTCCATTTTCCGCCTGCGCCGGCCGCAAGCCTGCGGCCGCACAAATCTGCTTCGCCCGAGCTGCACCGCAGTATCCGCGGAGGGGGGCGAGCTTCAAATATAGCAAGCTTCAAATACAGCGAGCTTCAAATACAGAATGAGGGAAATGGAAAAGCGGGATGCGATCTCCCGCATCCCGCTCTCATCACCAGACTTGGTCTCATGATCCTGGACCGGTCACCGTGTGTGACCGGATTCGATACCACGCCGGTCTTGGCTCACGCCGCCGGACGGACAGTGTCCGCGGGTGCCAGCTCCCAGCGGTCGGGCGAGCGCCACAACCGGGAGAGCAAAAGCTCACGCTCGAAGATGAATTCCTTGGGCAGCCGGTCGAAGAACTTATTGAACTCATCTTCATGGGCGCGTGCCTCGGCGGTGGCGGCGTCCCGGTTGACCGACATCATCTCGTAGAACTTGTCTGCCGGGAAATCGAGGCCGTCCCATCCGATGTCTTCACGCCGCGGCATCAGGCCGATTGGGCTCTCGACGGCGTAACCGCGGCCGTGCACGCGGTCGACGATCCACTTAAGGACACGCAGGTTCTGGCCGTATCCGGGCCACATGAACTTGCCGTTCTCGTCCTTGCGGAACCAGTTAACCCGGAAGATCCGCGGCGGATCGGAGAGACGGCGCCCAACGTTGAGCCAGTGTCCCCAGTAATCGGCCATGTTGTATCCGCAGAAGGGGAGCATCGCCATTGGATCGCGGCGCATCGCCGCCTGGCCGATCGCAGCCGCCGTGGCTTCGGAACCCATGGTTGCGGCAATATAGACGCCGTGCGACCAGTTGAAGGCCTGAAACACGAGCGGCATGTCCTTGCTCATCCGGCCGCCGAACACGAAGGCAGAGATTGGCACGCCTTCCGGCTTCTCCCAATCGGGGTCGATCGATGGACATTGGCTGGCCGGTGCCGTGAACCGGGCGTTTGGATGCGCGGCGGGGCGTCCGCAGCCGGGCGTCCAGTCCTCACCCTTCCAGTCGATGAGATGCTTCGGCGGCTCTCCGTCCATACCCTCCCACCAGACATCGCCATCATCCGTGAGCGCCGTGTTGGTGAAGATGCAGTTCTTGGCTATTGTCTGCATCGCATTCGGGTTGGTCTGAGCGTTTGTGCCCGGCGCGACGCCGAAGAAGCCCGCCTCAGGATTGATCGCGCGGAGGGTTCCGTCGGGCGCCTTCTTGATCCAGGCGATGTCATCGCCAACCGTATTGACCTTCCAGCCTTCAAAACCCTGCGGCGGCACCAGCATCGCGAGATTGGTCTTGCCGCAGGCACTGGGGAAGGCAGCACCGAGATAGGTTTTCTCGCCATTGGGATCCTGAACGCCCATGATCAGCATGTGCTCGGCAAGCCAGCCTTCATCGCGCGCCATTACCGAAGCAATGCGCAGGGCAAGGCATTTTTTCCCGAGGAGGGCATTACCCCCATAGCCAGAGCCGTAAGACCAGATTTCGTAAGTCTCAGGAAAATGCACAATGTATTTGCGGCTGATCTCGGGTTCGCACGGCCAAGGCACATCCTTCTGTCCGGGCTTGAGCGGCGCGCCGACGGAGTGCATGCACGGAATGAAGGAGCCCTCGCTCCCGAGTGCATCGAGCACGGCCTTCCCCATGCGGGTCATGATCCGCATGTTGGTGACGACATAGGGGCTATCGGTGATCTGAATGCCGATCTTCGCAATGGGCGAGCCAATCGGCCCCATGCTGAATGGCAGAACATACATCGTCCGCCCGGCCATGCAGCCATCGAACAGGCCGCGCAAGGTCGCGCGCATCTCGGCTGGCGGCGCCCAATTATTCGTAGGGCCTGCGTCGTCCTTGTCGTTCGAGCAGATGAAGGTCCGGTCCTCGACCCGGCCCACATCGGACGGGTGCGAACGAGCCAAATAGGAATTCGGGCGCTTATCCGGATTGAGGCGTATGAATGTCCCGGCATCGACCATCATCTGGCACAGCCGGTCATACTCCTCCTGGCTGCCATCAACCCAGACGACCTCGGCGGGCTGGCACAGCGCCGCCATTTCGCTCACCCAGCCGCGCAGCTTGCTGTTGGTTGTCGGACTGTTCACGGTCGCATTCATTAACTCTCCCTCCCAAGATTTCGCTCAATACATAATCGCGGCTGAGTGCAATCGGACGTTTTTTACGCCAGCGGGGCTGCCAAACCCAGCCGGAGTACAAGGAATTTTTCCAGCTTGCAAGCCGAGCGCTCGACTCAATCCTGTGAGGCAGTAAAAGCCGGAGCTTTTTCGAATACCGCGCTAGCGAAAATGGGCCGGCATCTGAGGATTGTTGGCGGGATTGGTATCGTGCTTGGACAATTTTGTGATGAGCCCCGCGGCAATCAGGGGCTGCAAGTCCGCTTCAAGCGCGTCAGCGATTTCCCTTGCGTAGACTTCATGCCCATCAACATAAAGTGTGAAGGACTTGAGGTATTTTTCCTTCTTTTCGGGATTTTCGATCGTCGCCTTGGTCCATTTATAAAGCGGAAACCGTTCAGGGCCGTTTTTTTCGGCTTCGGCAACATATTCCGCAAAGGCGTCGAACTGGCATTTCATTACCGCATGATGCTTGGTCAGGATGCCGGTCAGCGATTTGAGACCCGGATTGCCGGGATCGCTCCGGGCCAATTCCGCAAGCTCGCCGGGCAGATTGATCCGCAGCTGATACTCCCATTGCTGGCTCATGGCTGATCTCCTTTGGCCATCACGGCAAGTCCGGTAATCCCGTATGCCATCACCGGTATCCGGGAACCAAACGGCGCTCACTTCATTCCGGCTCGGGGATTATAAGGTTTTTGTGTCTCCCATTTGCGCATGAGGCTTGTGAGCTCGGCATCCCCCTCCTCGGGGAGCACGATTTTCAAGGTCACCAGCAGGTCCCCTGCCGTTCCTTGCGGGTTTGGCAAACCTTTCCCGCGCAAACGTAAGGTGCGCCCGCCGTTCGAGCCGGACGGAATCGCAAGCTCCACCGGGCCATCGAGTGTTGGAACCGTAACCTTCGCACCGAGGACGGCCTCATAAAGCGTCACTGGCAAATCGAGCCGCAAATCATGCCCCTCAACCCTGAAATAAGGATGCTTGGCGATATGCACTGTCACCATGGCATCGCCCGGTTCGCCGCCGAACGGGCTTGGCTGACCCTGCCGTTTCAGGCGGATTTGCTTACCATCCTCGATCCCGGCCGGAACCTTGACTTCCAGGGAGCGGCCTGTCGGCAGATTGACGCGGGCAGTGGTCCCTTTGGCGGCCTCGCCCAAACCTATTGTCACAGTTGCCGTGACATCTTCCCCGCGCGGCGGGGCACCAGCCCGGGCCCCCCGCCGGCGCCCTCCCCCGGCGCCAAAAAGATCGGCGAAAAGATCGCTCGTGGTAAATCCCTCCGCGCCGGGCTCGCCGAAATTGAATTCAAAATGCTTAAAACCTGGGCCGCCCGCTTGCGAACGCCGGCCGAAGCCCTCCGCGCCGAATCCTTCAAAACCGTGGAAACGCGGTTTGCCTTCCGCGTCAATCTCGCCCCGGTCGAAAGCTCCGCGTTTTTGCTCGTCGCCCAAGATCTCATAGGCGGCATTAATCTCGGCAAATTTCTCTTTAGCTTTTGGCTCCTTGCTTTGATCAGGATGGTATTTTTTGGCAAGCTTGCGAAAAGCCTTCTTGATGTCGGCGAGGCTCGCGGATTTATCTACTCCCAAAACCGTATAAGGATCACGCATCGATCAGCCCATTTTCGCGCTCGCCCAATGGCACAAGCGCAAGTGTCTTGCCCCAATTTGGGATGGCGGCACGCTGGCCGCAAGGCGTTTTTGCTGCAAGGCCTCAGGCGGTCCGCCGCTTAGACCTTTTTCCAGGGCTTTGCTTCAGCAATCGTCCACTCGCCCCCCTTTTCCGAGCAAGCGGTTCCCTGGATGGCTTGCGCATTCCCCTTGCGCTCGAGCTCGGCGATAAACACCCGGCAAATCCCCGAATTCAGCGGAAAGGCCCGGCCAACCGGCGTGAAAGAACCTTTGTCGCCAGACTCGGGGTTTTCCCAGCCAACGAGCGA
>Ga0070737_10001967_pt1 | contig 26429 bp, 24 predicted proteins | sample Coa_R1_10_FD_66438 | JGI IMG/M metagenome (GOLD analysis project Ga0070737, IMG submission 66438) | Surface soil microbial communities from Centralia Pennsylvania, which are recovering from an underground coalmine fire - Coalmine... | ecosystem: Environmental > Terrestrial > Soil > Unclassified... | reverse complement strand
CTGTTGCGCAACAACAACGGGCAGTTGGAGAAGATGCTGCAGCAGGCCGCGCGCGACGCGCGCCTGGGCAACATCGAGCGCACCATCGAAGAGGCCTACTTCGCCCGCGCCCTGGCCCGCGAGCTGGGTTTGGATCGCCTGGAACGGGAGCTGGAGGAATTCCGCGAGCAACTGGACAAGTCCGAGCACGGCGCGCGGGCGCGGATGGAGGAGTATCTGCAGCGCCGGCTGCAGGCGCTTCAGGACATCATCCGGCGCTACGTGCGAATCGAGCGCGAAAAGCGCGACCTCAAGACGCGCGAGAGCGACCGCCTCCAGCAGCTCAGCGAGAAGAGCTTTTTGTACCTGACGCCGCAGGAAATCGAGAAGATGAACGAGGCGATCACGCGCCTGGCGCAGCGCCTCAAGAACATCATCTCGGTGCGCAAACGCCTGGCCAAGAAGGGGCGGTTCGATATCAAGAAGACGCTGCGCACCAACCTGGTCTATGGCGGCGTGCCGTTTAAGCTGCGCTTTGACCGGCGCAAGAAGGAAAAGCCCCAGGTTGTCATCCTGTGCGACGTGTCGGATTCAGTGCGCAACGTGTCGCGCTTCATGCTGCAATTCGTCTATTCGTTGCAGGATTTGTACTCCAAGGTGCGCAGCTTCATCTTCGTGGCGGAAATCGGCGAGATTACCGAGCACTTCCGCGACAACGACATCAAGGACGCGCTGGACATCGCGCTGCGCGGTGACCTGATCAACGTCTACGCGCACTCCAATTTCGGCTACGCCTTCCGCACTTTCGTGCAGGACTACATCGGCGCGGTCAACAAGAAGACCACGGTGATTGTGCTGGGCGACGGGCGCAACAACTACAACCTGCCGCACGACTGGTGCCTGCGCGAAATCAAAAGCCGCGCCAAGCAGCTCATCTGGCTCAATCCGGAAAGCAAGAACACCTGGGGCTTCGGCGACAGCGAGATGGAGCGCTACGGACCGCATTGCGACCTGGTCGAGGAGTGCCGCAACCTCAATCAGCTCTATCACGTCATCGACCGGCTGGTGCCGCGCTGAACGCGGAGTTGTGAGGCTGCCTTGGTTGACCATCGCCGCCCCTTTGGTCCACAATGGCCTTAGGACAGTCCGAATCGATGGTTCAGACGGGATGACGACGTAGGGAGCGAATCCTCGCGGGAAGCCCATGGCCGGTCACAGAGAAGATTTCATTTTAATGACGGTTGGCGCGCTGACGCTCGACCCCAACACCAAGACGCCGATCGTGGTGCTCAAGGACCCCGACAACAAGCTCAATCTGCCGATCTGGATCGGGCTGCTGGAGGCCGCCTCGATGGCGACCGAGCTGGAGGGCATCAAGCCCCAGCGCCCGATGACGCACGATCTGCTGCGCAATCTGCTCGGCGAGCTGGGCGGCACGGTGGAGGCGGTCGAGGTCACCGAGCTGCGCGACAATACCTACTTCGCCCACATCCAGGTCAGAACCCGCGAGGGGCGCACGGTGCAGATCGACTCGCGGCCCAGCGACGCGATCTCGCTGGCGCTGCGCACCAAGTCGCCGATCTACGTGGCCAAGAAGGTGCTGGAGGTGTCCAGCGAGCTGCAGCAGTCGGCCGAGGCCGATTCCAAGGAGCAGAACCTGGCCGGGGTGTCGCGCGACAAATGGTCGGAGATCCTCGAGAAGATGTCGCCCGAGGATTTTAAGTACAAAATGTAGCGGCCGCACCGCCGCTGTTGCATCCCAGGCCGGCTGCCCGCGGCTGAGCGGGCAGCCGCTTTTTTATGGCTAGCACGCATCGCTCCAAAATTCGCCGCAAGGATCTCAAGCAGCCCGACGAGTTCATGACCGTGGCCTACTCGGTCGAGGACTTCATCGAGCACCACCTGAGCAAGGTCATCACCGGCGCCATCACCGTGCTGGCCGTGGCCCTTGCCTTGTTTCTCATCTACCAGCACGTGGCCAGCGTCAGGCGGCGGACGGCCGAGCAGTTCTACGGGGGCTTTTCCGCGCTCAACGCCAAAAACTATAAGGCCGCCGAACAGAAGTTCCAGACGCTCATCGCGCAGCATCCCTCCAGCAAGGCCGCCGCTCTGGCGCGCTATTACCTGGGCCTGGCCTACTTCAACTCCGGCGACCTGACGCGCGCCCGCCAGGCGCTTGAGGAGTACACGCAGGGCGAAGGTCCGCAGTCCTTTCGCGAGCTGGCGCTGATGGATTTGGGCGTGGTGTACGAGCAAAGCGGCGAGTACGGCAAAGCGGGAGAGGCCTACCGTCAGGCAGCCGCGCTCAACGGTCCCGAGGCCAACAATGCGCGCGTCGCGGTCGCGCGTGTGCTGCAACTGCAAGGCAAGCGCGAAGCCGCAATCAGCGCCTACGAGGATTTTCTCAAGGCCAATCCCTACGCCCCGCAGCGCGACACGGTGGTCCAGGCGCTGGCCGACCTGGGCGTCAGTGTGCCGGCCCTGGCCGGCGCGGCTGCGCCGTAGCGTTCGCGGTCGCAACCAGACCGCGTGAAGCATATCTGCGCCGGACCGGCGGCGTGCGCACAGCAGTCGCTAGCGCATCGACCGCGGGGCCGCCGCAGTTGCCTGGATACGTAAGTACGCTGGGCGCAGCCGCCCCGCGGCCGCGCGATGGAGCGGCAGACCGCACTCACGACATTCTTCGACAGCCGCAAAATGGGGGAGGTGTAGAGTCAGCTACCCCGCCAGTTCCATCGTGCTGAAGAAAAACGCAACCTCGCGGGCGGCGGTTTCTGTGGCGTCGGAGCCGTGGACCGCGTTCTGTTCGATGTTTTGGCCGAACTTTTTGCGAATTGTGCCCTCGGCCGCTTTGGCCGGGTCGGTGGCGCCCATCAGCTCGCGCCACCGTTCGATGGCGCGCTCGCCCTGCAGCGCCGCAACCACCACCGGACCGGAGGTCATGTAATCGCACAGCGAGCCGAAAAACGGCCGCTCCCTGTGCACGTCGTAAAACGCCTCGGCCTGCCTGCGCGTCAGGGTCAGGCGCTTGAGCGCGCGGATTTGCAGGCCCGCCGCCTCGATCTGCGCCAGGATTTGACCGATAAGATTGCGCCTGACCGAATCAGGCTTGAGAATCGCCAATGTCAGTTCCATCGTGCTACTTGCGGTCATCGAGCACCGCCTTCATGGTCGAGCCCAAATCCGCCGGACTCATCGCCACCGTGATTCCCGCCGCCTTGAGCGCCGCGATCTTGTCCGCGGCGGTGCCGCGCCCGCCCGAGATAATCGCGCCCGCGTGACCCATGCGGCGGCCCTTGGGCGCCGTCTGCCCGGCGATAAATGCTACTACCGGTTTTTTGAAGCTATTTTTGATGTACTCCGCGGCTTCTTCCTCCGCCGTTCCGCCGATCTCGCCGATCAGGATCACCGCTTCGGTGCCCGGATCGTCGTTGAACAGCTTGAGCGCGTCGATATGCCCGGTGCCGATTATGGGGTCGCCGCCGATGCCGATGCAGGTGGACTGCCCGATTCCCAACTGCGTCAGTTGATACACCGCCTCGTAGGTAAGCGTCCCCGAGCGCGACACTACCCCGACCTTGCCGGGCTTGTGGATGTAGCCGGGCATGATGCCGATTTTGCATTCGCCGGGCGTGATGATGCCGGGACAGTTGGGCCCGATCAGCCGCGACTTGCGGCCCGCCAGGTAGCGCTTGACCTTGACCATGTCGAGCACCGGGATGCCCTCGGTGATGCACACCACCAGCTCGACGCCGGCGTCGGCGGCTTCCATGATCGCGTCGGCGGCAAACGGGGGCGGAACGTAGATCACGCTCGCATTACATCCAGTAGCTTTTCGTGCCTGCTCGACGGTGTCGAAAATCGGGATGCCCTCGAAGTCCGTTCCGCCCTTGCCCGGCACCACCCCCGCCACCATCTGGGTGCCATACTCCCGGCAGGCCCGCGTATGGAGCTGGCCGGTGGCGCCGGTGATTCCCTGGGTCACGACCCGGGTGTCCTTGTTGACCAGAATACTCATCGCTTCAGCCCCGCTTCCCGATCGCTTCGACCACCCGCCGCGCGGCGTCGGCCATGTCGGCGGCGGCGATTACCGCCAATCCGGAGTCCTTCAGAATCTTCTTGCCCTGCTCGACGTTGGTGCCTTCCATGCGCACCACCAGCGGCACCTTGAGATTGACCTGCTTGGCTGCCTCGACCACGCCCTCGGCCAGCACGTCGCAGCGCATGATGCCGCCGAAGATGTTGATCAGCACGGCCTTGACGCGGCTGTCGGAGAGCAGGATGCGGAAGGCCGCCGCCACCTTCTCGGTGTTGGCGCCGCCGCCGACGTCGAGAAAGTTGGCCGGCTCGGCCCCGTAATACTTGACGATGTCCATGGTCGCCATCGCCAGCCCTGCGCCGTTGACCATGCAGCCGATGTTGCCGTCCAGATGCACGTAGCTGAGGTCGTACTTGGCGGCCTCGGTCTCGGTGGGATCCTCCTCGTTGGGGTCGCGCAGCTCGCGGATATCCGGATGGCGGAACAGGCCGTTGTCGTCGAACGACATCTTGGCGTCCAGGCACAGCACGGCGCCCGCCGCAGTCACCACCAGCGGATTGATCTCGATCAGCGACGCGTCGGTTTCGTTGAACGCGCGGTACATCGCGCTGAGCAGGCCGACGAACTGGTTGACCTGCTTGTCCTTCAGCCCCAGCGCGAAGGCGATCTTGCGCGCCTGGAAGGCCGCCATCCCGGCGGTCAAATCGATAGGCTCGGTGATGATTTTCTCGGGCGTTTTGGCGGCGACTTCCTCGATATCCATCCCGCCCTCGGTGCTGGCGATCACCGCCAGGCTCTCGGCCTTGCGATCGACCAGCATCGCCAGGTACAGCTCGCGCGCCACCTCGCTGGCCTCTTCGAGGTAAAGCTTGCGCACCACCCGGCCCTGGGGTCCGGTCTGATGCGTGACCAGCGGCTTGTTCAGCATACGCTCGGCGAACTGGCGCGCCTCGGCGGCGCTGGCAACGAGCTTGACGCCGCCCGCCTTGCCGCGTCCGCCGGCATGAATCTGCACCTTGGCCACCGCTTTGGGCTGGCCCAACGCCTTGAACGCGGCCTCCATCTCGGCCGCGGTCGTGGCGGGCTGGCCCTTGGGGACCGGCGCGCCGAAGCGCCCCAGGATCTGTTTGGCCTGAAACTCGTGGATGTTCATTTAGTCTGCCTTAAATCGATCGGCCGCGCTCAATTGCCGGCCAGCACCTTGTCCATCGCGTCAACCAGCTCGCGGACGTGATTGACCGAACTGGCAAAGGCCTGCTTTTCCGCCTCGGTCAGGTCGATCGACACGATCTTCTCAACGCCGCCGCCGCCAATGACCACCGGCACGCCGGCATACAGGCCCGTGACGCCGTACTCGCCGTCGAGGTAGGCGGCCGCCGGCAGGATCTCCTTGCGGTCCAAAATGAAGGCCTCCACCATGCGGTAGACCGCCGAGCCCGCCGCGTAATAGGAAGAAGTCTTCATCAGGTTGACGATTTCAGCGCCGCCGTCGCGGGTGCGCTTTTCGATCTCGTCAAGGCGCCTGGGGTTAATCAGCTTTTCCACCGGCACGCCGCCCACCGTGGTGTAGCTGCGCACCGGCACCATGTCGTCGCCGTGTCCGCCCAGCACCATCGCCTGCACGCTTTCGACCGACACCTTGAGCTCCTGCGCGATGAAGGTGCGGTAGCGGGCGGAATCCAGCACGCCCGCCTGTCCGACCACCTGATGCCTGGGGAAGCCGGTGACGCGCTTCATCTGGGTTACCATCGCGTCGAGCGGATTGGTGACGACAATGACAAACGCGTCGGGCGCGTAGTTGCGGATCGCCTCGCCGACCTGGTTCATCACGCCGGCATTGATCTTGAGCAGGTCGTCGCGGCTCATCCCGGGCTTGCGCGGCGATCCTGAGGTGACCACGCAGCAATCGGCGCCCTCGATTTCGCCATATTCCAGCGTGCCGGTGACCTTGACGTCCACCCCCATCACGGGAGCCGATTCCAGCATATCCAGCGCCTTGCCCTGCGGCAGACCGTCGATAATGTCAAACAGCACGATATCGCCCAGCCCGCGCAGGAAGCACAGATGGGCGCAGGTGGCACCGACGTTGCCGGCGCCGATGAATGCAATTTTTTTGCGCGTCATACATAGCCTCGTTGGAAATCGGCCTTGATTAAGCGGCGCTTATATCCGGCCGTCTGTTAGTCAGTACAACTTACACCAACGTCAGGAAAGAGCCGTACCGCTTCGCGTTGGAATGAGCGCCGCTGCGAACACGGGTCGCCGCTCATTTTCGCAGAATCAGCGCTTGGGTCAAACCGACCTAACCCCTGTCTTCCTCCCTCGAAGGGAAGCGCGACGATCGCCCACATGAGTGCTTTCACAACTACTGCGCGCAGTAGCGACGACAGCTCTCCCCTTTTCGTCCCCAAGGGGCCGGGGGTCAGGTCTCACCCCGGGCGGTAGGCCCAGATTTTTTTCGGGTCGGATTCGAACGGATAGACCTCGACCATCCAGCCGTGGATCTCCGGATTCCAGCTTCCGCCCGCCTGTTGGCATTCGGCCTGCGTTGCAATCGTGCCGTCGGAGCCGAAGCGGGGGTCGCTGCTGTCTTCGGCGCCGCCGGGCGGCAGGCAGACGTTGACCTGCCGATGCCATCGGGCGGCACACAGCGGCACGCGCCGGTCCAGCTGGTCCTCCGAATACCTGCCCGGCGCGTAGTACATTACGCCAATCAGTTGGTAGCCGTCAGCGGTCTTTTTGTAGAGCAAGGCGGTGGGTTGCGCCGCATCGAAGCGGACCAGTTCCTTGAAGGCGCGCCATTTGCTGGCGAAATGGTACATCGGCAGCCTGCTGTCCGTGTAATAGCCGCTGTATCCGGCCGCCTCCGCCGCTTTGTAGTCCTTGTATTTCTCCAAATCCTTGCGCAGCGTATCGAGCAGTTGCTGCGCACGCTGCAGGCATTGCGGCGTCGGCGGGCGGAGCGCGGTGAAGCGGATGTGCAAATCCCCCGGCGACGCCGCCGGGCGGGAGGAATCGCCGGCCAGGGCAGGATTGCTGTGAAGGGCTGTGGCCGCGAAGAGCAACGCGCACCACCGGATTGCGATTCGCCAGATCATCGACGTGCACTCGGCGACCTGCGGCTGAAGGAATTACTAATCGCACCGTGGCCGGCGCGCCGAGCGAGCAACCTCTCCGGGCGTTTCGGCGCTGCCCATCTCTCCAGCTCGGCAGGACAAGGTCGGACGGGCGGCGGCCCGGTTCACGGACCGCCGCCGGCCCTTGGCTTCACATGTTGTCAACGATCGCCTTGCCGAACTCGGAGCACTTGAGCAGCTTGGCGCCGGTGGTCAGACGTTCAAAATCGTAGGTCACGGTCTTGTTGGCGATGGTCTTCTCCAGGCCGCGCACGATCGCGTCGGCCGCCTCCTGCCACCCCATGTGTTCCAGCATCAGCACGCCCGACAGGATTACCGAGCCCGGATTGACCTTGTCCTGATTGGCGTACTTGGGCGCCGTGCCGTGGGTGGCTTCGAACACGCCGTGGCCGGTGATGTAGTTGATGTTGGCGCCGGGCGCGATGCCGATTCCGCCCACCTGCGCGGCCAGCGCATCGGACAGATAGTCGCCGTTGAGGTTCATGGTCGCGACCACGTCGAACTCCTCGGGCCGCGTCAGCACCTGCTGCAGGGTGATGTCGGCGATGTTGTCCTTGACCAGCACCTGGCCCGGGGGCGGATTGCCGTTGCAGTCGTCCCATCCGATCGCGCGTCCCTTGTATTCGCGCCGGGTCAGTTCGTAGCCCCAGTCGCGGAAGGCGCCCTCGGTGAACTTCATGATGTTGCCCTTGTGGACCAGGGTCACACTCTTGCGTTTGTGCTTGATCGCGTAATCCAGCGCGGCGCGGATCAGGCGCTCGGAGCCTTCGCGCGACACCGGCTTGATGCCGATTCCCGAGGTGTTGGGAAAGCGGATCTTGTTGACCCCCATCTCCTCCTGCAAGAACTTGATCACCTTTTTGGCTTCGGGCGATTCCGCCTGCCATTCGATGCCGGCGTAGATGTCCTCGGTATTCTCGCGGAAGATCACCACATCGAGCTTTTCCGGATTCTTGACCGGACTGGGCACGCCCTTGAAGTAGCGCACCGGGCGCAGGCAGACGTATAGGTCCAGCATCTGGCGCAGGGCCACGTTAAGCGAACGGATACCGCCGCCCACCGGCGTGGTGAGAGGCCCCTTGATACCGATGAGATATTCGCGGAAGGCGTCGACGGTCTCGTCGGGCAGCCAGGTTTCGAACTGTTTGAAGGCCTTCTCGCCCGCGTAAACTTCCATCCACGCGATCTGACGCTTGCCGCCGTAAACCTTCCTGACCGCACCGTCGAACACGTACTGCGAGGCGCGCCAGATGTCGGGGCCGGTGCCATCGCCCTCGATAAAGGGCAGGATCGGCCGGTCGGGAACTTCCAGCGTATGATCGGACCTGAGGCGGATCTTCTCGCCGTTGGTGGGAACCTTAATCGTCTTGTATGCCATCGCTTCGAATGCTCGCTCCTTATTTCCTTCGCCCTGCCTGCGGTTGGCCTCCGCGGCGGTTTTGGTTGCCGAACCCTGATGCGCCCGACAGGCGGGGGTGCGTGGCTTTACCGCCCTGCTGCGCGCTATCTTCAATGACACCAGTTATGGCGATCATACAAGAATGCCGTGCTGAAACCAGTCCCGCGCCGGCCGTTGCTCAGCGCCCAAGGCGGCGCTGCGTCCTGCTCGCCCTAACGTTGGTAATCGCGATCCCCTGCAGCGTGCGGGCCCAGCAGATCCAGCATCAGAGCGGCAGTACCCTGGAGCTTCCGCCGACTGCCGGCAGCCAGACCAAAACCCTGCCCAAGGTCCCTTCCCCGCTGTCCAAGCCCGGTCAGAACGTGCTGGTAATTCCGCGCGCCAGCCGCGACTTCGTGGGCGAATGGGGCGGACATCTGCGTCTGCTGCGGGTTGCAGGCATGGAGGCGCCGCCCTCGGCCGACTCGATCGTCGGCCTGGCCTTTGGTGAAAACAGCGGCACCGTTTTCATGCAGACGACGGCGTTTGCCGAGCGTTCCTCGCAAATCGTCGATGTCAGGGCCGAGGTGCTCAATCCGAAGACCATCACGGTCAAACTCAACGGGCTGGAGACCGCCTTCCGTCCGCCGCTCGTTCACAAGGAAGAGCTCCACCTGGCCTTGACCAGCAAGAATACCATCAACTGCCTGAAGTATGTCGACTTCTACCGGCCCGGACTGGACGTCCCGTTTGCCTCGATGGCCTATGAGGGCGAGCTGCGCATCCTTCGGCCCGAGGAGGGCCGCGCGCTGACCGAGCAGGTACTCAGGAAGGGACAGGTGCCGCAAAAGCAAATCGAAGGCATTCGCCGCTTCGAGCCGTGATTGCGCGCGGCCTTAACCCTCAAGGGCGCGGCTGGCGGGGCGGTTGCGGCCACCGCAATTGCCCAATACAATGGAGGAGCTCGCCATTCGGATCGACCCCCATTGTGAACGACTTGCGATCTGCCGGGCGCGTCCGATGAAGCAAACGGAGAAGTTCGTTTCATGCCCAAAGTATACGTTGGCAATCTTGCAAGTTCGGTGACCAGCAGCGACCTGGCCGAGCATTTTGCGCGTGCCGGAGAAGTCGTAGCGGCGCTGGCGGTCACCGACCGGGCCTCGGGCGTCTGCCGCGGATTCGGAGTGGTGGAGATGGCGCAGAGTTGCGATGTGGCGGTGGCGTTCAGCCTGCTCAACAATAGCGAGCTTAAAGGACAGAAGATCCGCCTGGAACCCGATCCCGCCAGCCGAAACGGAAAGGCGCGAAGCCGCGCCGCGGGCGGCCGTTAACGTGCGGCAGTCCGGTATCGATGCTTCGGTCGTGAATTTATCGCCGGCTCTTGATAGTCCGTATTGTGCTCCCATATAGTGTCGCGCGAGCCAAAGCGTTGGCTCAAGCGCGCGGATTCACGCGACTGAACGACTTAACCCTCAGAACCTTTCGTTTGGCTTGACCGCCCGACCTGAATCCACTGGCTCTGAAAAATGGAGTGCTTCTGTCTGTGCCTGCACAGGAGCTTGCGAGCTCCGAACGATCGTCGCGGGGAGCGGCCTGGCCTTGGTGGCGCACAACCCGACAGGATGTTATGGTCCTGCCGTGGGTCATCCTCATCCATGCAACCGCCGCAGCCGGACTGCTGCTATATCCGTTGCCCGGCTGGCGGATTTTGCTGGGGGCGCTGGCGCTGGCCTGGATGGGCGGCCTCGGCACCACGGTCTGCTACCATCGCGCTCTGGCCCATCGCGCTCTGCGGCTGAATCCGCTCACCGGTGCGGTGCTGACCTTCTTTGCCATCTTTAACGGCTCGGGCTCCCCCACTACCTGGGTCGCCAGCCATCGAATCCATCATGCCTACGCCGATACTGCGCAGGACGTCTCAAGTCCGGCGTGGCATGGATTCTGGTGGGCGCACCTGCGATGGCTATGGCAGTCCGAACCGCCCTCGATCGAGCGGGTCTGTCCCGACCTCAATCGTCCGGCCTACGGCGTATGGCGGTTTTTGCAGCCGCCGATCCTGATCATGTCGTATTTCGGCGGTCTGTATTTCGGGGCCGCCGCGTTTTTCTGGCTGGGGGCGATCCGGCTGGTGTTCGCGCTGCATGCGCAGTGCTTTGTCAACAGCGTATGCCACAGCGAGCCGGGCGTGCCGCGCGGCCAGGATTCCAGCCGCAACGTGACCTGGCTGGGCTTCATGCACCTGTTCCAGGGCGAGAACTGGCATCGTAACCATCACGCGCGTCCGGCGCTGGCGCGCCTTGGACAGGGATGGTGCCAGCCGGACGTTGGCTACGCGGTGATCTGCATACTGGAAAGGATAGGGTTGGTCAGCGACGTGCGGCATCAAGTCCGCCCGTCAGGCGATCGCTCCGGGCCCGATCTGCCGCTTAAGCGGTTCAGCAGCTTCCCAGCGCGCGGCTGATTTCGCCGCGGCTCACCCGCTGCCCGCTCTGCAGGCGATCGATCAGGTTATCGATCCTTTCCTGTTGATTCATGTAGCAAAACCGCAAAGGCCCCTTCACGGTCGGGTTTAGGGCCTTTTCGGCCAGCTGCGCCCTGGCGCTCTGAAGCTGAGCGAGTGCCGCACGGTTTTCCACCGGCTGCCTTTGGACACCGACCGGCCCCGCGAAGGCCACAGCGGCCAACCCGAGCAGAGCCACCAGAGACATGCCCGCAGACACTTTCATCGGACTGCCTCCTTGCCGAGATTTCCACAGCTAAATGATAGCATTGGGCATGCCCATTTTCTGCGGCTGTGCAAGCCCGATGCGGCGCTCGTTGGGGCGACTATCAAACCCCGCGCCCGTTTTCCGTGGGCGGTTGCAGCTTTAGGATGGTTCCTTCGGGCACCCAGGGCTGGCCCCAGCCGGGACAACCGCGCGCGCCCGACTTTGAACTTGCGATCGCCAAGGTGGACATTACTGCTGCGGTGCTCTAACTTTCTCAGACCGCGCATGTCTTGCAGGTGAAAGGCAGTGTTCAGCAATCGGGAGCGGCATAGCGGCATTTTCCTGGCGAGAGGAGTTACAGAATGAAGTTGGTACGCTTCGCCCAGGCCGACCGCGTGCAATACGGGTCGCTGCAGGGCGACCAGATCCAGCCGTTGGAAGGTGAACTGCACGCCCTCAAACCCGTCGCCGGTGCCGGGCCGATTGCGCTCGGGTCGGTCAAGCTGCTCAGTCCGACCGCTGCCAGCAAGGTGATTGCAATCGGCCCTGGGCGCCGGCGCGTATTGGGCAAGGCAGCGCCGCCGGAACGGCCGACGCTGTTCTTCAAGCCCTCGACCGCGGTTAACAATCCGGGCGATCCGATCATCTTCCCGCCCGAGCTTGACTACCTCAACCATGAGGGTGAAATCGGCATCGTCATCGGGCGCCTGGCCCGGCGCGTCAGGCGCGAGGAGGCCGCCGCTCATATCCTGGGCTACACCTGCGTGAACGACGTGACCGCGGGCGAACTGCGCAAGACAATGGGGACGCCGATGATGTTTCATGCCAAGGCCTTTGACACTTTCGCCCCATTTGGTCCGGTGGTCGCCACCGACGTCGATCCCAACAACCTCGACACCGAATGCCGCGTCAATGGCGAAGTGCGCGTCAAGGCGCGCACCGACGACCTGCTCTACGCGCCGGATTTGCTGGTCAGTTGGATCTCGCACATCATGACGCTGCTGCCCGGCGACGTCATTTCCACCGGCGCGCCCGGTGTCGGGCCGCTGCGGGCGGGCGACGTGGTCGAAGTGGAGATCGAAGGAATCGGCTGCCTGCGCAACCCGGTAATCGCGGACAGTTGAGCAGCCGAAATTCGGATATAAAGACTGCGTAAACAAAGAGCGTCGCAAGAGGGACAATACGATGGCACGATTGGATGGCAAAGTCGCAATCATTACCGGTGCCGGCTCCGGCATCGGCCGCGCGGCCGCGCGTCTGTTTGCCCGCGAGGGCGCCAAGGTCGGCGTGGCCGACGTCAACGCGCAGCGCGCCGAGGCCGTGGCTGCCGCGATTACCGACACCGGCGGCGACGCCATCGCGATTGCGGCGGACGTCACCAAGGCGGCCGACTGCGAGCGGATGGTGAACGAGACGGTCAAGCGCTTCGGCAAGCTGGACATCATGTACAACAACGCCGGCATCAGCCCGATGGGCCTGGTGCACGAGATGAGCGAAGCCGACTGGCGCAAGGTGATCGATATCTGCCTGACCGGCGTTTTTCTCGGCACCAAGTACGCGCTGCCCCATCTGATGAAACAAGGCGGCGTGGTGCTGAACACGGCGTCGATCGCCGGCATCACCGGACAGCCGGGCCTGCCGCATTACTGCGCGGCCAAACACGGTGTGATTGGCTTCACCAAGGTGGTGGCGCTGGATTACGCCAAATACAAAGTGCGCGCGGCGGCGATCTGCCCGGGCGCGGTGGTGACCAATATCGGCGAGTCGATGGGAATCTCGGTGGATCCTGAGACGACCCGCAAGCTGGGCGCCGCGCTGCATCCGCTGGGCCGCGCCTGCGAGCCCGAGGACATCGCCAACGCCGCGCTGTTCCTGGCCTCCGACGACGCCGCCATGGTCAGCGGTGTGATCCTGACGGTTGACGGCGCCTGGACCTGCGGCCACACCTTCCCGGTTCCGGCTCAATAAGCGCTGACAGAGCGCTGCGATCCTGACGAGGTTGCCCGATGGATTTTAACTTCACACCCGAGCAGGAGGATTTCCGCCGCACGCTGCGCGCCTTTTTGGAACGCGCCAAGCGCGAAGTCTTCGGCCGCCAGGATGATCTGACCGGGGGCACCGACAGCGACGAGCGCTGGGCTCGCCTGCTCCAATACCATCGCCGGCTCTACGATGCCGGCTACGTCGCACTGCACTGGCCCAGAGAATGGGGCGGCGGCGGTGCCGGCATCGTCGAACAGGCCATTTACCAGGACGAGGCGCTCAAGCTGGGCCTGCCGATTTACGGTGCCAACACCCTGGCGATCGATCGCATCGGCCCGACCCTGATCTTCCTGGGCACCGATGAGCAGCGCCGGCGCTACCTGCACAAGATGCTGACGGCGGAGGAGATCTGGTGTCAGGGCTACTCCGAGCCCAACGCCGGCTCGGATCTCGCCGGACTTCAGACCCGCGCGGAGATCCAGGGCGATTACTTCGTTGTCAACGGGCAGAAGATCTGGACCAGCATGGCGCAGCGCGCGCACATGCAGGTGCTGCTGGTGCGCACCGACCCCAAGGCGCCCAAGCACATGGGCATCTCCTACCTGCTGGTCGACATGAAAAGCCCCGGCATCACGGTGCGTCCGCTGCGGCAAATCACCGGCGGGTCGGAATTCAACGAGGTCTTCTATGACAACGTCAAGGTGCCGCTGAACAATCTAGTCGGCGAGCTCAACAAAGGCTGGCAGGTTTCGATCGCGACCCTGATGTACGAACGCGCCTCGGGCGGCACGCGCCATCCGGTGCAGAAAGCGGTCGAAGACCTCATTGAACTTTCGCGCCACATACAGTTTGAAGGCATCACCGCATCAAAGCATCCCTATGTGCGCCAGAAGCTGGCGCAATTCGCGGCCGAAGCCGAATGCCTGCGGCTGATTCGTTATCGCGGCCTGACCAATCAACTCAAGAAGCGCATCCCGGGGCCGGAAACTTCCTACGGCAAGCTGTTCGCCACCGACCTCAACCTGCGCGTCCAGATGTTCGCCGACGAGATGCTGGGACCGTTCCATCAGCTCCGTGCCGGCTCGCGCAACGCCGTGGAGGGCGGGCGCTGGCTGGGCCGCTTCCTGACCGCGCGCGGGATGACGATCGCCGCAGGCTCCAACGAGATCCAGCACAACATCATCGGCGAGCGGGTCCTGAAATTGCCCAAGGGTTGAAGCGCGTCTCTCTATTTTGGCGCGCGGCTGCAATTCTTACGTCTTGTCGCGGAGGTAAAGCGCGTGAGCGAAGGCAAAGTGACCATAAAGACCGCGGACGGCAACTGCGACTGCTACACCTATACCGCGCCGGGCGATGCGCCTGCGCCCGCCATCATCCTCTATATGGATGGGATCGGCATCCGGCCCGATCTGCGCGCGATGGCGCAGCGGCTGGCCTCCAACGGCTATTTCGTGCTGCTGCCCAATCTTTATTATCGCGCCGGCGAGTATGCGCCGTTTGATCTGGCCTCGATGCTGACCAACGAAGCGGAGCGCAATCGCATGATGGCGCTGGTGCAGTCGGTGACCAATGCCGGCACCATGCGTGATACTGCCGCGTTCCTGGATTTTCTAAGCCACGAGCCGGGGGTCAAAGGATCGAAGATCGGTTGCGTCGGTTACTGCATGGGCGGACCGCTGGTGCTGACGGCGGCCGGCACATTTCCCGATCGCGTCGCGGCGGGCGCGTCGATCCACGGCGCCAACCTCGCCAACGATCGCCCCGACAGTCCCCATCTGCTCGCGCCCAAGATGCGCGGCAAGATCTATGTCGCAATCGCCGAGATCGACCCCTGGCTGACGCCGGGCGAAATGGATCGGCTCAAGGCCGCCCTAGAAACCGCCAAAACCAATTTCACGATGGAAGTATATCCGGGAGTCCAGCACGGATTCGCCGCCAACGGCACTCCGATGTACGACCGCGCCGCCGCCGAGCGCCATTGGGAACGTATCCTGGCGCTGTTCCGCGAAACGCTTTCGTGATTACCGTGGGCGGGCCCCAACCCGAGTCATGGAGTGAAATCGCCGAGCTGTGGGCGCCTCTTTTGGCGCCGCTCACGTCCCCGCTTGCGAAACGCGGCCCGGCCTGTGGCCGGCTGCTTGGACTGCTCGGACTTTCGATTGGCGTTGGTTGAGGCGCGGCTGCTGCGTCGCGGCGCTCTTTCGAGCGGAGTCCTGCGATGTGCCGCGCCTCAACCTATTCTGATACGTTTACAACATCGACAACCGATGTTTTTGGTTTAATCGCAACTGTCGAAAGCAAGCGTGCCTGCGTTGGACGTGCCCGGAAAGGGCAGCAGGGCGAAGGGTGGCGCGTCCAGTTGGTTTGGATTGCATACCAGGGCTGAACCGGAAGACCCTTGCTGGGTGGCGATTGCGTCGAGCGAGCCTTGCACCGGTGTCGAGCTGCTGATCGTATAGCCGGCGCCGCTCGAGTTAGCCGTTCCGGAGACCAGGTTGCTGTTGGGAACGGTGTACGTGACACAGGCGCAGTTCGTGGAGCCGGTGCAGGTCGCGGGTTTGGTGAACACGCTACAGCCCGTACCCGAGGAGCTGGTGGTGGTTACCGCCGGAGTGGTGCTGGCTGCACCGTTGACGGTGAAGAACGGCACCAATGCCTGGACCGGGCCGCTGCCGGCCGTGAACTGCTGGAGACTCGTAAAGGTTATGTCGTCGCCCGGAGCGCTGCTATTGGCGGTGGTGAACGCGGCATTCACCGTGGCCGGACCACCGCTTTCCGCGACCACAGGAATGACCAGATTGTTGGGCCCGCCGCTGGAGGAAACGCCAACCCCGGTGCTGACGGTGGCATTGGACGAACCGGCGCCTGGCACTGCAAAGGCGTCGGTTACGATATCGTAGTTGCCGGGCGCGACCGGACAGAACTCAAAATGGCCGCTCGAATCGGTCATCGTGCTACCGATGAAGTTTTCCACCGTATCCGTCCCACCGCCCTGAACATCAACGCTGGTGGATTGCTGTTCCAGCCAGACGACCGCATTCGGGACTCCGACCGGGCTGGCCGGCACTGTCACCGACCCGTCACTGGCGGCCCCGATCACGACGGTGCCTGCGATCAGCGGATTGGTGCCCAGTTCCGCCGCGCGCAGTGTCGGCTTGAGGAGGAACTTGCCGCTGTGCCCGGCCTGTACCACCGAGGTGCAGGCGTTGAAGTCGATATCGATGTCCACGCCCATGCCCGGCGAAACCGTCAGACCGCCGCTGGCAAGCTGGCCAGGCGGAATCTTGATTCCGGTCCTGGCCTCACTGGGCAGGGTGAGGGGATGGAAGTTCCCAAACGAATCCTGCACGCAGTTGAAGCCTCCGGTGAAGGCGCATTCGTTGGTGCCGCCGTTGGTCGACAGGGTTACACCGGTGGCGTCATTGGCCACCAGGATGAGCCTGATCTGTTGATACTTTCCGGCCGGCAGGCCGCTGGTACTGCCCAGCGTGGCCAGCAGGCATTCGGTATCGGGCTCGCTCAGCAGGTCGATCTGCATCGGCGAGGAAGCCAGGTTTGGAGTCAAATCAACGAACCCGGCATCGTCCGGCGATGCGTCAGGATTGAGATGGGCCTTAACGTCGGCGATCGTCACCCACACGTGGGAATAAGTGGCCTTGCATGAGGGTGGATCACTGAGAGTCGTGGTAACCGTACCGCTGGTAGGGAGACCGCCGCCGCCTCCTCCACCGCCCCCACATCCGATGGCGACCGCCGTCAGCGCCACGGATGCGAGTGTCGTCCACCAGCTTGCGAAACGCGTTCTCATCATCTTTCCTCCCGTTGCCGCAATCTATCGCACCTTTGAGACAAGATGCCCGCGTTTAGCATCGCGCGTGCCGTGTGCGTTGCTCCAATTTATGGATGATTTTTAAGCTTAGCACCGTATAACTGGTAAAAACTACAAACTCGCCGCCGTTCTCTTGCCCGGGCGGGAAGAGATGAGCGCACAAAAAGATCGGGGTCCGAACGGGCCGCGCCCGATGGGGTCAGCCGGCGCTTTGATTCTTCAGTTCGGAGCTGATGATCGAATCCAGAACTTCGGGTTCGGCGCCCATCACCGGGATGCCGTTGATGAACAGGGTGGGCGTGGAAACGACGTTGGCCTTCTGTCCGTCCATGATGTCCTGGGCGACGCGCTGGTCCGCCGCCTGACCCATCACGCACGCGTGCAAGGCCTCGGTATCGAGCTGATTGTGGTGGGCGAAGTCGTCGACGTGTTCGACCAAATTGTCAGGCGTGATGAAGGCTTGATCGCGGTAGATTTGGCGGGCGAAATCCCAGAACGTGTTGGGATTTTGCAGATAAACGCATTGCGCCGCAATCGCCGCCGCACGGGCCCATTGATGGCCCTGGAGGGGGAAATTCTTGAACACCAGGCGCACCTTGCCGGGGTATTTGCTCTCCACCGCGGTTTCCACCACACCCATCGCATGCGCGCAATGGGGGCATTCGAAATCGGCAAATTCCACGATCGTGATTGGGGCATTGGCCGGGCCCATCGTGGGCCGGTCCTCCAGATGCATCGACTTCAGGCTCATCCTGCCCCATGGGTCGGATTTCAGATCCAGCAGTTCACCCATGATCACGTCGTTGACGCCGGGTTCGATAAAGAGCGTGCCGGCCTTGAACGAAGCGCCGTGTCCGTCGGAGATGGTGACGGTGCGGCTCTTGATACCGGAAAAGGGTGTTTTAAGCGGCGGTCCCAACATGATATTGCGGTCGCTCGGCAGCCGGTAATGCTTTTGCAAAAACGCAATCAGCTTGTCGTCGCCGGAACCGGTGGCGGCGTCAAGCGCCGCACCGCGCACGACGACGATCGATGCGCACAGCGCGGCGATTGCCGCGGCCGTGGCGGCCACGCGAAGAATTTTGTTCATGATCACCCGGGTATCGATTGTTGCGCCGTGTACGGCGCGTTGTTTAGCTGGGCCCTCGGAGCTTCGGCGCATAGTCGAACTTTAACTGCCGTTTAAGGCAAAAAGAAGGGCCGCCCCGGCGCGCAGGCTTGCCCGCCGCCGGGAGGCCATGAACTAATGTTACACGTGCGTGCGTTGTGGAGAAAAAGCACTGAACGATGACGAACCGGCCCTGGTTTGGTAAATCGGCCGCACCCGTGGCTTCCATTGCCGCCACGGTGTGTGTGCTGCTGTGCTCTGCCGGTTTGGCCTGGGCGGAGGAGGCGGCGCCGCCTTCAAGCGACGGCCGGGCGGTGGGAATCTTTTGCGGCGCGATCCTGCTCGCCCTGGTGCTGTACTCGCTCTACCTCTATTGCAAGCCGCTGTTCGCCGACGAGGGTGAAGGTCTCATCTGGGCCTTTCTGCTGCTGCTGGGCCTGATGGTCATCAAGATCGCGCTGCTGCCCGTGCTGCCCGGCCTGGGGATCGACGTGGGAAGCTACCAGGCATGGGCGCTGCGCATGGCGGATGTCGGTCCGGCGCGGATGTACGAGCCGGGCTACTTTCTGGACTATCCCCCCGGCTACCTCTATTTGCTGTGGGCGGCGGGCGCCGCGGTTCATGCCCTGGGACTGACCGGCGACATGATGCGCACCATGGTCGAGAGCCCGGCCATCGTCGGCGACCTGCTCCTGGGCGGGCTCGTTTTCGCGGTGGTCCGGCGCAATGCGCCCGCCTCTTTGGCGTACGCGGCGATGGCGCTATTTGCGCTCAATCCGGCGCTGCTTTACGACACCGAATACTGGGGCCAGAGCGATTCCGTCCCGGCGCTGCTGATGCTGCTGTCGATCCTGATGGTGCTGGAGGAGGAGTACGAACTGGGATGGGGGGTGGCGGCGCTGGCCGTGCTCACCAAGCCGCAGGCGCTGGCGCTGATGCCCGTGCTGGGCCTGTGGACGCTGATCAAGGGCGATCGCCAGGCCTGGTTGCGTTCGGCGCTGGCGTTCGTGGCCTTTGCCGTGGTCGCAGTCGCGCCGTTTCAAATCGGACATCCGTGGAGCTGGTTGTTCGATTTGTACTCCACTACCGCCGCCTACTATCACGAAACGGCGGTCAACGCGTTCAACCTGATGGCGCTGATTTTCGGCCTGCGCCGCGACGATGGCACCGCGCTGATGGGCATGGTGTCATGCTTCACCCTTGGGATGGCGCTGGTGGCGGCGATGTATGTCTTCGTGGCCTGGGTGCTATGGCGAAGGCCTGATCGGACCGGGCTGTTTTTGGCCTCCTTTCTGGCCATCACCGGCTTTTTCATCTTCGCGCCGCGGATGCATGAGCGCTATCTTTATCCCGCGCTGGTCGTGCTGATTCCATTGGCGGTCGAATCGCCCTTTGCGCTGGCCATCCTGGGCGGCATGACGGTGACCTTTGCGTTCAACCTTATCCGGGTCAAAAAAGTGCTCGACACCAATTCGTTCCTGGACCCGCGCGATCCGTGGGCGATGGCGGCGTCGGGCGCCAACGTGGCGCTGTTCGGCGCCAGCGTGTGGTACGCATGGCAGAGCGTTTCGCAATCGCAACCGGCGATGAAACTTTCCCAAATGTGGCGCGGCGTTGCGCGCCTGGCCAGTGAGCCCGTAGCTGCGCGGCCCGCCCAGAGCGCCGGCGCCGAGGGCAGGCAGTGCCCGCCCTGGGAGCGGATCGATGTGATTATAATCGGTGCGCTGCTCGTAGCGGCGGCTTTTTTGCGCTTTTACCGAATCGGCCACCCTAATGAGATCGTCTTCGACGAGGTGCATTTCGTCGGCCAGGCGCGCCATTACCTGCACGGCGAGGACTTCCTGGATCCCCATCCGCCGCTGGCCAAGCTGCTGATCGCGCTGTCGATCCTGATCTTCGGCGACCACGCATGGGCCTGGCGTCTGCCCAACGCCGCCATCGGCACGGCCTTGGTCGCGATCACCTACCTGTTGGCGCGGCGCATGTTCAATTCGCGGCTGACGGGCGCACTGGCGGGCCTGTTCGTGATGTGCGACGGGATGTTCGTAGTCGATTCGCGCATCGCGGTGCTCGATATCGTCTACGTCACCTTCGGCGCCTGGTCCTACCTGCTGCTGTTTCGCTTCATCCAGATGCCCGACAGTCCCGCGCGCCGCCGTACGCTGTTGTGGATGGCGGTCGCGCTGGGGTTGTGCCTGAGCGCCAAACTCTACGTCCCGGCGGTCACGTTTGTGCTGGTGGTGGGATTTCTGGTCTGGGTGCTGGTGCGCGAGCGAACAGCGCAGGCGCAGCCCGCCGCGGCTGCATCGGCGCCCGAACCGCGCGCGCAACGGCGGCGTAGCCGGCGCAATCAGCCGAAAAAGGCCGCTGCGCCGGCGCCGGCGGCCAGACCCGCGCGCCAGTGGGATGCGATGCTGGAGCGGCGCCTGGGCGGCGCCCTGGCGCTGGTTGGCGGGGTGGCCGCGATCGTTTACGTAGGGACCTTCCTGCCCCATTTTGCGCTTGGATGGTGGGGCGGAATCGCCGATTTGTTCGCCTACTACGGCAAGGTGATCTGGTACGAGCGCAGCGTGGCCAGCGCCACCCATCCGTACGCCGCGCCGTGGTGGAGCTGGCCGCTGATGCTGCGCCCGATTGCCTATTGGCAGGATTTCCCGCCCAGCGGTAACATCGTGGCGACAATCTGGGGCGGCGGCAATCCTGCCTCATGGTGGGGCGCGCTGAGCGCGATCATCATCGTGGGCTTTCAGGCGCTGGAACGGCGCAGCCTGCCGCGCGCTTTCCTGGCGCTCGGCTACATCGCCTACCTCGGGATGTGGATTCCGATCGGCCGCACGCTGTTTCTTTACCATTACATGCCCGCAGTCTACCTGGGTTACATCGCACTGGCCGCGGTGCTGGTCGAATGCTGGGAGGGCAGGGCGATGCTGGCCGAGAAGGGCGCTTTGCTGCTGACGCTGGTGCCCGCGCTGATGCTGGGGCTGGGTGTCGGGGTCGGCGTGGTGCTGACGCTGGCGATGCTGCTGACCTTTTTGGCTCTGCTGGGCAAGGAAGGCTACGACGGCAAGTTCGTTGGTGTCCTGTTCGTCGGCGCGGTAGTGGTGCTGTTCATCTACTACGTTCCGATCTGGCTGGCGCTGCCCATCCAGCGCTCGGGCTACTACGCGCGGATGTGGCTGCAAGGGCCCGGGCTCAAGAGCTGGATTTGACGATGAGCAGCCGACCGCCCCGCGCCGGCACCGGCGCCGCAATCGCAGGCGTGGCACTTGGCGCCGTGCTGATCCTGGCTGCCGGCGCGGCTGGCGGACCCAATCTGCTGGCCAATCCCAATCTGGTCAAAGGCGCGGGCAATTCGCCCGACGCCTGGCAGACCCAGGCGTGGCAGGAAGGGCCCGAATATTCGACCTATCGCTGGACGCATGAAGAAGGCAGGCCCGGCGAGCTGTCGGTCACCAACCTCAAGCCCAACGACGCGCGCTGGGCGCAGTCGCTGAGTCTGACCGGCGGATGGTACCACTTCAGTGCGGAGTTGCGCGCGCAAAACGTGGGCAACAGCGCCACCGGCGCGTCGCTCAGCATCATGGAGGATGGCATCACCTCCTCCGACCTCAAGGGGACCACCGGATGGCAGCAGGTGGGATTCTACCTGAAGGTGGGACCCAGGGGCGCGGATTTGGAGCTGGCCTGCCGCATCGGCGGATTCGGCAGCCTCAACACCGGTACGGTTTATTGCCGCAACATCCGGATGGAACGGGTGGAGGCGCCGCCGGCCGGCGCGCAATCGCTGTTCGACCTCGACAAGATTCGCAAGGAGTCAGCCGAGGTGCCAATCGGCAGCCCGTGGACGCTGGTCGCCACGTTTCTGTTCCTGGTTGCGGTATCGGTGCTGGGCTGGCGCACGTTCGGCCAGACCTTGGCGCCGCCCGCTTCAGAGGAACAATCCCGGCGCGCGCCCGACCGCCAGGCGCGTTGAGTTGGCTCACAGCGCGGCGAAGGCGCGATTGCCGGGATTCCAGCGCGGCGCGCCGCGGATCGCGTCGAGCACTTCGCGCGGATGATCGACTACGGTCCACATCTGGGCGTGGCGCGGATCCATGAAGCGCTCCTCGATGGAGCGGTTGAGCAGCTCGATACAGGGTGCAAAGAAGTCGAGCGTGTTGACCAGCACGATCGCGCCCGAGTACAGTCCCAGCCGCTTCCAGGTAATCGCTTCGAACAGCTCCTCCAGCGTGCCGCATCCGCCGGGCAGCGCAATCACGGCGTCGACCTCGGAAATCATCCGCCGCTTGCGCTCGTGGAGGTCGTTGACCACGACCAGTTCGCTCAACCCGTTGTGACCCCATTCCAGGTCGTACATGAACTGCGGCAGGATTCCGATCACTTCTCCGCCGTGGGCCAGCGCCCCATTGGCCAGCGCGCCCATCGAACCGACCAGCCCGCCGCCGTAGACAATGGTGACGCCGGCCAGCGCCAATTCCTTTCCCAACTCGCGCGCCGCGTCGTGGTAGGCGGGGTTGCATTGGCGGCTTGACGCACAATAAACGCAGACCTTCCTGACGTTCATGACTAAAGGTTAGCGCCCGGTCCCAGGCTCGCTCAACGGTCCGCTCATCGGGGGAGCCGGTGCGGATTTAACCGGCGCGCAACGCGCGCTCGGCATCAGATAGCGGCGGCGTAATTTTGCGTTCAACTTCCCTTGCTACATCCAGGCGCAGTTTCACAACAGGAGGTTGGACCAAAGATGAGCAACGCGGGATTGAATTTTGTCCGCAGCCGGGCGCGGCGTGCAGTGGTGCGCGCAGCGGCGCTCGTGCTGGCAGTGCTGACTGGGGCGGGGCCGGCGGGCGCGGCCGATGCGCATCGGCGGCCGTTTACCCGCACCCCGATCAAGCACGTGATCGTAATCGTCGGCGAGAACCACAGCTTTGACAATGTTTTCGCCACCTACCAGCCTCGATTCCATCAGCGGGTCTGGAACCTGCTCTCAAAGGGCATCGTCGGCGCCAACGGCAGCCCCGGCGCCAATTTCACCGAAGCCGCTCAGCAGCAGGCCAACGATCAAGGCACCTACCGCATCGATCCGCCGCACACCGGGCCGTTTGCAACGCTGCCGCGGCCCAATACGACCTACGCGTTCGGCGAGCCGCAAAACGTCGCCGACGCGCGGTTCCCGGCGGCGCTGCCCAACGGGCCGTTTCAGATCAGCAAGTACGCGCCTTATTATGGCGGCTTTACCGGCGACCCGCCCCATCGGTTCTTTCAGATGTGGCAGCAGTTTGACGAGGGCAAGAACGACCTGTTCGTGTGGGTCGACGTCACGGTGGGCATCGGTCCGCAAAACGGCGCTCCCACTCCGACGCCGGGCAACACCTTTCAGGGTTCGGAGGCGATGGGATTTTTCAACATGGCGGCGGGCGATGCGCCCAAGCTGAAGTTCATGGCCGACCATTACGCGCTGGGCGACAACTACCATCAGGCCGTGATGGGCGGGACGGGCGCCAACTTCATCTTTTTGGGCACCGCCGACGAGGCCTTTTTCAGCGATGGCCACGGCAATCCAGTGACGCCGTTTGCCAATCAGATCGAAAATCCCAACCCGCGGGCGAGCACCAACAACTTCTATACGCAAGACGGCTATGCCGGCGGCTCCTACGTCAACTGCGCCGACAGTGCGCAGCCCGGCGTCAAACCCATCATGAGCTACCTCAAACAGCTTTCCTATGCGCCGTTCAACGGCGGCAACTGCGCGCCCAACACCTACTACCTGGTCAACAACTATGGGCCGGGTTTCAATCCCGATGGCAGCGAAAAGTCCATCGACGCCACTCATTTCACCCTGCCGCCGCAGACGCTGCCCAATATCGGCGAAGCTCTGTCCAAGGCCGGCGTGTCGTGGAAGTACTACATCGGCGGATGGAAGAACGGGCATCCCGACGAATCATGGTGCAGCATCTGCAATCCGTTCCAATTCATCCGCGGCGTGATGCAGACCGCCCTGCGCAACAACATCCAGGACATCTCCGACTTCAAGAACGACCTTCAGGCGGACCATTTGCCGGCGGTATCCTTCATCCGGCCCTATGAGGGCTACGCCGGCCATCCGGCTGATTCCAACCTGGCGGCCTACGAAACCTTCGTCGCCGATGTAATCAACAGCCTGCACAAGCGGCCCGAACTGTTCGACCAGACCGCCGTTATCGCCACCATGGACGAAGGCGGCGGCTACTACGATTCCGGATACATCGAGCCGATCGACTTCTTCGGCGACGGCACGCGCATCCCGCTGGTAATCGTCTCGCCTTACGTCAAAGAAGGCTTTGTCGACCACACCTATTACGACCACACCTCGATTCTTAAATTCATCGAGGCGAACTGGGGCTTGGCTCCGTTGTCGGGCCGCAGCCGCGACAACCTGCCCAATCCGGTGGCGGTGTCAACCAATCCTTATGTTCCGGTTAACGCGCCGGCGGTGGGGGACTTGATGAACGCCTTTGATTTCTCCCATCTGCGCGACGACGCCCCTTACATCCTGCCTTAATAAGTCAGAGGCGGGCGAAGTCGGCTTCGCCCGCCTTTTTCATTGTGCCTGCGGTGGTTTGAACACCGGGCGGCGCTGGCGTTGCGCGGCCTGGCTGATCTCCTTAAGCAGGCGCGCTTCCTGGCGGCCCTTGGAGATGCAGTTCATGTTGGTGGTGGGATGGAACGGCGCGTTGCCCGGGGTGGAGAACGTGGCCTGGACGGACACCTTGGTCGCTTCGGGACCGTCGGGGGCGAGGTAGAAGTTGAACACCGTGGTAGCCTCATCAGTGGGCTCCACGGGCACCTTGCCCAGCGGCGTGCCGACCAGGCCGCAATCGGCGTCCTCCAGGGTGAAATGGCGGCCCTGAGCCTCCACGATGCCGTGGACGGGATCCTGCGCCTGAACCTTTAGCTCGTTTTTCTTGACCACCTGCAGGGTCGCGTCCCACACCTCGTCATAGGGAGCGGGGATGCTGTCGCGTTCAGGTGCGGGTGCCTGCCGGGGGGCGACCGCGGCGTGAAAGCATCCGGCGGCGGCCAGAGCGAACAGCCCGATAGCGCAATAGCCGATTGTTGTCATAGCTTGGGGCGGCGGGGGCTTGCTCCCGCTCGGCCGGAGGTTATGGTATCGTAAAATCGTTTCAATTTCGCAAAGGCTGAGTCGACCATGTCAGGCCATTCCAAGTGGAGTTCCATCAAGCACAAAAAGGCGGCTACTGACGCCAAACGCGGCAAGCTGTTCACCAAATTGATCAAGGAGATCACCATCGCCGCCAGGCTGGGCGGTGGCGACGTCAAGGCCAATCCGCGCCTGCGCACCGCAGTGGCGGCCGCCAAAGCCCAATCGATGCCCAATGATAACATCGAGCGGGCGATTAAGAAGGGTACCGGCGAGTTGGGCGGCGCACAGCTTGAGGGTGTTATCTACGAGGGTTATGGGCCGGGCGGGGTGGCGATTATCGCCGAAGCGCTGACCGACAACCGCAATCGCACCGTGGCCGAAATTCGACACCTGTTTGGACGCCACGGCGGGAACCTGGGTGAGAGCGGATGCGTGGGCTGGATGTTCAAGAAAAAGGGCATCATCAGCGTCGACAAAGGCGCCGTTGACGAAGACAAACTGTTCGAACTGGCGCTGGATGCCGGCGCCGAGGACATGTCCTCGGACGATTCCGAAAGCTACCAGATAACGACCGCGCCGGAAAATTATCAGGCGGTGCGCGACGCCCTGGAAAAGGCGGGTATTCCCATCGCGCACGGCGAGATCACCCTGGCGCCGGAAAATACCGTGCGCGTGTCGGGCCATGCCGCCGAGCAGGTGCTGAAACTGGTTGAGGAATTGGAGGACCACGACGACATCCAGTCCGTGGCCGCCAATTTCGATATCGACGCCGACGAATTGGCCCATATCTCAGCCGCCTGAAAGGCGCCATTTGCCGCGCAGCCTGCGCAGCGCGGGCGGGAGGTCAGTGGATGCGGGTGATCGGAGTGGACCCGGGAAGCGCAGTGACAGGCTTCGGCGTGGTCGAAGGCTGCGGCGGCGCCCTCAAGCATATCGCGGCCGGGGTGATACGTCCCAACTCCCGCGCCGCCTATCCCGACAAATTGATGACCATCTACCAGCGCCTGTGCGAGCTTATCGCGCAACACACGCCCGATGCGATGAGCCTGGAGCGCAGTTTTGTCGCCGCCAACGTGCAGAGCGCGTTTCGTTTGGGTGAGGCGCGCGCGATGGCGCTGCTGGCCGCC
>Ga0070737_10001965_pt1 | contig 26433 bp, 13 predicted proteins | sample Coa_R1_10_FD_66438 | JGI IMG/M metagenome (GOLD analysis project Ga0070737, IMG submission 66438) | Surface soil microbial communities from Centralia Pennsylvania, which are recovering from an underground coalmine fire - Coalmine... | ecosystem: Environmental > Terrestrial > Soil > Unclassified... | reverse complement strand
GGGTCGGTGCGATCTCTCCGCATCGCTCCGATTCCAGTCGGTCAATCCTCTCGGAGGTAAAACCACTGACCGGAGAGCCGGATGCGGGAAATCCGCCCGTCCGGTTCGGAGGGAGGGGGAACAGCTAACCCGCTCTCCCTACCCCTATCAGCAAAGAGTGTCACTATAATTTGTAATCCCCTGTAGAAAAACCCAAAACTATTTCAAAATTACGCTGGTATTTCCCAACACACTCCGCTAGCACGGTCTCCCTCAAACAATCCACCGATTCCTTTATCCCTTGCCTGAGTTCGAGTTGAAAACAGTCAACCGTCGCGGCCCATCGTTTTTGACGGACCGTGACGGCGATCCGTTGTCATCAGCAAAAGCTCCCGCCCAAAGCTCTGAGCTAAAACAGAAACTTCAGCGCAAACTGGATCAGGCGTGGATTGCCGACCTGCGAGCTCACCACCCCGAACGATGAGGTCCCTTGCGTTGTGCCCGGAGCGCCAAACTGGGGTCGGTTAAAGAGATTGAAGAACTCGGCCCGGAACTGCAAGCCAAGCCTCTCAGCCGGACCAAAGTTCGTCGTCTTAAACAGAGACACATCCCAATTATTGGTTCCTTCCTGCCGCAGATTGGGATCGACGCGCGATTCAGTGCCGTAAGTAAATGGCGCTGACTGGACAAAGCACGCGGTGTTAAACCATTCGTTCAGCCGCGATTCGGGGCTGCCTGGCCGGTTTGCATTGGCGCAAATCCGATTCGGATGGTTGCCGCCTCCCGAGGAGCCGATTTTCAGCGGGAAGCCTGACTGGAATGTGCTGATTCCATCCAGACCCCATCCTGAAATGAGCTTGTCGGCCACGCCGCTCACCCCGGGAAGGAATCGCTGCCCGTGACCTACAGGCAGGTTCAACACATAGCTCACGACCAGGCGCTGCGGAATGTCCTGGGAGGAAAGCGAGTAGGACGAACCTTTGATGTTGTTCCAATCGATCGTACCGCCCACGCCGCCCGTGTCTCCTTCCAGCCAGCCGGAGACGGTATCGGTATCGGTCATGAGTTTGGCAACGGTGTAAGCAACCAGAAGCGTTCCGCCTCCCTTGAATTGTCTTTCGACCTTCATCTGGAAGGAATGGTAGTAGCTGTCGCCCCAGCCGGCGCCGGCAATGCTCAGTCCCGTATATTGCGGATAGGGATGAAGGAGCTGGCCAGCGGCAATGGTAGGCGTAGAAAGCGGACCGCTGGCGATCAAACCGAAGAAGGGATTCGTAACCTGCGCATTCAACGCATTCCCTAAAGAAAGGTACTGATCGGGGAGGAAGTCTATGTTCTGATTGCTGGTATGCAGGTGAGTGCCTCGCGAACCGGCGTAGGCCAGATCCACGAAAAAGCCGCTGGGCAGCTGGCGCTGAATATCAAAATTCCACTGCTGCATATACCCCGAGGGCTCGTTCGGAACCACGGCGCCCGCTCCTCCCGTATTCAGACGAATCTGGTTCAGGTTGGGAGAGCGGCCGGGCGGCTGTAGGATCCCGTTTGGATAAGGGTTGGTCCAGCCCTGAGCCGGATTGAAGGGAGTCACGCCGCCGTTAATCGTAGCGACGAACGGCGTGCCGATGCTGTTCACCGCATCGTTGTTGGGTTCGATGTTCCAGGCCACCAGATTTGGAATCCAGAAGATGCCGTAGCCGCCTCGCATCACCGTCTGGTCATTCATGCGATAGGCAAGGCCGAAGCGCGGCGCAAACTGCGCCTCATTGAGATTCACAGGGTTGCGGCTCTGGCGCAAAGAGGAATCAACCAGTCCCAATTCTCCTTTCAGTGGTAGGCCAGTGGCCTGGGCCAAGGGACTGGGAGCGTTCAAATCCCAGAAGCTGAGGCGGTTGAAGCGCTCGGACCATGGCCCGTCCTGATCGTAGCGCAACCCAAGATCAAAGGTGAGTTTGTTGGTCACCTGCCAGGTATCGCCGACATAAACGGCGCGGTAGATTTGCTGGCCGGCCACAAGAGCAGGCAGGCTGTTTCCGCCGCTGGAGGGATAACCGAGCAAGTAGGATGCAAAGCCGAAGCCGCCCGTGCCGCCGATGGGGACATTGGCGGTGAAATTGCGGTCGAAGGCGAATATGCCCGTTGCAACATTGGTCTGCGCGTAATTGTGCTGCAAAACGAGAAATTGTGCTCCGGCTTTCAGCGTGTGCCGCCCGGCGATTTTCGTCAGGTCGCCGGACACGTACCAGTTGTTATCGCGCGCGATGATCACGCTCCCTCCGCCCTGCGATCCAAAGAGACCGCTCGACATATCCTGAACGTTGGGCATGGGGAAGGTTCGCAGGTTCGGCGGAACTTCCGCATTCGTAAAGGCGGGCCAGCCGATGGAGGTGAGGTCAAAGCCCGTCTTCGAGAGCGGAGTCCGGTCGTAAGCAAACCGGTCGAAGCCCACGTGGATGTCGCTGATGAGCGTCGGAGTAAAGTTGTAGGTGTCATCCAGCACGATGTCGTTCGTGGTGAACGTTTCCGTGCAGCGGTCCTGGCACACGCCGGTTCCCAGGGGATCGATGGGCAGGTTCAGGTTGCTCCAGCGGGAATAGCGCCCGAAAACATGCTGCTTGTCGCTGACGTTCTGGTCAATCCGCGCCACGTATTCGTCGTTGTTGCCTCCGACGCTGGCGTTGGTGACGAAATTGTTCTGGTTTGTGAACGGCGCGCCCACGGCGTTCGGCGCTGGCCATAACCGCATCAGCGCGGCAGAGGTTGGATTGATCGCAGGAGTTGGGATGACGTTTCCGGGGAACTGCACGCGGGGAGAAGTGAGTTGACCATTGGATCCCACGGTGCAAGGCCCGTTCGCGCATTGGACAGGACTATAGATCGGAATCTGGTTGCCGGTCGAGTCGAGAAGGCCGGAGAAATCGCCTTGCCGCTCTGCGGCCGTGGGCACGGTTTCCACAAAGGTCTGCCCCTGCCGCAGCCGGAATCCTTCATAGCTGAAGAACCAGAACGTCTTGTCCTTGCCGTTGTAGATGCCCGGAAGGTAAAGCGGGCCGCCGGCATTGGCGCCAAATTGATTCTGGGTGAAAGGCCCCACGGGAATTCCGGCCCGGTTGTTAAAGAAGGTGTTGGCGTTCAGCGCCTTGTTACGTAGATATTCATAGGCCTCGCCGTGGATTTCATTAGTGCCGGACTTGGTCGTAAGGTTCATCACGCCGCCAGCGAAGCGCCCCCATTCAGGCCCCAGATTATCGGTTTGAACCTTGAATTCCTGAATGGAGTCCTGGGTAGGGACAAACGCTGGAAGGTTGAGGTAACCATTATTTTCCGGCACTCCATCGAGGAAGATGGCGCTCTGGTTTCCAAAGGCTCCGTTGATCTGATAGTTGTTGAAGGCGAAGGGATTGGCGCCTGTGGGCGTTCCCTGGGATTGCCCTTGCGGCACGACGGAGGGCACAAGAGACATCAGGTTGAACACGTTGCGGCCGTTCAGCGGCATCTCGCCGACGGCCCGCCCAGCAATCACCTGACCCAGCGAGGCGCTTTGCGACTGAAGCAGGGGGGTGGCGGCCGTCACTTGCACGCTTTGTGTGATAGCGCCCAGTTGCATCGTGATGTCAATTCGGTAGCTCTGCTGCGTCTGCACCACGACGGGAGACCGGCTGAAATGCTTGAAACCGCTCTTTTCCGCATCAATGCGATAATTGCCGGGCAGTACGTTCACAAATTCATAAATGCCGTCCGCATTCGTGGTGGTCACCTGCTTGGCATTCGTACCGGTGTTGGTGAGCGTTACCTGCACTCCGGGGACAACCGCTCCGGAGGGGTCTGTGATGGCGCCGGTCAAGGTTCCAAAGGTGGTCTGGGCGTTTGCATGGGCCGGAGATAAGAAGAACAGAGCTACAGCCGTCACGCAAAGCCCATGAAGAAATCTGGCGTGCTTTCGGGTATCCGTTTTGCTGTCCATAAAAACTCCTCGAAGATTTTGTTGATCTCCTGTCTTGATCGAATTCGCTCAGTTTCTTCACTTATGACTTCCTCCGACCCCGCTCACTCTAATTCAGGGCCAAAGTAATGTCAACAGGGTTATTTCCAAATGTGAAATACTGAAGGAACGAATCGCGGTGGAAAGATGAAGGATAAGGATACAGATCATTACTGATCTACCGGTCAAACCGGGGGGACGACATCCACCCCAAAGCGTATGTCCTGCGCCTCCTGAGTAGTTTCCACTACGCAGTTCATTCCGTGAAAATCGGCAGTGTAAAATTTATATAGTTAGGGTTCGTTCCGTAAAAAACGTGTTGACGAAAATCTTTGCCAACCTTCATTTTTCGATCTAAAAATCTGCCCCATGTCAAAACTCGTCTTTATTGATTTCAAAAGCCGATTAGGGTTCGTGGGGAAAAATTTCAGCCTGCGCCTATCTTGCGATGACCTGAAAATCGCGTTTCGCAATGCAAAGGACGCTTGCCTGTCGACGCTCGTTATTCTTCCTGTAGTGGAAGGTCTCATGCTTGTCTTAAAGTCCGTACCGGGGCTGTCCAATGAAAGTGGACGCTTCCGTTTCATGAATAGTCTACATCTGTAGTCTATTTCAATCAAGGGATCGCGGACGGCGTCCGCCCCCCCCAGGGCGCATGCCATGCGCCCTGCGCGGCAGGTTAGGATAAGGCGTTGGTGAATACGCCCGGCAGGTCGCTGAACAAACCGATGCTCTCGTTCGGAACTCTTCGGCTGCCATTTTAACGCCGAGCGAAGCGAGGCAAAAGAATCCCCGCATCTCTTTAGCTTTCAGCAGACCGCTGATCGCTCGTTAGGGATTCTTCGCACATTGAGTTCCTGGCGAGCTAAGCTTACACTGAAAAGAACCAGATCCCATGGAAGCAGGAGGCGCGGAAGGCGCAGGAAGAGCCAAAAGAGCCAGCCTGCGCCACGGACGAGTCCGGAGGCTTTTTTGCGCGCAGGGTTTCAAATGAGGCGCACGGGTTTGCTTTTTTTGGGAGTGGTCATAGCGGCCGGGCTTGTAAGAATATCAGCAGCGCAGGGATAGGAACTGTTGAATACAAGCATTGAAAGCATGCCGTGATGCTCAGAACCGTGAGCAGCTTTGACCTCTCCAAAGTTGCGCGGATGCGCTGGCCTGCGGCGGGTAAGCAGGAGGTTGAGAAAGATTTATGACTCTTTACGACGTGTGCGTGATCGGATCGGGAGCTGCCGGAGGAGTGGTCGCCAAAGAGCTTGCCGAAGGCGGCGCCAGGGTGATCATGCTCGAAGCGGGCCAGGAAGTGCCTCCTTCGCGCTTTCTTTCCCATATGTGGCCTTATGAGTTGCCTTACCGCGGGCTGCGAGGCGAAAAGCAGGCGTTATTTTACCCCAAGGACATTGCGCCAGTTCGCTACGAAGATTGCGACCAGGTGGGCGTAGACCGCATCCGGGTGCTCGGCGGGCGGACGCTGCACTGGAACGCCGTCACTTTACGTTATGCGCCGCGGGATTTTCGGGAATGGTCGCTGGCGGGCGTTGAAGAGGACTGGCCGCTGAGCTATGAGGAGTTGGCGCCCTATTATGAACGCGTCGAGCAGATCGTCGGCGTGTCAGGCCGGAACGACCATCTTGAGATTGTGCCGGCCGGCAACCACTATCTGCCGACCATCCCCATGCGTTGCAGCGAGCGCATTCTGGCGCGGACTACGCAAGAGATGGGCATTCCGCTGATTCCGGTGCGCAAGGCGGTGCTGACTGTGCCTTACGACAATCGCCCGCCCTGCCACTATTGCGGTCATTGCATGAGTGGATGTGATGTGGGCTCGATCTTCACCACTCCGGATTGCATGCTGCCGAAGGCGCGCGCCACGGGGAACTTCACTTTGCGGCAGAACGCCATCGCGCGCGAGTTGCTGGTGGACGAGGAAGGGCGTGTTCGCGCGGTTTCGTTTGTGGATCGCCTGACCAAAAAGGAAGAGGAAGTCCGCGCGCGCATCTTCGTGGTCTGCTGCGCCACAGTGGAATCCGCTCGCCTGCTGCTGAACTCCAAATCGCCGCGTTACCCCAACGGCGTCGGAAACTCCAACGGCGTCGTGGGCCATTACCTGAACGGGCACCAGACGGCAAGCGTGAATATGTACCTGGAGGAACTTGAAGGCAAACCACCCGTCAATCAGGATGGAGCCACCGATCACGTTTATGTTCCGCGTTACAACCAACTCTTTGGAAAGCACGACTATGCCGGCGGATGGGGCATTCAGGTGAACTTCGCTTCCTATATGTTTCCCTACCAGGCCAACAGCGTGAAGGGATATGGGGCGGAGTACAAGGAGAAAGTGCGCCGGATGCAGCCGGGCTTTCTGTTTCTGGGAGCTTTTGGCAAGACGCTTTCAACCGCAGGGAATTATGTGACCGTCGATCCGAACCGGCCTGATCGGTATGGAATCCCGACGCCAGTGGTGCATTATCGCTTCGTGGAAAATGACTTCGCCATGTGGCGCGGCATGACGCAAAGCCTGATGGAAATCTGTTCGCGGATGAAAGGCACAGCTTTTGCGGGTTTTGGCCATGAGCCTTCAGGCTTTGCCAGTCATGAAGTGGGCACAGTGCGGATGGGGAAGAATCCAAAAACCTCCGCCTTGAACAGCTTTTGCCAGTCGCACGAGGTAAAGAATCTGTTTGTGACCGATGGAAGCTGCTTTACAACCTCCAGCGAAAAGAACCCCACGCTGACGATCATGGCGCTCTCCATGCGCGCGGCAGATTACATCAAGCAAAAACGAAAGCAGGGAGAACTTTAATCAGGAGGCGATTCGGCGTGGGGATAGCCGGTTGCTGAAAAACGATTCGGACGCTGTCATTCCAAGTCCTTCGCTTGTCATCAATGACCAGAACTCGTATGACGCGCCGCAAATTTCTGGGAGCCGCTGCTTCGGCAGGTTCATTGATTGCCAGCCCTTTTCGGTCTTTGGCTGAAATGCGATTGTTCCGCGCAAGCCCGCGGCGCTCCGAGTTTGTTATTCGCGCGGGTGAGACCGGTGGAGGGGCTAGCGTCCCTATTCCGACTCTTCCCAAGTTCCGAGTAAGGCTTCCGCAAAAAATTCTGCCTCTGCCCGAAGGGGTCATGAAGCACAAGACTGCGCCAGGCTTCAAGCTGCGTGGAATCAAAGGCTGGGCGTGGGTTGCGGAGCAGTATCTGGATACGATTCCTGTCATGGCAAAGTACAGGATGAATTTCCTGATGAATTGTTACAGCTCTCTCTGGGACCTGGAAGTTCATGACGGGTGGGCGCGCATCCCTGACCGCCCGGTGAATCACTGGTATAAGCCGCTGCCGGAAGCGAAAAAGGCTGCTTACGAACGCGTGGTTCAAGCGTGCCAGCGACAAGGAATCGAGTTCTGCTTTAGCATGAATCCTAACCTTTCTTCCGATCAACCGTTTGATTATGCGAAGCCCTCAGATTTTGAGAAGCTCTGGCGGCATTATGCGTGGGCGCAGGGCTTGGGCGTCCGATGGTTTAACCTTTCGCTCGATGACATCCGTCAGGGAATTGACGCCGGCGCCCAAGTCAAGACGGCGAATGAAGTTTTCAGACGGTTGCGAGCGCAAAATCCGCAAGCGCAGTTTATCTTTACGCCGACTTGGTATGCCGGAACGGGCCAGTCGGGAACCGAGACGCCCGCGCGGCTGGGGACGGGCGACACAGCGGGAATCCGTTACACGAAAGAGATTGCGGAAAAGCTCGATCGACAAATTTATCTCTACTGGACGGGGCCGGAAGTCTGTTCTCTCACAATCACGCGCGAAGATGCGGAAGCTTACAAAGCGCTGGCAAAGCATCGTTTGTTTATCTGGGATAATTATCCTTGCAACGATGCGAAGCCAACGTTGCAATTGGGGCCGCTGATGGGGCGGGACCCGGAGCTTTTCACTCTTGCGGAAGGGTACATCTCAAATCCGTTGAGCCCCCAGGACGAGGCTAATCAGATTCCCATGCTCACCATTGCCGACTATCTTTGGAATCCTGAAGCGTACGATCCGGGCCGTTCGATTGGGCAGGCGGTTGCTCATCTGGGAAAAACGGCTGGAGAAAGGCTGGCGCTTAAAGGTCTGGTTGACTTGTACCCCGGTCGGCTTGTAGACAAGAGTTTTTCAACCGGGTGGAATTCGTTGCAGGAGCGGTTCCGCTTAGCCCTTGAGAGGGATTCGGAAAAAACTGCCAGGAAAATCATCCTGCATGCCCAGGATGTGTCCCAGCGCATGGCCGAGTCCTTTCCAAACCGCTTCGTTCGCGCCCGAAAAGTTCTGGAAGCCGATATTAACGAAATCCAAGCGGACTATTCAAAAAAGCATTCATAGAAAGTTGCTGATAACCTTCTTTTTTTCAGCAACCTGCTGTGAGTTCCTGTTGCAATGGTATGTCATTCGCGAATTACCAATCGAGAGGCGCTCAATTCCTGGAAACGCCGGAAAATAATACACTCACTGTGTAGAATTTCTTCAGTGTAGATGGAGAAGTCAGAATGGCTGCCTTTATTTTTCATAGACTTAGAGGCCTGGGTGCATTGGTTAAGAAGTTGCTTAATATTTCTACGCGTGGCTATTCCGGGTCATGGCGCTTCGGGTGTGCTGACCAAGGAAATGGCGACGCCCGCGGTTCCCCCCTCCCCGCGGCAAATAGATGCTCCCGGAGTGGGTCGTCACTCCACAAAATTGACGGCTTCTCCGGGAGTTTTCATTTGTACCTGCTGTTTTTCATTAACTTACCCTCCTTGGATTGTTCCCGCCGGTTAATGTACGCTACAGTCTTATTGAGAGACGTTAGGGGCCTTTTGACTGTCAAAGCGAAACTTTGAGAGATTCATATATTGAAACGAAAAATTTTACCAGCCTTCATTTTGCTTGCCTTTTTTCCCAACCTGCTTTCCGCACAAGAACTCGCCCGCGAAGCCTTGGCCTGCTTCCCAAGCGATACTCAGCAAATCGCCTATGCAAATCTTGCTCAATTGCGCACTTTGCCGAATTACCATCAATTGCGTCGCACGCTTTTTAGCTTGCAGATGCAAAACTTTGAGGAGTTTCTTCGTTCGCTGGGGACTGATCCTGAGAGAGACGTGGATGAAATTATCGTAGGCTGGCGTGGTCCCGTCAACGATCTTTCTGCGCTCTTTGGGATCGCTCAAGGCCAGTTTCGTCCCGACCAGGCGCAAAATTACATTGCGCGGGAAAAATTGCCGTCGCACCAGTATGAAGGGTTCACGTTGGATGCGTTCGGATCCGGCCTGGGTCGCAACGATCTCTTCTTCACTTTTCTAAGTTCGAACTTGGCCGCGTTTGGCCGTTTAAGCGATCTTGAAGCGCTGGTGGATGGGTATCTTGGCAACCGCGTGGTGTTGAACTCCAATTCTCAATTTGTGAACTGGGAAGCTGAATTGGAGGGATCAGGTCCGCAATGGGGCATCACAACGGGCAGAGCGGCAGCCAACATGGCAGTCCCTCTGCTCCTGGGCGACTCCGATCAGAAGGTCGATTTAAGCAGCCTTCTCAGTCCGATTCGGGCGGTGCTCTACCAGGTCCATTGGGATACGGATTTCTCAACCCAAATCGCTGTCATCTGTCAGGATGCCCAAAGCGCCGGAACCCTGGCGCAACTCCTTAACCTCTGGCGTGAGACCGTTTCCAAGACCAATTCCAAGCCAGCGGACGTCACGCAGTTCATCCAGGGGTTGGAGATTCATACGGATGGAAATCGCATTGAACTTGAGGGCTCAGGCCCGCCAGATATCCTGAGCCGCATCCTTCACGGAACGGGCCCCTGATGACGATGTAAAATCCCCGCTACGTCTCTTCAACCAGCCGTCTATAGTCGGTCGGATCATCAATATCCCACAACACGCCCGGATCATTGACCTCAAGCTCGTAACCCTGATCACGATATTGGCGCAGCACGGTATTTGCGCCTTCTACAGGTTTTAGCTTCAACAGCGGTTGAAACAATGCGCGACCGATCAGCACCGGATGTCCCCGGCGGCCTTGAAACCTGGGCACGACTACTGGTGCTCGTGATTCCTGATAGGCTTGGCAAACCTGTTGGATCAGTTCACTTTTTATCGCGGGATGATCGACCAGGCAGAGCAGTATCGCCTCAATTTCCCGCGCCAGCAGAGCGCGAAGACCTGCCTGAAGCGATGAAGTTTGCCCCTGCCGATAGGAGTGGTTGACAATTACCTCCACGCCGCTAAGATTCACCTGCTGACGGATTTCTTCCGCATGGTGGCCAAGCACCACCGCAAGTTGCCCGATTCCCGCACTGTGAAGAGTGTGCAGGATATTTTCCAGAAACGTGCGACCGCGATATTCAAGCAGCGCCTTGTCCTGGCCCATGCGGGAGGATTCTCCGGCCGCCAGTACAAGTCCGGCAATCGCGCCCTGGCTCATAAGGCTTGCTGCGCTTTGGCGTGAAAAGCGAGGGAGGCAATGGAAGGCAGGGCATTCCGGCGGACGGCGATCATTTCCGCCACAATGGATACGGCAATTTCTTCAGGGGTCAGAGAGCCAATATCCAGACCGACGGGCGAGTGGACGCGCGCGAGTTCCTCCGGCGTCAGCCCTTCTTGTTCGAGCGCCTTTTGGAATTCAATCAGCTTGCGCTTGCTTCCGACCATGCCGATGTATCGCGCGGAGGTTTTAAGCGCCCAGCGGAGGCAGGTGAGATCTCCTTTATGCCCGCGTGTTGCAATGATCAGATAGGAGAATTCATTAGGCTGAAGCTTCGGGAAAATCTCCTCCCACGGACCGGAGTGAGTCTCGGTGGCTGTGGGAAAGCGTTGCTTGTTGGCGAAAGCTTCCCGGTCGTCGCAGACAATCACATCAAATCCGGCAATCTCGGCAATTTTGTAGACCGACCGCGAAACGTGACCGCCGCCAAAAAGGTAAAGCGTGGGCGTTGCGAGAATCGGCTCAACAAAGATATCGAGCGACCCGCCACAGACCAAACCTTCGTCATAGTCCGGATGATTGTTCAGGTTGAAGTGCAGGCGCCGCGGTTTTTCTTCGCGCATCACGTCCTGTGCCACGGCCCAGACTTCCGCTTCGACGCACCCTCCGCCCACCGTGCCTACAATGGAGCCGTCATCTCGCACCAGAATTTTGGAGGTTTCATAACTTGGCACTGAGCCTTGCACCTGGATGATGGTGGCCAACGCCCCGCGCCGCCCAGCCTTGCGCAGTTTCGCAATTTCCTCGTAAACGTCCATGGTCTCTTCTCAAATATTGAGGTTAAGCGTCGCGTTTGAGGATGTCAAACCTCAAGCAGGTTGCTGAAAAACTCTCGCAGCCTGTCGTCCCGAGGAGCCATAGGCGACGAGGAATCTCGCACGTCCTTTATTGCAGAGCGAGATTTCTCGCGGAGTTTATCCTGAGTGTCCGCCCGCCGGTTGGCGGGTCCATAGCGCCAGAAACTTCTGTTTGCCTCTACGCAGAATCAACAACTTACGTGAAGTTTCCGGAGAGCGAAATACGGGGATTCTTCGCTACGCTCAGAATGACAAGCGAAGGGCTCGGAATGATAATGGCCAGAACTGTTTTTCAGCAACCTGTTGCGGGAAGGATCAAAATACGCCTCACTTTCGCTCCGGGTTGAAATGGCAATTACCCGTGATTCTCTATCTTGTGGCAGCGAATCTCTCGGTCGAAATATGGCACAAGACGAGCCGGGCCGTGCCAGCCATCCAAATCGATATTCTGGAGAATCTCGCGGGATTGACCGACAGCGCGCGCGTTCGCAGCGGTATTGGCCACAAGAACTTTCAGATGGTTCAGCCCAGGATGGACATGGTCTGTCACATCGAAAACATAGGGTGACCATGCTCGTGACCCTACCGAATGACCATTCACCCATGCCTCCGCCACCACTCCAACTCTTCCGCAATCCAGCAGAAGCCGTTCCGCAAGAAGCTGGTTGGGGACGGTTACATCTTTTTCATAGATCATTCGGCCAGAGAAATGTTCCAGCCCAGGTGTTTTCCACGTCCCTAAGGGCAGCGAGGCCGAAACTGTGGAAAAAGCAAAGGGCGATTGAAGAATTTCCTTCGCGGAAACCCGAAGTGTCACCGCCTGTGTTCCTCTCGGCAACGGAATTTCGGAAGTTGCACCCACCGACTTGTCATCGACGAACGCCAGCCAGGAATGCTTCATCGCTGGCACTCTCAATGCGCCGGCGACGGCGGGAACAGGAAATCGCAACCAGCGGTATCCACCCCGGATGTTCCGCTCTGGCTGGTCAAACGACCGGCAGGAAGCCAGAAGTCCTTCCACCGGAGCGCCGTCAGCCTGCTCGATGCGGCAGGTGAAATGTGGCGCAGCAGGATTTTCAGAATTATGGAGGAACTTCAAAAGAAGGCTATTCCAGCCAGCTTGCAAATGGATGGGAATGCGCGTGGCGAAGCCATCCGTCAGTTCGTTATAAAGCGGGCGCAGCCAGCGGGAATAAACCTGGCTTCCATTGAGAAAAACCGCCCGGGGATTCGGAGTGGCCAGGATGAGAACAGCTTCGGAGCTTTCGGGGCTGTAAACATTCGTCTGAGCGTAGACGGTTCCTTCGGGCGGCGAGAGCCGCAGAGGTTCTCCATAGTTAACGATAAAACTCTGGTCGCCGTAAGGCCCACCGCTGATTACCAATGTGCCCAGGTTCCAGCCGCCAGGCTCGGCGCCCGCATGATAGTCAGCGGCGTTCAACCGCAGCCAGCGAAGCTCTCGTCTTCCCGCGCCCTGATAGACGGCTGCGTAGTCTGCGCTCCCCTCCGGCGGATAATGCTCCTCCAACCCGCGATCTTCCGGATTGGGAAAGGGGCCGATCACGTTCCATTCGCGGATAGAACAGTTCATGGGCGAGAGCCATAAAGGGTTCCATTCAAGGCGGCCCTTTGGATTCAGATACCAGCGCTCGCGCATGCCGCGATCAGCAGGATCATCGAGAGCCTGTGCATAAGGCAGGGTTATGGAATTGCCCTCAACCGTTACTTCCCATTCTCCTGTAATTTCAAGCGGCTCCAAACCGTGAGGTGTGTATTCACCCCGATAGGATTGTGCCCCGTTGCTTAGAACAACGAAACCAGGCTTTTTCTCGACAATCCCTTTCGCGTGAATCGTAACCTCTTCGCGGGTTGTGTTGATAACATAGAAGTCATCCAGATTGGTGGATTCAAGCGCCAGAGGCTGGGTGGGCCCGGAAGGATCGAAGACGATATAGGCTGCATCCCAAGGCCCCAGGGACAGACGAACCTGCGTGCGCTGGCCGTGGGTCTGATAAAAAAGCGAAGAGCGCCGCGCGGTGTGCGCATCCCAGCGTTCAGGGCGGCCCGTAGCCTGGAATGACAACAAGTTCGTGCGCGGCTCAGGTGTGTCATTCACCACCCAATAGAGATGAATCCCTTGCTTGATCTTATGCAGCGCGTAGAGGCGATCCGTAGGGCCTTCTACGACATCAATATCAGGATCGGTTATCGTCTGCTTCAGAAGCCCTATTAAATCCATCACCGATCCTGGTACAAAATAGGCGTGGCCTCCGCTGGAATTTTGCTTCAGCCGGAACGCTTCCAGAGTTGGACGATGATCGAAAGTCTCACCCCAGATTTGCTTGAGAGCTTGATCGTCGCGGCCAAATTCGGTCGAAATCGCAGGCAGGCGCCGGAACGCAATCACGGTCCCGCCTGCCTGACAGAAATCGCGAATGCGCTCGGCTGAAGTTCGACGAATGGTGGACATAGGCGGCAGAATTACAATCTGGAAGCTCGAGTCCGCGATGCGCAAGCGATGATCTTCCAGCGTGCTCCGGCCGAGATAATGGTCGTCCGCCACTTTGTAATCGAGGCGGGCTTCGCTCAGCCGCAGCTTAAGCTCTGCATATTGTTGATTGGTTTCCGTAGCCTCATCGCTCCAGGATGCGTTATTGAGGATATCGCCGATCTCTTCGTTGCGAAACGCCGGAGCGGATTGTCCCCAGATGGAAACTTGTGGATAGAAAAGAAGGATGTCAGCCACATGATGACTTTCGCGGTTGATGAAGCTGATGCGCCGCATCTGGTCGGCGTAGGCTTGAAACCACGGCAGATAAGGCTGGCTGCGGAACCAGTCGGGAGGGAAGTTGACGCGGGACAGATCATAATCGAAAGCGTGGGGAATGAATTCACCGATGTTCCATGCGCCGAGGCAGTTTGATACTCGCTTCATGCCTTCCGGGCTGAGATATGAGTTGGTTCCCTGAACGCCCTGATTCTCGCACACCACATGTCGGCCTTCAAAATCGGCCACGGAAGCCACTTCCTTCAGCCATACGGACTGCCGGCCCCATTCAAGCAGCGTGTCGCAGCCGGGATTGCTCATCGAGCGCAGAATGCGGAAAAAATCTCCCTGCTCGGAAGGTCCGAAAAATAAGGACTCTTCCCAAACGTGGCCGGAATGCTCGATCTTGTGCTGATGACACCAGTCGGTGACCTGTTTGAAAAAATTATCGGAGTAGAGTTCACTGACTGTATCGAGCAGATCGCAACGAACTTTTTCGGTTTTGGGGCCAATGTCATACGTGAGAGCGGGCAGATAAGGTTCAAGCGAATATCCCGCCTTGCGGCGGAAGGTTTCAAGCAGGCGGGGCGTCCAGGGCAGTTTGGCTCCATAATCCCCTTCATGGTCCGCAAAAGTGGCCGGCATAGCGTTGCCAAAGTATTCTCCGTAACGGCGGTAGAACTCTTCATAGTAGATCTCGATATACTTGGCGATAGCTTCGCGGCTCATCAAATCGACGTGGCCATGATCAGGCTGCCCCATGGCGCGCTCGACGCCGTAAGTGAACACCACCCATTCGCCTTCAGGCGCATTCCATTCCAGTTCTTTAGCTCCCGGCTCGAAGGGCAGGGCCTTCAGACTATCGCCATCGAGCGCTTTCCAGCCTGTTCGCCGCGCGACCACGGCTGCGGCTGGCTGGGAAGGCAGTGGAATGCGGATTGATCGTGGACCCTGGATGACGGTCTCAGTCGGGCGCAGGCGGTGCATATGGAAATCCGGATTAGCCGCCACAACGCGGCTTTTGTTGATCCCCTGCAGCCAGTAATCCCGCGCCTCGCCGCTTGGCCACTCGAATTCATCCACCATGCAGAGCGAAAAACCGTAATCTCGCGCCGCCTTGAGAGCCTCGCCCACCGCTTCCCACCAGGCTTCCGAGAGATAAGGCGTCTGGAGTCCGTCGCGGTTATGGGCATAGGCCCCGTAAACGCCGTGGTCTACCATCTGCTTGATCTGCCGACGCAGTTCTGCGCCTTCCAGTTCGCCATTCCAGAACCAGAAAGGACGGATGCTGTAACGCCGATCAGGGTTCCTGAATTGGTCGTAGAGCGCCTCGAAACCGCTCGTCGAATTCTCACCCTGCCCGCGCACAGGCCATGCCGGGCCTATGGCCAGCCCTCCGAATCCAACGGCGCTGATTCCAAGAAAACTACGGCGTGTGATCTTATTCACATGGATCTCCCATTATCTGGCGTCTTTGGGGGAAGCAAGGGTTAACCTTCTGCCAGTTTTGAAAGCGCAGGACTCGCATTACAGCCCCGAGGATGGTCTGGCAAGGCCGCGGCGCTTAAAACCGCGAACGCTGCGCGACATAGCCGCCCTTACCCGCCACCGCTTCGGGGTTCTCTTTTCCGGCAGGAAGAGGGATCAGCCGTGAGAGTTAACGTGTATTGCGGCCTTGGCTTTGTGGTCGCGGCTCGCAGAGAAATCAGAAACCGCAGGCTTCAAAGGCGGAGGTCTGCGTTGCATCCTCTGCTTCATCGCGTAAACCTTGGGTGCAACAAGCAACGTCTCTGCAAACTTGCAGGCTCAGCTTGCCACGCCGAGCCTTTCTTTGGTCTCCTCCTGAAGCTGATAAAGCGACCTGAAGTTTTCGGGCATCGCCGGGATCATCGGCGGAGGGCCCGCAAGCCGGGCATAAAGCGAGGGCGTGCCACGGACCTGGTAAGCGTGTTTCTCATCGTTGGTTACGCGGGGGCCATAGTAGATGGGGAAAGCGTCGGCAGCGCGATATTCAAAGATGAGCGTTCGCCGTGGATGTGTTGACCGATTGGGCAGGGAACTGTGCGGGGTGAGGCAATGCATGAAGATGACGCTTCCGGCGGGGGCTTCCAGGGGGATCGGCTCGCCGTACTTGTGGACATCTTCCGTGAGCATGCCGGCGAAAACGCCCTCGGGAGTTTGCGCCGGAAGATATCGGTCGTGCATTCGCGGGATGACTTGCAGGCAGCCGTTTTCCTGAGTCGCGTCATCCAGATAGATGAGCACCGTCACCAGGTCGGTGTTGGTGTGGGGGAAATAGCTGAGGTCCTGATGCCATTCCACCGGAGACCCGAAGCGCGCCGCCTTCATATTGAGCTTGCTGTGCTGTATCTGGATGGAAGGACCAACCAGGCATTCAACCCGGTCCAGAAGGCGGTCGTCGGTGGCCAGTGCGCGGAAATTCGGGTGTTGCTCGAAAGGATTATAGATGCGCCGCACCACAGGCTTGCCTCCGAGTGATTGAGGCTCGACTTCCAGAATGGTGTCGTACTTTCCAGAGGCCAGCGCCTGTTCGCTGATATTCTCGATCGTCTGATCCACGCGCTCGATATCGTCAGCGCCAAAGACCGATTTCACCACTACGTAACCTTCCCGGCGATACTGTTCAATTTCCTTTTCGGTGAGTCGATAAGGCATTTTCTTCCTCCATTAAGATTATGATAGCGCTTCGCCTGCCTGAATAGCGCACTCCGAAGCAAGTCAGCGCTTCGCCCCGGCAGTTCATTGCTGTTTTGATCCTGATTCGGTCGAGGCTTCAACAGGATCGCTCTGTTCCTGCCGCTCCTGCGATTTCATTTCCTGGAACTTTCGGAACGCTTCCTGAGATTTCGCGGCAAGCCCCAGATGATGATAGACGCGGCCTAGTGAATAATAAGCTGAGGAGAGGCTTGGATCAAGCCGGACGGCCGCCTCCAACTGCTCGCGGGCTTCGGCATAGCTTCCGGTTTCCGCATCAAGGTTGCCAAGATTAAAATAAGTGCGCGCGTAAGAAGGGGCGAGCTTTTCAGCCGTCTGCATTTCGCGTCGGGCGCCCGCGCGGTCTCCGAGCCGGCTGAGCAGAATCCCATAGTGCAGATGATAGTAGGGATTTTGCGGGCTCATCCGCAGCGCCTGCTCGAATTCATTCTTTGCTTGGTCGAGCCTGAATTCAACCACATCCACAACGCCGAGCATGAATCGCGCCCGGTCGTTCTTGGGATCAAGCTCAAGCGCGGTCTCAAAATGCCGGGCGGCGCGGTCGTAATACTGGTTGTCATTATTGTCGTTCCCCAATAAAAAGAAGCTCATTCCCAGATCATAGATGGGAGCCGGAAGTCCCGGCTGCAATTGCTCCGCGCGCAGAAAGGATTTGATGGCAGCGATCTGGCGATCCATGCGCTGGTAGATTTGCCCTTCGGTGATGAAGTAATCCGCCCGGTGGGGTTGAAGCTGAATGGCCCGTTCAATGGCGGTGAGAGCCTCCGTTCTTTTGCAGAGCAGGTTCAGAGCCTGAGCCTTCAAATCCAGGTAATCAGAATTATTTTGCAGGCTTTTATCGTGGGTAGCCGCCAACGTGCTTGCGGCACACTGACGGTCTGAGCGCTCGATGCATTCACTTAGCCGCTGGAGTTCAGGGGAAGCGTAAGAAGCATGCCTTGGCGTCCTGGTCATGCTCAGCCCGAGCAAAGCGTCTCTTTCAATGACGGAGGCCGGTGGACTTGCGCTCTTCATTCCGCCTGAAACGCGGCGGGGAAGTTGAGAATTGTCAGGTTCTCCTCTTGAATCGGGAACCGAATTGCTCTGGTTATCTTTATTCGCGCTCAGGATGGAGGCGTCGCTGGCCTCTTTCAAGTTTTCGTCAAGAGATGAGGCATCAGGCGAAGGACCATGAAGCTGTGGATTGGCCTGGCGGCTGAGGAATTCCGCCAGACGGGACTGCTTCTCGGCCGATTGCGTATCGCCCAATCTTCGGAGAAGCTGAGCGAGTTGGGCGGGGAAAGCCTGTTCCCTGGGAAAACGCCGTTCGCCTTCCTCCAGCGTCTTGCGCGCGTCCTGAAGTTGATGGGCCTCGATTTGCGCTGCCGCAAGCTCGCGATAGGCCAGCGCAAAATTGGGGTCGTGAGCCACGGCCTGTTGCAAATCAGGCAGCGCCTCGGAATTCCGGCCCAGCCGGCGCAGCGTGGCGCCGAGATAAAGATAAGCCTCTCCAAACGTCGGGTTCAGAGCAACTTCTTGCTGAAATTCCTGCCGGGCTAAAGAATAGTCTCCGCGGTTGAAAGCGATCAGCCCCAGGTGAAAGTGGGCGATCGGGAGTTTGGAATCGAGCTTGACGGCCTCGCGGTATTCGGCTTCAGCGTGCGGGCTGTCATGGCGCGAATTGTAAGCGTCTCCCAGCAGCAGATGTAGCCAGGCCGATTGCGGGAAGCGCTCATAGAAAATTTTGAAGTCTGCGAGGCCCGCTTTCTTATCGTGCAGAGCGTGATCCTGCTCAATCAGCGCATAAAGAACGTATGGATCGTGATAGCCGAGAGCAAAAGACTTTGCGAATGCCTGCCGCGCAGCTTGATGGTGGCGAAGGGAGCGGTAGGCCATGCCGAGATAAAACTCGTTCCTGGCGGAGACGGGGAGTTGCTGAAAAACGGGCAAAGCTTTCTCGGGCTGGCCGAGCGATAGCAGAGCTACACCCAGATCGAGATTTAAGTCGGGATCCTCTGGGGCAACCCCAAGGCCGCGACGGATCCAGCCAAGCGCCTTCCCGAATTCCTGCTGCTGAAGGAGCAAGACTGAGAGATTCTGATAGGCAGCCGTGCTCCCAGGACAAGCCTTGATGGCCTGTTCGTATGCGTTTTCGCGCGCTGCGACAGGGAGTTGAGCGCTTTGTCCTTGCTGAAGCCATTGGGTGAACTGCCGATTTCTCGAGCAATTGTCCGTAGGGGTTGCTTGGACGAGAGCGCTTAGCAGGAAAATTGCCGCTACGATCGTGAAACAAACGGAAAGCCAGCCGGATGCCTGCCGCTCCTTACTCGTCGCTTCGCGCCATCCTCTCCCCGCTTGCGGGGAGAGGGGTAGGGGATGAGGGACAATCGAGTCGAAGGCTTTAGCGCCAGGGGGCATTGCGAACTCAAATCCGAAATTCATAAAACGGTTGCACGCTCACCTTGCCCAGTTTGGACGTAAAGCTGTGACGCTCAATATGCTTCAATTCAAGTTCATTTGGGCCAATCTGCAAGGCGGTTCCAAGATCAAAGCGGAAGGGATAAGTAAAGCGCATGCCTAAACCTTTCCCATTTAGCTTGGCGTGGATAACCTGCGTCATATCCTCGATCAGCAGGATGGCCGAGTGAGCATTGGCTTTCGGCCAATCGAACGTTACTTTGTAGACCGCGCCGTTTCCTTCCAGCGGCGTGCGAGACCAGCCTTCGCGGATCGTGAGCGGCGCGAGTTCAAATCGAGGCGTATCCACCTGCTTGTAAGTCATTTTACCATTCGCTTGAGCGAGAGCATAAAAGAGCGCGCCCGGTTTGTACTTTCGGAGGGCGATTTTTCCATCCTCACCCCGAACAATTTCATCGGCGTTGCTTGCGGCAACGTGCGGCAGGGCTTCAGCGGAGGGATTTAAAACGATAAAGACGGATTCATAGCGGTGCAGCTTAAGACGTAATGAGAGCTCGCTACCCTCTGCCGAGTAGCAGGGAGCTTGATGGATAGTGCCAGTGACGGGATCCCATATTTCCGGCACGCCCTTTGCTCCGCGAAGGCGAATGGTGGTTGAGACAAGTTCGCCCTCGTTATTAAAAAAATAGAGATCGCGGCCTGAAAGCCGGCGATGATAGTACTGAAGGAGCGTGAGATTCGGATCGATCCAGACATCGTGAACGTTGAGCGAATAAAGCAGGCTGCCAATGTCCTTGTAGGTCGTTACATGGGCGTGTCCGCGCCCGCTCGCCTGCGGGCCCCAGATTTTCGAAACAATCTGCTTCACTTCTTCATCGTGCCGCCCATCTGCGGATCGGATGGGAACTTTGAGAACGATTTCCGCTGAAGTCATCCCCGGAAGCAACTCAATCCTGACCTGAGGGCCGAGAGAGACAACGGTTCCGCCCGCCTCGTAAAATTCGAGCAGCCGTTCTGCCACTGGAAGGGGCAGGGCATCGACGCCGGGCAAGAAGACCCATTCATATTCCTCGTGGCCCAGGCGAATGCGGCTTCCTTCGATGCGGCATTTCTCGCGGTCGGCGAAGACCTCATAGGAAACATTGTCATAGTCGAAATGAGCCTGGCTCAGGGCTTTGTCGGATTTCCAGAGTTCTTCAACGGGTCCAACCCAGGCCGAGGCCGCCGTATCTAAAACCAGGGCTTTGGCAATGTGGCGACCACCGCGAATCATCATGGTGAGACGATTGGCGACGACCTGATAAGAATGAAAGTAGGGGGCAAGCGGGTTTTCCCCATAGAGCCAGAATTCCGGCTGATCTTCCCAGACGGGTGGCTTTCGGGTGTCGAGACCACAAGGCACAACACGGTTGATGCCCCGGCAGGTGGTCCAGTCCATCATGGCCTTCATTTCGGTCAGCCCGGTGCGCCAGCCGGTGGCGGCGAAATGTTCCACCATTGCTTCGTCTAAAGGAGTTTCCTTGTAATGACTCACTGAACTGGCCATCTTGGGCTGTCGCCAGTAGACGTCATCCTCAGGCGTGTACCACTGGTCGAAGATGTTATCGAAGCCTCCCATGCTGTAGGATTCGAGCATGCGAAAATCGCTCCCTGTGCCTCCGCCAAGTTGGAAGGGAAGGTCCTCGCGCACATGGCCGTCAATCTGCATCCCATGCGCTTCGGCAAAACGAGTTTGCTTGCCCAGGAAGAGATCGTCATATCCGCGGCTGACAAAATTCATATAATCGTGACGCACGCTGTTCGTTTTAGGGCCGCGGCTCACCCAAAGTAGCGGAAGCAAGGAGCGAACAGAGTATCCGTAGCGGGCCTGGAAGCGGGAAAGGAAGTCGGGAGTCCAGGGGAAGCCGCCGGGCTGGCCCAATATGACTCCGCTCGAATAAAATCCTGGCTCGTCAATGTAGAATCCTTTCCAGGTTTTTCCCGCATGTTCCCAACCAATGGCCTTGCAAGTGCCTTCAAGCACCATTTGCACAAAGCGGTCGGTGGCCTCTTCACTCAGTGGGTCGATGTAGCCGCGCACTTCGCCGTGCACGAGGTCGGGGTAGACTTTCGGATCGTCAATTCCTGGTTGCCAGGCTCCGTGGATGAAAATTTCCCAGTCGCCTTCGGGAACGCTCCATTCGAGTTTGCCGCCTGAAGCTGAATCCGTGAGGTCTTCAAAACGATCTTCAGCACCGGCCGCGACCACTGCGACGAGTTGCTGCTTTGGCGGCAAAAGGCTTTGAACGTTCAGAGAAAGCTGCTTCGGACCGTGATGGGTTTCCTGATGGGCCAGAGTGACTTCCCATCGCGCCAGCTTTCGATTTTTGGCAACAATGAGTCCTGCCGCGTATCCGCAGGGATAATCCTTGTCATCCTGTTCCCACACGGTGAGGCCCAGCTTGCGAGCCTCGTTGACAATAATGCGCCAGTTCTTCCAGTTGTTTTCTTCAAGGAATCCTTTGTAATCGTAGGGATGGAGCGTGACGCCCTCGAATCCAAAGCGATAGATGACCTGCATAAATTCCCGTAACTGTTCTTCCGTCTCATCGCCATGAATCATCCAGAAGGGGCAGGAACTTCGGGTGGGATTATTTCCCCGGAAAGCTTCGGCAAGAGTAGTCCAATCCGCTTCTGCGGTCGGGGTGGCGCTGAGTTCGTTAGAAAACGGAGTGGCGCCGTGCGCGCCGGCAGCAACCACTCGGAACCGGTAGGAGTTTCCGTTTTTAAGCCCTTGTACGGAATAATCCGTCACGAGCACGTCCTCGATGGTTTCTTTGGCTCCTTGCGAGTCTTCGAATCGAACCCGATAAGATGTTGCGCCTTCAACGGGAGTAAACGAAAGTACGACCCGCTCGTGCTCGGGCCGGGCTGATCTCAGCTTTGGAGGTCCCCAGGGCTGAACCGCCGCAGGGCTAGTCGACTGACCCCAGAGCGGCATTCGCAGAAGCGATGCCGCGCCAAGGAGCGAGATGAAAGAACGTCGTTTCAATTTGGGCTCCTACAGGTATTGGTGTGGAAAACCAGAGCCTTCCGCAAGTTCAGCGCAGAGTTGCTCTCTACGCCGCGCGAACTATTCAACCGAGCACATCCGGCGCCGGAGCGGCGGGGCCGGGGTTTCCGAGGCTACGCGTTGAGTTTTTGGTCGAAAAACGCCGCCATCAGATGCAGCGCTTCCCGGGTTTCTGGCAGCTCATAGTCGTACCAGAAGGCGTGCGGCAGCGCCTCAAAAACAACCAACTCCGCGGGCGTTCCGGCGCGCAGAAAAGCGCGATGCAAAATGGAAGTCCCGCTGAGCAGAAGGTCGCGAGTGCTGCTGACGAACAGGGCGTGAGGAAAGCCGCGCAGGTCCGCGTAGACCGGCGAGAGCACGGGGTCCTTCGGGTTGTGGTTTCCGACGTAAGGGTCAAGAAGCGGCTTCTTTGTCGGCGGCTTGAGATAGCCGCTGAATCCCCAGATGGTGTAGAGCGCCTGCGAATCGCCCGCCTGGCTCATGTCGCCGGTTCCGGAGAAGATGCCCAGGGCGGCTGGGAGCGGCAGCCCGTCGCGGCGCATTGCAACCGCCGCTTCGCCCGTCAGGATTGCGCCCGCCGAGGTCCCGAACAGGCCCATATTTTCAGGCTTGTAGCTCTTGAGCAAGGCGCGGTAAACCGCCAGCGTGTCATCGACGGCAGCGGGGAAGGGATGCTCGGGCGCGAGGCGATAGTAGACTGAAACAACGGTCGTCCGGGCCAGGTGGGCGACGGGGATGCCCTCGACCAGCGATCCTGAATCGGTGACGAATCCGCCGCCGTGAACGTTGATGAGCACGCGCCCCGGCTTCGCTGAGGGTGGTGTGATTACATCGCATCGCACGCCCCCGAGCGTCTTGCTCTCAACTTTCACCGGAAAAAGTTTGCGCGCCTCTGCGGCACGGCCAATGCGGAAAGCGTCGGTGTGAGCGCGCTGCTCAGCGAGAGAGGGCGGGGGCCCCGAGGGCCCCGGTCGGGAAATGAACTTCCGTGCCTGGGCGCTGATGGTTCCCGGGACCGGCACCACGCGCGTGACGTGCGCCGTGCCGTCTGAATCGATGGTGCAATAATCGGCCTGAGGGACGAAATCCGCGGCTCCCCGCTGGGCGAAGCCGGGTGGGGCCAGCCGCAAGAGCGTTTCCACTGCCGTTGGGCAAGAAGAGTCCGGCGTCCGATGACGTTTGTTCCCATAAGGTTCTCCCGAATATCTCAGGCTCAGTATTCCGCCCGCACCGTGTAGTCTCCTGGAGTCGTTGCCTGCAAGCGTCCCAAGACCCGCTTCCCGTTCAGGGTGACGGACGAAGGCTTCTCGCCATTCCGCTCAGGAAGCGTAACATGCGCCACTTCGCCCGCCGGGTTGTGCAACGTCAGCACAAACGTGCTGCCTGGGTCGCTTGAATTTGCAGCGCCTCCTCCGCCCGTTCCCTCCCACTTCCAATCCACCCTGATTTCGCCGTGGATAGTGGGAACTGTGCCATTCGCCCACTCGAGCCCGGCAGGGTGAGGCGCGACCGAATATTCAGCATAACCCGGCTTTGTGGGACGCACGCCCAGGATCAGGGTGGTGAGGAAATAAGTCGGTGCGGCGCTCCAGGCGTGGCACGACGTTCCGGACGCCTGGACGAAGTTCTCCCAGAAGGTGTCGTTGCCGGCGGCCACCATCGGTCCCCAGAACTTCTCGATGTATCGCCGCACCTTAGCGGCGTCTCCGTGCTCCGCCAATGTTTCCAACACGAAAAACATGCCGTAGGTCTGAGCCTGGATGATGATGTTGCCTGAAGGTTTCGCCTGGCCGGTAATTTCGAACTGCCCGGTGGCGGGATTAAAGCCTCCCGGATGAACCCGGCTGGGATCGGTGATCTTGGCAAGAATTCCGGCAGTGCGATCCGGCGAAGCAAGCCCAAACAAGATGGCGTCGGCGTTCGCCAGTTGGCCCACGCGATCGCTCTGGCGACCGTGATCCCAGGCGTCCACGTAAAGGCCGCGGTTTGAATCCCAAAAGCGCTGGTTAAAGACGGCGCGAACAGCGGCCGAATCGTCCCGGAAGATTTTGGCGTGGTAAGGATCGTGGGCAAGATCGGCCATGTAGGCAGCATTGTCCAGCGTGTGCACGTAAAGGGCGTTCAGGATCGCGCTCTCGCCTTTCTTGTCAGGGTTCGACCAGTCGAGAAAAACCCAGTACGGCATGGCTCCCAGAAGGCCGTCGGGCTGGCGAAAGTTTTGGAACCACATCATGGCCCGAACAACGCTGGGGTAGAGCCGGAGGATGAAGTCCTTATCACCTGTTTCGAGGTAATATTCACGGAGTGCGTTGATGTAGGAAAAGATGTAGTCGTCGATCAGAATGCTGGTGTTTCCTCCCATGTCGCTCACCATGGGAATCGCGCCATCCCGCCATGCGTCGCGCGCGGCGTCCAGCAGAAACTTTCGGGTAAGGTCCAGGTTCCCGTCCGCCACGCCGTTCACCCGCAATTCCACTTCGCCGTCACCCAGCCACTGGTGCTGCTCGCGCGTGGGACAATCCATGGTGCCGTCGAGCGTGCAGAGCTGGAAGGTGTAAGCTCCCATCTGCCAGAGCCTGGTGAGCAAAGGGCTCGAGCTTTCAAATGATCCGGCGTGATTTAAATTCGCCGTGCTGAAGCGTAGCCCAACCCGGAACTTCAGGGGCGCAGCAAGGTTTGGAAAAGAAAGCTCCACAAAACGAAGTCCGTGCCACCCCCACATCGTCCAGCGCTGCGTCCCCGGGGCGACGAAATACTGGGCCACGTAATTTCCGCCAGGCTCGTCAGCGGTGATGTCTCCGTTCACCATCATTTCACTCCAGCCAATGTCAATGCCGGCAGGCTGAGGCGTTTCAACGCTGAATTGGAGATACCCATCCACCTCGCGGCCCATGTCAAGGATGACGTAGGGCGTCTGCCCAGCAGGGGCGGGCTGGATTTCCGCATAATCCGAGGATGAAGAACTGGTGAGGGCATTGGCGTTGGTCAGGATCGAAGCCTGCGGCGTGTGTTTTTCCGCGGCGATCTCCCCGCCGAGCCTGGAAAGCGGACTGCCGTTGTTGAAAAAGAACGGCTGGGGCCGGCGGGCTGGGAACGTTCCAGCGCTCACCACCTTCGCCGGACTCATCTCCTTTTCGAGCGGGTAGGCCATCGGCCGCGGCGCAAGGTGGGCGTACGGTTCTTCGGGAGGCGACTGGCGGCCCCAGATGCTGCGCATTACTTCCACCGGAAGCCAACTGCTGTCATCGAACCCAGGCTCGGTCCAACCCTTCGCGACCCGGTCCGAGTGATAGACTTCGATGTTGCCGAGATCGTTCAGCTCGGGTGTGTTTAACTCCCATGCATGATCTTCCATTGCGCGCCAGCTTCCGTCTGTCTCGATCACCCGCTGTTCCGAACCCTGGCCGATTTCAAGCTGGCAGATCAGCGCTCCATGAGTCATCGCTATAAAGCGCGGCGGAACCGGCGGCGGCTCATACCATGCCTTATCTTCCCCGAACCAGCGCACCTCAACGGCAATCACATTCTTTCCCGGATGCAGCTTTGGAGCGACGTCGAACACGTCGTAGTAATACCAGCGCGCCGGGGCTCGCGCCGGCCCCTGGCCGACGTATTCTCCGTTTAGAAACGCGCGGTAGCGGCTATCGGCAAAGATGGCCAGGCGCGCTTCGCCAGGGACTTGTGACAAAGTAAACGTCTTGCGAAAAAGCATGAACTGGTTCTTGTGCGGGGCGATGGCGCTGGTTGAGGGCCAGATGAAGTTTGCCGTCCAATGGATCGAACTTGCTGGTGGGGCGGCCCTGCCGCCTGTCGTGAAGGTGAGGCAGAGAATCGCGGGAAATAAGTATTGTATGAATGGGCGTCTTCGCAAATTCATGAAATTTCTCCAAGACAGGCTGTTATAAAACTTCCCCCGCCGTCATTTTGAGAAGCCACAGGCAACGAAGAATCTCAGGGCGGAAGCAAGTGATAAGTGATGAGTGACAAGTGACGAGCAATGATTGCTTTCGGGATTTCGGCTCGTCTTCTTGTCTCTCGTCTCTTGTCTCCCGTCTCTTCCCGCCCACCACTGCCGTCGAGATGCTTCGCGGAGCTTATTCTGAGCTATTGAGGATTACAAATTATAGTGACACTATTTGCTGTAGCGGCGCTGTCCCTTCACTTCGTTCAGGGCAGGCTCTCAGCGCCGAAAGACGCCGGTGGGGACACCGGCGCTACAGAAGAA
>Ga0070737_10001961_pt1 | contig 26463 bp, 24 predicted proteins | sample Coa_R1_10_FD_66438 | JGI IMG/M metagenome (GOLD analysis project Ga0070737, IMG submission 66438) | Surface soil microbial communities from Centralia Pennsylvania, which are recovering from an underground coalmine fire - Coalmine... | ecosystem: Environmental > Terrestrial > Soil > Unclassified... | reverse complement strand
CCGGGGCGGTCGAGCCGAGCCATGGCCATGGCCATGGCGGGCACGGTCTTGTCGCAGCCGGTGATGCAGAGCAGGGCGTCGAAGTAGTGGCCCCGCGCCACCAGCTCGACTGAGTCGGCGATCAGCTCGCGCGAGACCAAGGATGTCTTCATCCCCTCGGTCCCCATGGAGATGCCGTCGGAGATGGAGATGGTGTTGACCTCCATCGGCGTGGCCCCGGCGGCGCGGATGCCCTCGGCCGCCCAGGCCGCCAGCTGACGGTGGTTGAAATTGCAGGGCATGGTGCCGATCCAGGCGTGGTTGACGCCCACGATTGGACGCTCCAGGTCCTCATGGGTGAAGCCGATGTTGAGCAGGTAGGAGCGTGCCGAGGCGCGCGAGAGACCCTCGTAGAGGGTGCGGCTGTAGCGGCGAAGGTCTTTCATCCAGATCTCCTGAGTTGGGTCGTGGTGCGGTGGCAGTCTGGGGGATGGTCGGGGGCCCCGTCAATCGGGAGAAGAGGGCGGCCTCGACGGCCGAGGCCCCTGGACCAGGGCCCCGGCTGCTGCTCCGCTCAGGCCCGGATGAGGAGGCTCGCCGCGAGGGCGGTGAGCACGCCCAGGAGCGCCACCGATCCGGCGAGCGCGATCGAGACCCGTGGGGGGAACGATCGCCAGACCATGGCCAGCGAGGGCAGGCTGACCGCGGGCAGCGTGATCAGGAGGGCGGCCGGTGCCGCCACCCCAAGCCCGGCCTGGAGCATGCCCTGGAGGATGGGGATCTCGCCCGCGGTCGGGATCACGAAGAGGGTGCCGGCGATGGCGAAGAGGACCACCGCCAGGGGGCCCCAGGCCCTCAGGCCATGGGCCACCGGGAACAGCCAGCCCCGGAACGCCCCCAGCAGGAGCACGATGACGAGGTACTCCGGCAGCAGCGTCAGCGAGAGCCGGCCGAGCGACCTGAGGTAACGGCCGGCGGCGTCTCCCCAGCTGCGGGGGCCGAGGTCGCCGGCATCGCCCCCGACCTCGATCGTCCCGACCTGGGCGGCGGGGGCCAGGCGGGCGACCAGGGTTACGGCCACGAACACCAGCACCAGGCCCGCCGCCAACCGCAGGACCACCCAGGGCCAGGGCAGGACGAAGGCGGCGAATAGGATCACGGCCGGGTTGATGGCCGGGTTCCCCACCCACCAGGCGAGGGCGGGGCTCACCGGGACGCCGGCCCGGCGCAGGCTCACCGCGGCCGGCGCCGAGCAGCAGGTGCACATCATGCAGGGGGCGGCGAGCAGGCCTCCGACCACGGCGCCGAGCCGGCCGTGCCCCGACATCACCCACAACAGCCACCGGCGGGGGAGCAGGGCCTCGATCGCGGCCGCAACCAGAAGGCCGGCGACCAGAGCCGTCCAGATGGCCTGGAAGTAAGCCAGCGCGTAGCTGACAGCGGCGCCGAGCGACGGCTCTGGCGGCGCGGCCCGGGTGCCGGAGCCGGAGAGGATCGAGACCCCCAGCCGATGGGTGGCAGCGACCGTGAAGGCCTTGTGGAGGTAGGGGTCCCATTTGGCCCAGGAGATGCTGGCCACGGCGATGACCAGGAAGGCGATCAGCCCGGCCACCGCCGTTCGCCTCGACGGCCCTACGGTCTCCCTCGATCCCTCCAGCTGCGCAGCGCCCAAGGCTCCATCTCCCCAGTCGTGCTCACGGTGCGGTCGATGAACAGCATAGCCAGCATGAGGTTGAGAAATTCATGCAAAATCTGCATGGATGGATCTCGCCCAGCTGCGCGTCTTCGCCGTCGTCGCCCGCCGCTCCAGCCTGACCACCGCCGGCCGGGAGCTGGGCCTCTCCCAGCCGACCGTCAGCCGCGTCGTGCAGCGCCTGGAACGGGAGGTGGGTGCGCCTCTCCTGGACCGCCGCGGCCGCTCGGTCGCGCTGACCCCGGCTGGGCATCGCTTCCTCCTCTGGGCCGAGAGCACGCTGGAGCGCTACCGGTCGATGCGAGAGGGGCTGATGGCCCCGGCCGAGGAGGTGGTCGGCCGGTTGCGCATCGCCGCCAGCACCACCCCCGGCGAGTTCGTGGTGCCGGGGTTGGTGTCCTCCTTCACCGCCGTGCACCGGGCGGTGGAGGCCGAGGTCGTGATCGTCGACTCGGACGAGGTACGACGCCGGCTCTCCGCCGGGACCTCCGAGGTCGGCTTCGTGGGTTCGCCTGCCGACGACGAGCGCTACCTTCACGAGGCCATCGGCGAGGACGAGGTGGTGCTGGTGGTGCCCGCCGGCCACCGCCTGGCCGGACGGGGAAGGATCGGCCTTCGGGAGCTGGACGGGGAGCGGTTCGTCGCCCGGGAGGCGGGGTCGGGGACACGGGCCACCTTCGAGGCGGCCTTGACCCGCCGGGGGCTGCCCCCACCTCGGTTCACGGTGGCGATGACGCTGAGCAGCACCGAGGCGGTGCTCTCGGCCGTCCAGGACGGCTGCGGAATCGGGCTGGTCAGCTCACTCGCCCTGGTCCGACGCGCCCCAGGTCGGGTGACCATGGCCCGGATCCGCGAGCTGAACCTGCGGCGTCGCCTCTACCTGGTCACAGGACGCGACCGGACGCTCGCTCCGGTGGCGGCCCGCTTCGTGGACTGGGTGCGACGTCAGGCCTGGTGACCCGTTGCCGCTGAGGAAGCGATCGCCCCGTCGGGCGGCACCCCTCTCGGGGTTGCCCGCCGGGTTCCCCGCGGAGGGGCTCCCTACGGGCTTCGTGGGATGCCCGCCTCACCGGATTGATTCGCGGCGTGGCCATCGTGCTGATGGCGCGTCTAACGCTCGGCCCAGCCGATGGCCTGGATGCCGCCACCGCGATGGCACGTTTTGGATCTGGCAAGGCACCGATCGGCCTCCACCGACTGAGGGCCGTACCGAAGACCCCATCGGGACCCGTCCCGATGGCCTTCCCCCAGTCGGTCTGGTCGCGCAACCGTAGCCGGACCTCGGCCAAGGTCGCGTCGGAGAGCCCCGGGTGCCTGGCCCTGGACCGGAAAGCCCCTTCTGGCCCAGCATCCCGGCGTCGAGCCCCTCCCCGGCGATCCGGCCGTGGGTCGTGGCTGGCCTGGTGGTGGAGGCGATGGATCGCGTCCCGCCGGAGGGCGGCGAGGTGGGCCTCGAGCCCGGCCCTCCGCCGCTCCTTTCGCCGCCAGCGGGTCGGCCCCGCCGGCCCCAGCGGACGGACGCGAGCGCCGGCGCAACCGGCCAGGCCCCGTTGCCGCGGGGCCGGGTTGGGTGCCCGCTCGATCATCCCCTCCGGTCGGGGGGTGGCCGGCGGGCCTCCAGACCTGCTCTCGGCATGCCGAGGCCGGTGGCCCTGGTTTGCCCGGGGGAGGCGACCGTGACGGGCCCTCCTCGGCGACCTGCTGACAGCCTTCGCCGGGCGCGAGCCCCTCGCTCCGATCGACGTGCGTGAGGGTCGCCATCGCCCTCCAGCTCGCCGTCGGGTTGGCCCCCACCGTCGGGGTGCCGATCTCCGTGCTCTGGGGCACGAACTTGGCAGAGGGCAGGCCGTGCGGGGGAACGAGCCCGCTCTCGGGCGCAGCCTGGCCCGGTCGCGTGGCTGGTCGTGCTCGGCTCAGCTTGCCGGCGCCGACTCGCAAACGCTCATCTCCACCGGCGTCTCGATCACGGCGCAGGCCATCGAGCTGACCCTCAGGAAATGAGCTGCCGGGCGCGCCCTGTCGACCGGCCGCAGCGAGGGGACGGTCTGTCGGGGGGGACCGGCGCCGGGGGGCGCGGCATCCTCTCTCGGGATGCCGCCGGGCCCGGTCAGTGCCGGGCCCGGCGCATCTCGGCCAGTCGCTCGGGGTCGAAGTCCGGCGAGCGCAGCCAGCGGATGAAAGCCTGCTCCCGCTCGATGATGCGGTCGGCGGCGGCGGGCAGCTCGGCTGCGATCTCGTGCGGCACCAGCAGCACCCCGTGCCGGTCGGCGTGGAGCAGATCCCCGGGGCGAACCGTCAGGCCGGCGACGGTCACCGGCTCCCCGACCGACTCCAGGCGTACGTAGGCATGGGAGACGCCCGGCCCCCGGGCGAAGAGGTGGAAGCCCAGAGCCCGGACCTCCTCCAGGTCGCGGACACAACCGTCGGTGACGGTGCCCACGCACCCCAGCGCCCGGAAGATGTTGGCCTGGACCTCACCCCAGAAGGCCCCGTGGGCGGGCGGGTCGTCCAGGTCCTGCATCACCACCACCCGGGGCTCGGGCGACGAACGCACCAGGTCCCAGAGCGGACGGTGGTCCGGCTCCCTCTCTGGCCGTCCCCGGGCCCGGATGGTGGCGGTGACGGCGTAGCCGACCATGACCCCCAGCTCTGGGAACAGGCAGCGGACCTCCAGGCCGGCGAAGCCCTGGTCGCGCGGGCGGACGTCGAAGGTCTCGATGGCGTTGGAGAGGGTCGGGGTGTCGTACCGTCGCAGATCCTGGAGCACCGTCGGCGGCAGGACGGCCACGATCACACGCCCTCGGCTGCGCCGGTTGGGACCTCGCCCTTGAGCGACTGCACCACCGACCGGGTCGCGCCCTGGAGCAGGGCCGCGTCCGAGCCCACGTTGAGCATCTGGAAGCCGTGCTCCCGCCAACGCCGGGCGTCCTCCACGCTGCCGCAGTGGATGCCTGCCACCACCCCGTGACGGCGACAGGCGGCGGCCACGGCCTCGATCAAGCGCTCGTGCTCCGGGTCGTGGGCGGGCGGGGTCAAGCCGAGGCCGACGGCAAGGTCGCTGGGACCGACGTAGACGGCGTCGATGCCGGGGACGGCCAGGATCTCGTCGGCGTGTGCCACCCCCTCCGGCGTCTCGATCATGATCGCCACCACCGTCCGGCGGTTGGCCGAGGCCGGGGTGTAACCGGCCACCCCTAGCGCGGCCCGTATCGGTCCCCAGCTTCGGTACCCGTCCGGCGGGTAGCGGGAGGCCCCGACCGCTTGCCGTGCCTCCTCGGCCGAGTTGACCATGGGGACGATGACGCCCTGCGCCCCGGCGTCGAGCGCCTTCATGATCTCGCCGGGCTCGTTCCAGCGTACGCGCACGAAAGCCGGGGTGCCGGTGATGGCCAGCGCCTGCAGCATCATCGCCATCTGGTCGTACCCGATCAGGCCGTGCTGGGCGTCGATGCAGACCCAGTCGAACCCCGAGCGGCCCATGAGTTCGGCCGAGAAGGGGCTGGGCACCACGCACCACCCGCCCAGTTTGATGGCCTCACGCTCCCACACCTCGCGCAACGTCGTCATCGTCTCCTCGTCACCCCGTTGACCACGTTGAATGGCTCCAACCCCTCGAGGACGCGCCGGAGGTTGGCGCCGCACACCTCCAGTAGCCGGTCCTCCGCCTCCTGGGTAAGGCCGGCGATGTGCGGGGTCAGGAACACGTTCTCCAGGCGGCGGAGCGGGGAGTTGGGGGCGAGCGGTTCCTCCTCGAAGACATCCAGGGCCGCCCCGCCCAGGTGCCCCGTCTCCAGGGCCTGGACCAGCGCGGGCTCGTCCACCACCGGGCCTCGGCTGGCGTTGACCAGGAGCGCCCCGGGGCGCATGCGGCCCAGTCGGTCGCTGTTCAAGAGCCCCCGTGTCCCTTCGTCCAAGGGGACGTGGACGGTGACCACGTCGGCCTCGGCCAGCAGCCGATCGAGGCTTACCGGCTCCGCCCCTGGGAGGCTGCGGGGGATGGGGTCGGCGAAGAGGATGCGGCAGCCGAAGGCCCTGAGCCGGGCGGCGACCGCGCCGCCCGTGTTCCCCAAGCCCACGATCCCGACCGTGAGAGCTCCCAGCTCCCGGCCGCACAGCTCGCTTGGGGGCCACTCCCCGCGCCGCATCCGCCGGTCGGCCTCGGCCCCCCGGCGCACCAGGGTGAGGATGGCCATGATCGTCCAGTCGGCGACCGAGTCCCGGTTGTACCCGGCAGCGTTGGCCACGGGGATCCCCAGCTCGGCCGCCGCCCGGTGATCGATGGTGTCGAACCCCGCTGCCGGCTGTTGGATCAGCCGGCACCTCGACATGATGGCCAGGACCGATCGATCGAGACGGTGCCGGTGGCGCTTGTCGCCCAGGACCAGATCCGCCTCCCGGAGCAGGTCGGGCAAGGCCTCGGGAGCCGGCGGGGGTGGGGCCAAGGCCACCTCGACCTCGTAGGCGCCTCGGAAGAGCGAGCGGACGGTCTCCTCCGAGTACGGGCTCAAACAGGCGACACGGTAGGTCACGTTCGCAGTGTAGGACCGGGGCCGGGCCGGTGGCGGTCGTGACCGCCTCCGTCCGCGGTCAGGCTCGGGGGGCGGCCATCCGGGGGGAGCGGCCAGGGAAGCGGACTGCGGCGACGACGAGGAGGACGCTGATGGCGGCTAGGCCCAGCGCCAGCAGCTGGAGCCGTGGGCCCGCCCCGGGCTGGCCGAACACGGTCCCGAGCAGGCTGGTGGAGAGGATGGCGCCGAGGTAGCGGAAGGTCTGGAACTGTCCCCCCGCCGCCCCGATGGCCTCCGGCGGCGCTGCCTCGTAGAGCGCTGCCTGGAGCCCGAGGTTGTTGAAGCCGGTCGGCAGCCCCAGCACCGCACCCACGCCCAGGAGGACGAGGATGGGGGTGGCCGGTTGCAAGAGGAGCAGCAGCAGGCATCCAAGGGTCAGGGTGGTGGAGCCGATCACCAGCGAGGATCGGGCGCCGGCCCTCCGGATCAGCCCCGCCGCCAGGGGGCTCACCAGCACGGCCAACGCGGTCAAGGGCAGCATGACCAAGCCGGTCTGCCCGGGATCCAGCCTGCGCACCTGCTCGAGCCAGACCGCCAGGCCCAGGAAGATCGAGTAGAAGACCAGGTTCACGGCCGCGAACTGGGCATAGACGCCGATCAGGCGCCGGTGGGCCGCAAGCATGCGGAGGTCCACGAAGGGTTCGGTGGCCTGGAGCTCACGAACGCCGAGCAGGCCGGCGGCGAGCCCGGCGGCAGGCAGCAACGGCCAAACCGGCCGGGTCGATGCTGAGAGCAGGAAGGCGAGCAAGGCCACGAGCAGGCCGGCGAAGAGCGCGACGCCGGGGAGGTCGATCCGCCGCAGCCTTGCCACTACCGCCGAGGCCCGGGACCATCCCCAGGACCGCCCTGCGGGGTGCCCCGAGTCGATACGGAGCCAGGGGTCGGCCGGCAACCAGCGCGCGCTGAGGAGCAGACCGGTCAGGGTGATGGGCACGTTGACGAGGAAGATGGCCCGCCAGCTCCCGGAGCTGACCAGGAGACCGCCGAGGGCTGGCCCCAGCGAGGCGCTGACGTTGGAGGCGACCGAGAGGGCGGCAAGCGCCCCGGCCGGCGTCCGTCCCCCGGCGTCGTTCCGACGGATCAGGGCCAGACCGGCAGGGAAGGCGGCTGAGGTGCCGATCGCCTGGACCACTCGCGCCACGACCAGCCACGCGAAGCTCGGAGCCAACGGAGCCAGGGCGCTGGTGGTGCCACCCAGGGCCAGGCCTGCGCAGAAGATGCGGCGTGGCCCGAACAGGTCGGCCAGGCGCCCGGCCACCGGCTGGCCGACGGCGGCGGCCAGGTAGAAGCCTGAGACCAGCCAAGAAGCGGTGGACAGGTCGACCCGGAAGTCCTGGTGGAGCTGGACCAGGGCCACCGCGATCATCGAGGAGTTGAGGGGGTTGAGCAAGGTGCCGAGCAGCACCGTGCCCACCAGCCGGGGCGCTGGCCCGCTGGGTCGGGGGTTGGCCGTTCCCGTCAGCCCAGCCCCCGTTCCGTGGCCGCCTCGACCGGCACCGCTGCTCGGAGTGCCTCCTGCAGGTCGGCGCAGACCTGCCTGGCCGTCTCCACGAAGGCCTTGGCGGCCGGGGATTGGTAGCGGTCCCGGTGCCAGGCCAGCACGACGATGCGGGGCGAGAGGGGGAGCGAGGGGGGCAGGACCTTGACCCCGGGGTCATCGCGCTCGACCGTGAGGAAGGGGACCACGGCGACGCCGCGACCGGCCGCCACCATGGCCTGCACGATGGCGTTGTCGTCTGAGCGAAAGATGAACGCCGGCTTCACCCCGTGGGCCCGAAGCTGGCCCTCCATGTGCTGGATGATGCGGCAGCGTCGGAACCCGATCAGAGGAAGCTCCTGGAGGTCACGGGCCGAGGGCGGCCTGGAGGCCAGCTCCGAGTTGGCCGGGACCAGGAGCACATACGGGTCTTCGAGCAGCGGGACGGCGGCGAACGGGCCCGGCGGGAGGGGGGAGAAGGCGAAGGTCAGATCCAGCTCTCCCCGCTCCAGGGCCTCCAGTAGCTGGTCGTCCAGCCAGGTCTCGGTGAGCCCGATCTCGACCGTTGGCCAGGCCGTGGCGTACTCGCGAAGCAGCGCCGGCAGGATCTTCGCCCCTGCGCTCTGGTAGATGCCGAGCCGCAGGCGCCCAGCCGCCCCGCTGGAGAAGGCGGCGAAGTCGGCGCGGGCGGCCTCGGCCCGGGCCAGGATCGGCTCGATGTGGTGCAGCAAACGCTGCCCCGCCTCGGTCAGGCCGGCCGGCCGCCGCCCCCGCGTGCGCTCCACCAGGCGCTCGCCCACGATGCGCTCCAGGGTGGCGATCCGCTGGCTGACGGTGGACTGGCTGCAGTCGAGCAGGTCGGCTGCTGCCCAGAACGAGCCCTCCCGCGCCACCGCCTGGAGCGCGAGCAGGTGGCGCAGCTGGAGGTCGGCCCAGCGATCGAGCATCCCGATTGGATTATGAGGAACGATGCGTTGCTCGCATCGGTGGGGGGCGCTCATCATCGCCAGGTGATGACCGTCGCCGTGCTGCTCTTCCTCCTGCTCGTGGGCCCGCTCGCCCTCGTCCTCGGCGCCGACTCGCGCCTGCTCGACGACCGCGACCGTCGTGGTTGGTGGCCGGCCAGCTGGGCGCGCGCAAGCGGCGTCCCGGCTCGCCCGCGGTCGGCCCGGGTTGCCGCCAGGAGGGAGGGCCTGGCGCCCGAGCGCGGCCCCCGCTTCGGGGGCCGGTGGCTCAAGGCTCCTCGCCCTGTCCTCGGGGCCGGTGCCCGTGCGCTCCGGTCCTGGGCCCGCCCACGGCCGCGGTCGGTCTCAGCCCTCCTCCGCAGCGCTCAGTCCAGCGGCGTCGACCGGGCTGGAGCCTCGACCGCGGAGATGGCGCGCTGGGACGAGATCCAGCCCTGGATGGCAGGCAAGAGGCCTTGGGGCAGGAAGAGCATGATCAGGACCAGCACCAGGCCGTAGACGGCGTAGGAGAGGATGGCCGGGAGCTGGAGCGGGAGGCCAGGCCCGGTGCCGAGGCTCTGCAGGAGCTGGACCAGGAGGTAGACGACGGTGGCGCCGACCGTCGACCCCCAGATGGAACCGAGACCTCCGACCACGGCCATGATCAGGAACTGGACCGACAGCAGCACCGGGAACGAGCCCGGCGCGATGTAGCTCACGAAGAAGGCGTAGATCCCGCCGGCGAGTCCGGCGTACGCAGCCGAGAGGGCGAAGACCTGGAGCTTGTAGCGGACGACCGGCACCCCGGCCGCCAGCGCCCCTGCCTCGCTGGTCGCGAGCGCCCGTAGCCCCCGGCCTGGTCGCGAGCGCACCAGGTTCCGGTTGAGGAGCATCACCGCCGCCACCAATACCCAGGTGACGTAGGCATAGATGAAGGTCCGGTACTGACCTTGAATGGCAAGGGGCCCGATGGAGAGGGTGGGGATGCCCGGCATGCCGGTGTCGCCCCCAGTCAAGCCCCGGAACTCCCCGATCGCCGAGAGGACGATGAGTTGGAAGGCCAGGGTGGCGAAGGCCAGGTAGTGACCGCGTAACCGGAGGAGCGGCAGCCCCACCACCATGGCCACGGCGCCGGTGAAGGCGGTGGCGATGGCCAGGGAGAGCAGCGTGGGCACGTTCAGCATCCGGGTGAGGATGGCCGCGGTGTAGGCGCCGATGGCGTAGAAGGCGGCCTGCCCGAGCGAGACCTGCCCCGCGAATCCCATGAGCAAGGAGAGACCCGCCACCACGATCGCCGAGAGGCCGATGAACACGTACACCGTCAGCTGGGAGTCGTCGAGGGCGATGGGTGTGAGCAGGGAGGCCACGGCCGCGGCCAGGCCAGCCCAGAAAGCCAGGGAGCGGCGTCGGAGGACGTTCACACCATCTCCTCCTCGACCGCGGGCGAGCGCCGGCTGGCCTGCCAGACCATGAGCCCGAGCATGACCACCAGGGCGACGCCGCTCTCGAAGGAAGCGCGGTAGTAGCCGGCCACCAGGGCCTCGGCCACCCCCAGCACCAGGGCCCCGACCAGGGCCGTGCCCGGGCGCAGGAGGCCGCCGAAGATCGCGGCCGCGAAGCCGTTGATGGCGATGCCCACGTCGGAATCGAAGGAGACCGGCTGGAGGGGGGTGATGAGCACCCCGGCCAGCCCTCCCAGCGCGCCTCCGAGGGTGAAGGCCAGCAGCCCCATGCGGTGGACGTCGATGCCCACCAACCGTGCCGCGTATGGGTTGCTGGAGCAGGCGGTGAGCCCCTTGCCGAGGTAGGTGTGGTCGAAGAACAGGCTCAGCAGACCGAAAGTGATGGCGGTGACCACCACCACCAGCAGGAACTGGTACTGGATGCTCACCCCGCCGGCTCGGGCCAGGCCCGGCAGGCCGGTGAACGAGACCGGCTGGTCACCCCAGGCCATGATGATCGCGGCGTAGGAGCCGATGCCCAAGCCGAGGGTGATGATCAGGGAGGCGAGCGGAGGCGTCCCCCGACGCCCAAGGGCGATGATGCCCACCACCAGCCCTACCAGGGCGGCGAGGACCACGGCCAGGGCCTCAGCCAGGCCGTGAGGCACGCCTCGGGAGAGCAAGGAGGAGGTGGCCATGCCGGCGATCACGGCGAAGATGCCTTGGGCGAAGTTGACCACCCGTGACACGCGATAGATCACGACGAAGCCGGTGGCCACCAGCGCGAACGTGCAGCCGGTGGCGACCCCGCTGAGCGCGTACTGGAGGAACAAGGTCATGGCGCCGGCCGACCCCGATCTCGTCCGATCATGGCTGGTTCGGCGACCCCACGATCTCGTCCGCCGCACCGCCCAGGTAGGCGGCCCGCACCGCCGCCGTCCGGCTGAGCTCCTCGGAGGTGCCACTGACGGCGATTCGGCCCGCCTCCAGCACGTAGGCTCGAGGGCAGAGCTCGAGGGCGAGGCGAGCGTTCTGCTCAACCAGCAAGATGGCCATGCCTGTCTCCCGATTGAGCTGGACCAGGTGCTCCGCCAGCGTGTCCACCACCCGGGGCGCCAGGCCCAGCGAGAGTTCGTCCACGGCCAGCAGGTCGGGCTGGGCCATCAAGGCCCGACCCACGGCCACCATCTGTTGCTCACCCCCGGACAGCGTCCCGGCCAGCCGGTGGCGGAGCCCCCCGAGCTGCGGGAAGAGGTCGTAGATGCGACGACAGTCCCGATCTCGAACCCGCCAAGCGCCCAGCCGCAGGTTGTCCTCGACCGTCATGTTGGCGAAGAGCTGCCGGCCCTCCGGCACCTGGGCCAGCCTGCCCGTCACTCGGTAGCTCCCCTCCGCCGGCGTGATCAACCCTGAGATCGTGTTGAGCAGCGTGGACTTGCCGGCTCCGTTGGGGCCGACCAGGGCCACCATCTCGCCCCGCTCGACCCGCAGGCTGACGCCGTCCAGGGCGGTGGCCTGCCCGTAACGGACGACCAGGTTATCGACCTCAAGCACCGTTGGCACGCTCCCGAGTTCGGCCCAGGTAGGCGGTGATCACCGCGGGGTCGTCGCGGATCTGCTCCGCCGGCCCCTCGGCGATCACGCGACCATGGTCCAACACGGTGATCCGGTTGGCCAGGCCGGTCACGAAGGCCACGTCATGCTCCACGAGCAGCATGGACAGCCCCTCCTGCTCGAGTCCCCGCAGGAGCTCCGCCAGCCGCTCTCGCTCCCCGGCCCGCAGCCCCGAGGCCGGCTCGTCGAGGAGCAGGAGACGAGGGTTGGCGCAGAGGGCGCGGGCGATCTGCACCGTGCGCTGTTGGCCGAGGGGAAGCGACTCGGCCAGACGGCCGGCCGTCTCCTCAAGGCCGGTCCGGGCGAGCGCCCGCTCGGCCGAGGCCCGGATCTCCCGCTCCTCACGCCGGTGCCGAGGCAGCCGTAGGAACGCCTCCCAGAAGCCGTGGTGGGTCCAGGCGTGCGCCCCCACCATGACGTTCTCCAGCACGGTCATGCCCCGGAAGAGGCGCACCGCCTGAAAGGCGATGGCGATGCCGAGCCGGGCCCGTCGTTCCGGGGGCTGCCGGGTGATGTCCTGCCCGACCCATGAGATCCGACCGCGGTGAGGTCGGAGGTGGCCGGCGATCAGGTGGAAGAGCGTGGACTTGCCGGCTCCGTTGGGACCGATGACGCCGGCGAGCTCGCCGGCCCCGACCCGGACCGAGACGTCGTCCACCGCCACCACCCCGCCGAACCGACGGGTCAGGCCCTGCGCCTCCAGCACCGCTTCCCCGCTCGCCGCCCCTGCGTTAGGGCGCATCGCTCCGGCTCGATGGGGCGGATGCCCCAGCCTTGGGCGGGACCGCTTGGCCAGGGTCGCGAACGAAGGCGCCGGCGACGACGAACGGCATGGATCGCTTCGCCACGTGGCTTCTCCGCTTCACGGCCTCCCCTCCTGTGAACCTCCCCGGGCTGACGTTCTTGAGCTCCCTGGGCCTTGCTCCCCCGGCGCTCGGGCCATCCTGGCGAGGTGGCCTGATTCTAGAGGGATCCTGGCCTTTGGGCCGCCTCTGATCTGGGTGGGCGGTCCTGCTCGGGACGGTGGGGAATGGGCGTCTCGCCTCCCGCGGCGGAGGCGCGCCGGGCGGCGAAGGCGGCCTCGAGCGCCAAGGCCACCTGCACCAGCCTCCCCTCTTCCCCGAAGTGGCCGACCACCTGCACGCCCACCGGCAGCCCGGCGTCGTCTGGGAGCGGGGCGGGAAGCGCGATCACCGGCTGCCCGGTGGTGTTGAAGGGCCGGGTGGTGTCGGAGAGCAAGCCACGATCGTGGGCAGCTCCGATCCGGGGCGCAGGCCCACGGGTCGCGGGGAGCAGCAGGGCGTCCCAGTCCTGCATGGCGGCCTCCACCTCAAGCCGTAGACGCGACTGCTCGAGCAGCGCCGCCCGGTACTCTTCCCGGCTCACCTGCTGAGCCTGTCGGAGCAGGGCCAGGACGTCGGCCCCGAACCCCTCGGCGTGGCGCTCCAGCCGACGGCGATGGAAGGCCGCCGCCTCCGCGAACAGGATCGTACGGCCGCAGTCGACCAGGCGCCCTCGCTCCGGCAGAGGGATCCGGGGCAGCCCCTCGCTTGCCGCCCGCCAGGCCAGCTCGATCTCCGGTCGGAGATCGTCGTCCCAGCCCTCGGGCACGGCGATCCGCAATCGCTCTCGTGGTGGGATCCGCTCCGGGACCAGGCCGGTCAACTCGGACATCATCTCCAAGGCCCGGGCCGCGCCCCGGACGTCAGGGGCCAGAGGCCCCAGCGTGTCCAGGGTGCGGCTCAGCGGGACGACTCCCTCGGTGTCGACGGTGCCCACGGTGGGTTTGAAGCCGACCACGCCGCAGAGGGCCGCGGGAACCCGGATCGAGCCGCCGGTGTCGGTGCCCAGCGCCCAGTCGCAGAGGCCAGCTGCCACCGCCGCCGCCGACCCACCCGAGGAGCCGCCCGCGACCCGGCTCGGGTCGAGGGGGTTGCGAACGGGGCCGTAGTGGGGGTTCTCGCTGGTGAGCCCGAACGCCCACTCGTGGAGGTTGGTCTTTCCGATCACGACGCAGCCGAACTGCCGCATGCGCGCGATCACCGGCGCGTCGTCCTCGGCGGGCACGGCGGGCAGGAGCCGGGAGCCGGCGGTGGTCACCGTGCCCCGGACGTCGACCAGGTCCTTCACCGCCACCACCGGCCCCTGGCCGTCCTCGTCGGTGAGGGAGATGAAGGCGTTCAGACCCGACCGCTGTCGGATGCGCACCCTCGCCTCGGCAGGGGTCATCGTCCAGCCCTCGGACGGGACTCGGCCTCCGGCGATGGCGTGTGGCTGCCGGCCGTCGGCGGCCGCCGCCCCCGGGCAGACCGCCCGGCCGGCTCCGTCAGCAGTTCAGAACGGGCCAGTGTCACCAGCTCCTGAATATACTGACGGCGCGCTACGTGACAGCGGACGGTGGGACTTCCCAGTGAGCGGTGGGACTTCTAAGGTGATGTCACGGGTGATGTTGTCTCCGGCTCCGACACGGCAACGTGCCCTGCCGGTCATCTCTCGGCGGTCTTGAATCCTGGAGGAGCTGCATGAAGCACAGGGTCTCCGTCGTCATCAACGGCAAGCAGCGGGAGGACGAGGTCGAGCCAAGGCTCCTGCTGGTCCACTACATCCGAGACGTGGCGGGCCTGACCGGGACGCACATCGGGTGCGACACGAGCCAGTGCGGGGCCTGCACGGTCCTGCTCGACGGCAAGGCCATCAAGTCTTGCACCATGTTCGCGGTCCAGGCCGACGGCCACGAGATCCGGACCATCGAGGGCCTGGCCGCCCCGGATGGGACCCTGCACCCCATCCAGCAGGCCTTCTGGGACGAGCACGGGCTGCAATGCGGCTACTGCACGCCTGGCTTCATCATGGCCGCGGCCTACCTCCTCGATCAGAACCCGAACCCGACCGAGGAGGAGATCCGCAAGGGCCTGGAGGGCAACCTCTGCCGCTGCACCGGGTACGTGAACATCGTCAAGGCGGTCCAGAGCGCCGCCCGCAAGATGGCGGGAGCGACCGCTGTCGGGGCGGCTGGAGAGTAGGACATGGCGATCACCACCATGGTCGGCGCTCGCATCCATCGACGGGAGGACCCCCGTCTGGTGCGAGGCCAGGGACGCTACACGGACGACTTCGTGCGGCCCCACACCGCCCACATGGCGGTGGTGCGGAGCCCCTACGCGCACGCCCGCATCCGCTCCATCGACGTCTCCGCCGCCCGCCAGGCCCCCGGCGTGGTGGCCGTGCTCACGGCGACGGACTTCAAGCCGGTCATCGCCGGCGTCATGCCGGTCGCCCCGGCCTTCGTGCCCGAGAAGAAGCAGGCCCCCGAGCGCTTCCCGATCGTGGAGCGCGAGGCCTGCTTCCAGGGCGAGCCGGTGGCGGTCGTGATCGCCGAGGACCGCTACCAGGCCGCCGACGCGGCCCAGCTGGTCCAGGTCGACTGGGAGCCGCTGCCCGCGGTGATGGACATCGAGCGGGCGATGCAGCCGGGAAGCCCCACCGTCCACGAGGGGGGGCCGGACAACATCGGCTGGGACCTCACCTTCAGCCCGGACGCCGACGCCGCCTTCGCCGAGGCGGAGGTGGTGGTCGAGCAGCGCATCTACCAGCAGCGGTTGGCCCCCACCCCCATGGAGCCACGGGCCATCCTGGCCGAGTGGCACCCCGGGGACGAGACCATGACGGTCTGGATGTCCAGCCAGAGCCCTCACTTCATCCGGCTTTTCGTGGGCGGTGCCCTGGGCATCCCCGAGAGCCGCTTCCGGGTCATCGCCCCCGACGTCGGCGGGGGCTTCGGCAGCAAGATCAGCCCCTACCCCGAGGACTACCTGGTCCCGGCGGCGGCCAAGCTGCTGGGCCGGCCCGTCAAGTGGACCGAGAGCCGGACCGAGAACCTTCAGAACGCCACCCACGGTCGAGGGCAGTACTACGACGTGGCCATCGCCGGCAACCGTGACGGCAAGCTGCTCGGCCTCAGGATCACGCAGTACCTGGACATCGGCGCCTACGTCGGCACCTTCGGCGCCTTCCAGGCCTGCGCCTGTCTGCTGCCCGGCGCCTATGTGTGGAAGCAGGTGGCGTCCCGCACCGTCGGGGTGCTCACCAACAAGGTGCCCACGGACCCCTACCGGGGCGCGGGGCGGCCGGAGGCCACCCACCTGGTCGAGCGGATGGTCGACCGCTTCGCCCGGGAGATTGGGATGGACCCGGCCGAGGTCCGGCGCAAGAACTTCATCACCGAGTTCCCGCACACCAACCCGTTCGGCCTGGTCTACGACTCCGGCAACTACGCCGGGGCGCTGGACAAAGCCCTGCAGATCGCCGGCTACGAGCAGTTCCGGCGCGAGCAGGAGGCGGGCCGAGCCCAGGGTCGGCTGCTGGGTGTCGGGCTCTCGACCTGGATCGAGATCTGCGGCTTCGGCCCCAGCGCCGCCACCGCCCCGGCCACCGGTGGCATGGCGCTGACCGAGTCGGCCCAGGTTCGGGTCTTCCCGACCGGCTCGGTGACCTGCTACGTGGGCACCCACTCCCACGGCCAGGGTCATGACACCACCTTCGCCCAGATCGTGGCCGACACCCTGGGCATCCCCTACGATCAGGTCGAGATCCGGCACGGGGACACCGCCGAGGGTCCCTCGTTCGGGTACGGCACCTATGGCAGCCGCTCGCTGGCGGTCGGGGGCATGGCGCTCCTGACCGCGGCCAAGCGGGTGCGCGACAAGGCGAGGAGGATCGCCGCCCACGTTTTGGAGGCGGCCGAGGAGGACGTGGTCTTCGACCAGGGCCACTTCTACGTCAAGGGCAGCCCTGAGCGGCGCAAGTCGATTCAGGAGATCGCCTTCGCTGCCTACGGGGCGGGGCTGCCGGAGGGGATGGAGCTCGGCCTGGAGGCGGTGGCGTACTACGATCCCTCCAACTTCGTGTGGCCGTTCGGTGCTCACGTCTGCATGGTCGAGGTCGACCGGGAGACCGGAGACGTGAAGATCCTGCGCTACGTGGCCGTGGACGATTGCGGCAACGTGATCAACCCCATGATCGTGGAGGGGCAGATCCACGGAGGGGTCGCCCAGGGCATCGCCCAGGCGCTCTACGAGGAGGTGGTGTACGCCGAGGACGGCACCCTGAGGACGGGGACCATGCTCGACTACGCGGTGCCGACGGCGAACGAGATGCCGCCCATGACGCTGGACCGGACCGTCACCCCGTCGCCCACCAACGAGCTGGGGGTGAAGGGGATCGGCGAGGCGGGGACGATCGCCGCCAGCGCGGCGGTCATCAACGCCATCTGCGATGCCCTGGCCCCGCTCGGCATCGCGCACGTGGACATGCCGGCCAGCCCGGACCGGATCTGGAAGTTGATGCAGGAGGCCAAGGCATGATCCCTGCTGCGTTCGAGTACGCTCGCGCCACGACCGTCCAGGAGGCGGGCGAGCTGCTGCGACGGTACGGCGAGGACGCCAAGGTCCTGGCCGGTGGTCACAGCCTGATCCCCCTCATGCGCCTGCGCCTGGCCCAGCCCTCGGCCCTGGTGGACATCAACGGGGTGCGCGAGCTGGACTACGTCGTGCTCGAGAACGGACGCTTGCGCATCGGGGCCTTAACCCGCCACGTTGAGATCCAACGGAACCAGACCATCCGGGAAAACCTGCCCCTCCTGGCCGAGGTCGCCGACGAGGTCGGGGACAACCAGGTGCGAAACCTGGGCACCATCGGTGGGGTGATCGCCCACGCCGACTCGGCCGGCGACTACCCGACCATCGCCGTCATGCTGGACGCCGAGGTGGTCACCGACCGTCGACGCTTCGCCGCCCGGGACTTCTTCCAGGGCCTCTTCACGACTCCGCTTGAGCCCGACGAGATCGTCTGCGAGGTGGTGTTCCCGGTGGCCAGGGGCCCCCATCGGTATGTCAAGTTCCGCCGGCGCCTCTTCGACTGGGCCATCGTCGCCGCCGGTGCCCAGCGCATGGACGACGGCAGCTGGCGGGTCGGCCTGACCAACTGTGGGCCCACGGCCGTGCGCTGCCACGCCGTGGAGCAGGCGCTGGCCCAAGGAGCGTCACCCGAGGAGGCGGCCGAGCACGCCTCCGATGGCCTCGAGCCCAGCGGTGACCTGAGGGCCTCGCCGGAGTACAAGAAGCACCTGGCCCGCGTGCTCACAAAGCGGGCCATCCTCCAGGCCCAGTAGCCCTGGCGAGGGAGGCCCGACCTCAGCCGGGCCTCCCTTTGCCCCGGCCCCGACTCCGGGCCGATGAGGGGGTACCCTTACCATCGAGTTGTCCAACGTTCCCACCAGCATCGAGGCGGTCATCGCTCGCCTGGGCGAGCATCGCTACATCAGCGATCGGCCGCTGGCCACCGCCATCTTCCTGGCGCTCAAGCTCGGCAAGCCCCTGCTCATCGAGGGAGAGGCAGGGGTTGGGAAGACCGAGGCAGCAAAGGTCATGGCCGAGGTCCTCGGCGCCCGGCTGATCCGGCTCCAGTGCTACGAGGGCATCGACGTGGCCCACGCGGTCTACGAGTGGAACTATCCTCGACAGTTGCTCCACATCCGGCTCCTCCACGAGGGCGACGACCGTCACCAGGCCGAGCGGGAGATCTTCAGCCGCGAGTTCCTGCTTCGCCGGCCGCTCCTCGACGCCATCGACAACGATGACCAGGTCCCGCCCGTGCTGTTGATCGACGAGATCGATCGCTCGGACGAGGAGTTCGAGGCCTTCCTCCTCGAGCTGCTGAGCGACTTCCAGATCACGATCCCCGAGCTAGGGACGATCCGGGCTCGGCAGGTGCCCTTCGTGGTCATCACCTCCAACCGAACCCGTGAGGTCCACGACGCCCTCAAACGTCGCTGTCTCTACCATTGGATCGACTATCCCACCCTGGAGAAGGAGGTGGCGATCGTGCGGGCCCGGGCTCCGGAGGCGAGTGAGCAGCTTGCCCGCGAGGTCACGGCCTTGGTCCACGGGCTGCGCGACTTGGACCTCTACAAGGTCCCCGGGGTGGCCGAGACGCTCGACTGGGCAAGGTCGCTGGCAGCCTTGGGGGCGACCAAGATCGACGCCGCGCTGGTGGACGCCACCCTGGGCGCGGCGCTCAAGTATCAGGAGGACCTGGAGCGGGCGCGGCGGGCGGTGCCGGAACTGGTCGAGCGGGCCCAGGCCGGGGCCTGACGGCCGGTCGTAGGCTTGGAGTCGGTTGTGGCGAGCGAACCGGACCTCCTGCCCCGCCTCGCGGCGTTCGCACGTCTCTTGCATGATGCTGGGCTCGACGCCGGCCCGGGGCGACTGGCCACCGCCACCCAGGCCCTGAGCCTGCTCGACATCCGCGATCGGGCCGCCTTCCGCGATGCCCTCCGTGCCTGCTTCGTCAGCCGTCGGGGGGAGCTGCCCATCTTCGAGGCCGCCTTCGATATCTTCTGGACCCCGCCCGACCCCCGTGTCCGGGCAGGGGCGTTGCCGGGCCGCACGCGTTCCCTGCCGCTCTCTCCCGAGCGCGCTCGGGCCTGGCTGCAAGCGCTGGGGATGAACCAGGCCCAGCTCCCACGGGAATCGGAGCAGGACGGGGTCCCCGCCAGCAGCTTCGGCTATACCCCTGAGGAGCTGCTCCGCCAAAAGGACTTCGAAGATCTCACCTGGGAGGAGGCGGAGCAGGTGAAGCGGTTGCTCCAGCAGGCGCCCTGGCGGGTGGCAGAGCGTCGCACGCGCCGCCTACGGCCGGCACGACGAGGCCAAGTCGACCTGCGGCGCACGGTCCGGCAGTCGATCCGCTCCAGTGGGGAGCTGGTGCGTCTCCTGCATCGCCGGCCCCGCCTGCGGCGCCGTCCGCTGGTGCTGCTCTGCGACGTCAGCGGCTCCATGGAGCACTACACGCGCCTCCTCCTGATCTTCGCCCATGCCGTGGCTCGTCGTGAGCAGGTGGAGACCTTCGTCTTCTCCACCCGGCTCACCCGGATCACGCGCATGCTGCGCCGGCGCGACATCGACCAGGCCCTGGACGAGGTGGGGAAGAAGGTCCACGACTTCAGTGGAGGCACCAGGATCGGCCAGGCGCTGGCCGAGTTCAACCGGCGCTGGGCCCGTCGGGTGCTGGGCCACGGGGCGGTCGTCATTGTCATCAGCGATGGCTGGGACCGGGGTGATCCCGAGCTCCTCTCCACGGAGCTGGCCCGGCTGCGCCGTATGGCCCACCGCCTGATCTGGCTGAACCCTCTGCTCGGCTCGGAGGGCTACCAGCCGATCACCCGTGGCATGCAGGCTGCTCTGCCCCATACCGACGACTTCCTGGCCGCGCACAACGTGGAGGCGCTGGACGACCTCGGCCGACTTTTGGCCAACCTGGACCGGAGGGCGCCGACGAGGAGGTGAACCAGGGATGAGAGACGTGCTCCAGGAGTATCGCGCCTGGCGGGCTGAGGGCGAGCGGGTGGCCCTGGCCGCGGTGGTGGAGACATGGGGCTCGAGCCCGAGGCCGCTCGGCTCCCGGATGTTGGTGAGCGACTCCGGCCGAATGGCAGGCTCGGTGTCCAACGGGTGCATCGAGGGGGCGGTCTTCGAGGTGGCGCAGGAGGTGCTGAAGACGAACCGTCCCCGCTTGGTCGAGTACGGCGTGGCCGACGACGTGGCCTTCGAGGTCGGGCTGGCCTGCGGAGGTCACATCGAGGTCTTCGTGCAGCCGGCCGGGGAGGCGCACGACCGAGCCGCGGACCTGCTCGCTCAGGAGCGGCCGTTCCTGCTCCGCACCGACCTCGAGACCGGAGAGGCGGAGGTGGTCGAGCGCTCGCCCGACTTCGAGCTGCCCCGACGCGAGGGCCGCTGGTTCGAGGAGCCGTTCGGCCGACCGCCTCACCTGGTCGTGATCGGGGCCATCCACATCGCCATCCCCTTGCACCGGCTGGCCAAGGTGATGGGATACCGGGTGACGGTGGTCGACGCTCGGGCGAAGTTCGCCACCAGGGAGCGATTCCCGGAGGCGGATGAGATCCTGGTCGCGTGGCCGGACGAGGCGTTGAAGGGCATGACCATCGACCGCTCGACCGCGATCGTGGTCCTCACCCACGATCCCAAGTTCGACATGCCTGCTCTACGAACCGCCCTCTCCACCGACGCCGGCTACATCGGCGCCATCGGCTCCCGCAGGACCAACCAGAACCGCTTCGACGCCCTGCGGGAGGAGGGCTTCACCCAGCAGCAGATCCTCCGCGTCCACGGGCCGATCGGGCTCGACCTGGGTGGCCGAGGGGCCGAGGAGACCGCGCTCGGGATCATGGCCGAGATCACGGCCGTGCGCTTCAGCGGCTCGGCCCGCCACATGCGCGAGGCGAAGGCGGCGGTCTAGGCGCGGGGCGCCGGCCAGCGACGACGGGGATCCTCGGGTCGAGGCGAGCGCGGCCGGGGTGATGGCCGGCCGGCGCCCGTGGCTGGTCACCCCCTGCCTCGGTCCTGCTCATGGGTCGCCTCGGCAGGGATCGTCCTCCGACGCTCGCATCAGTACGGCTCCCACCGCCAGCCGTTGTTGTTCACGCATTCGATGGGCTCTCCGTTGGCGGCCACCCCGGTGGTGTTGTAATCGGAGGCGCGGCAGAACTCGCCCGGCATGTAGCACCTTCCCGAGTTGCTGAGCGGGTGGCAGCTGGCCGAGGTGGTGGCGGGCTGGGCAGGCATTGCGGGCGCGGGAGGCGGTGGCGCGGCGGGTACCGGGGTGGACGCGGGAGGTGGGGGCGGCGGTGTCGCAGGAAGGGGCGTGGGCGTCGGAGTCGGCGGCGGGGAGGCCGGGGTGGGGGTTGGCGTGGTCGCCACGGTGGGCGTCGTGGATGGGACGGGGGTGGGGGAGCTGCCGTTCCGGGTTGACACGGCGGTGTGGCTGACCTGGGGGGCGTTGGGGTGGCTCGCCGCCTGGGCGATGCCCCAGATCGTCACCGGGGCCACGACGGTGTACAAGGCCAGCACGGCGGCGAAGGCCACCGCGGGCTGAGAGCCGGACAGCCCAGGCAATCGTCGCCAGCCCGACCACCTCCGGAGGTTGGACCGGCCGAGGGTGATGATGACGAGGACCGCGCCTGCGATCGCCACCAACCATCCGATCTGGGTGGCGATGGTGATCGCGATCGCGACGACGAGGAGGGAGCCAAGCACTGACCCTGCCGAGATCCGCCTACGGGGCGGCGACGGCGATGGGCCGCTCGATGGCTGGGGCCTGCCCTCGATGGGCTGCCAGGCTTGCCCATCCCATCGCCACCGGCCGTCGTCGGAGATCCACTGACCGTTGACCTGCCTGGGCATGCTGTCCCTCTCCTTTCCCGCTTCCCGATCACTTCCATGCTCTGCGGACGAGTGTCGCCGATGGTAGCACTCGATGACGCAGCTGTGCGCGTCTGACGCGACGGGCTCAGCCGGGTCAAGACGATGGCCGGCCTCAGGCGTACGTCGAGGTCGATCCCCTCATCGCCGTCCGGCGGCGGGCGGTCTCCGCCTCTTGTCGGGCCAGCCGGCCGCGACGGCCAGGCTTGGTCCAGCGGATCCCACCAGGGTGTCGCGACCTCCGGACGTCGTTCAGGCGGACACGTTCCGCCGCAGCTCGGCCACCGGACCCCAGAGGTTGACGGTGCGGGGGTCGACCGCCCAAATGCGGGGCCGATACTCGGCTCGGTCGTCGTAGAAGCGCTCCATCTCAGCGGAGAGCTCGACGTGGTTGCCCTCAGGGTCGTCGAACATGACGAAGAGGTTATTTCCCGGCCCGTGGCGGCCCGGCCCCCAGATCAGGGGGACGTTCCTGGCCGCCAGCTCGTCGCCCCAGGTCTTGAAGTCGGCCCAACCGGCGACCTCGTAGGCGTGGTGGTCGAGCCCGGGGGGGTCGCCGACGACCGCGGCCAAGGTGTGGTGCTCGGGGTTGCAGCGAAGCCAAGTGAAGACCTCGCCCATCCGGTCGGAGACCCGGAAGCCCATCACCCGACAGTAGAAGTCCTCCACGTCGGCGAGAGCCTTGGTGACCAGGGTCAGATGGTGCAGCCGGACCGGGCGCCGCCCGCCGTCGGCGACCACCTCACCCGAGCGGTCGACACGCCCGTGGACCTCGACCCGATTGCCCTCAGGGTCGGCGAAGGTCAGGGTCGGCGGATGCGCCCCCGGTGGTCGCTCCGTCCGTGCGCGGATCCCGGCACGGTCCAGACGGGCGATCAGCTCGTCCAGCTGCTTGGGCTCGCGGACCTCAAGCCCGAAGTGGTCGATGCCGGGCTGGCCCTCGCTCAGCTCGAGCACGTGGTCGCCACGGCCCCAGCCCAGCCGTCGCCATCCTTGCCCCTCCTCATGCTGGCTCAGCCCCACCATCTCCTGGTAGAAGCGATCCATCGCTGACAGGTCGCGGCAGCGGAGCGCCAGATGCGAGAGATACGCGCTCAACATGGTTGCCACCCAGGCCAGGCCCCGGCGACGGGCGTTCTCCTGCCACGCAGGACGGTCTCCTGCGCTGACCACGATACCGGCTGCGGGCAGGGCTGGAGCGGGGGGCTGAGCGTCAGTTTGCTACCCTGCTCTCTTGCCGCTGCCCTACGGGGCGTGGGATGGCGCAGCGGGAGGTAGCACATGAGCGACGCTCCGTCGGTGGTTGGAGTTCGGGCAAGCCGGTGCTGGCGTGTGCTCACGCTCCTGCTCCTCTACGTCGTGACGCTTGCGGCCTGCAGCCAGCCATCGGCCCTCGCCGCCGGTCGCTTGCCCATCGTGCGCGGTCGCGACCTGATCTACCAGGACCGGGTCCTTCAACTCCGCGGGATCAACTTCAACAACGAGCCCGCCCTCAGCTGCTGCGGTGGGCCGAACATCGACGCCATCGACTACGGGCCCTCGGACTATGCGCAGGTGGCGGCCTTCGGCGGCAACAGCGTCCGCTTCGGGCTTGACTACGCTTGGTATGAGACCGACCGCACACGCTTCTTCCAGGTGCTCGATCAGCATGTGGCCTGGGCAGCTGCCAACCACCTGTGGATGTACCTGGTGCTGTACTCGGCGCCGGGGTACGGCGCCTCGCAGACGACGTTCTGGCGCAATCGGCGAGATCAGCAGGCGGTGATCCGTTTCTGGCGCGACGTGGCCACCCACTACGCCGCCAGCACCACCGTGCTCGGCTATGACGTCCTCAACGAGCCGTCGCCCCCCTCCCTCGCCGCCTGGACATCGCTGGCGAGGGATCTGCACTCGGCCATCGCCGCGGTCGATCCCAATCACCTGGTGATCCTCGAGGCGGCCACCGACCCCAACAGTGTCCCGGACGTGAGCGGCCCTGACGTGGTCTTCTCCGTTCACAACTATCCGGGGGGCGACGACTACCCCGGCCCCACACCGCGGAGCTGGAGGATGAACGTCCCGCTGATCGTGGGTGAGTTCGGGGCCAGGCCCTCCGATCCGGACCCGACCGGCTGGGTCGCCTCCGAGATCGCGCGCTACGCCCGCGACGGTGTGAGCTGGACGTACTTCGTCATGCACGAGGGGCCGGGCGACTACGGTCTCTACGCCTGTGGGCGGGCCGACCAGCTCGCCTGTCCTTGGACGGCCATGATCAACGTGGTCGCGGCCGGCATGCACGGTAGCCTGCGGCCGGCCTGATCGGGGTGGTTCCACCCGCAACGCCAGCCCGCACTCGGGCCTCCTGCGTTCAGCCGCCGGGCAGGGTCCGTCAGCCTGCCGCCCGCCGCAGGCGGGCCAGCGCCTCCTCCTTGGGGAGCAACGCCAGTGTGTGGTGGAGGGGGGGCGAGACCCGACCTGCCACCGCCTCGCGGATGGGGGTGTAGAGCTTGCTCCGGCTCCAGCCTCGCTCCAGGCGGAGCGCCTCCAGCGCAGCTTCGAGCGGCTCGGGCGCCCAGTCGACTCCCTCCAGGCGCTCACGGGCGGCACGCACCATCTCCCGCTGCCCGTGGTCGAGCTCGGGCGGGGCCGGCGGGGTGTGCAGGTAGGCGAGCAGCTCGGCAGCCCGACTCAGGTAGGGGAGCCGCTCCTTCAGGGCTGGGGCGGCGGCTGCGATCGTGGCCGGCGGGAGGTTGGGGAGGTAGGGCCCGAGGCGACGTGCCAGCTCCTGGTCGCTCAGCCGTCGGATGTACTGGCCGTTGAGCCACTCCAGCTTGTCCCAGTCGAACATCGCGCTCGCCCGCTGGATGCGGGAGATGTCGAAGGCCCTGACCAGCTCCTCAAGGCTGAAGACCTCCTGGTCGGTGCCCGGGTTCCAGCCCAGCAGGGCAAGGTAGTTCACCAGCGCTTCGGGGAGGAAGCCCAACTCCTGGTAGAGGCTGAGCCGGACCTCAGGGTGGTGCCGTTTGCTGAGCTTCTTGCGGTCCTTGCCCACGATGACCGGGAGGTGGATCAACGCCTGCGGACGCGGATACCCCAGGGCGTCCAGCACCATGAGCTGAACCGGGGTGTTGGGCAGGTGCTCCTCGCCCCGGAACACGTGGGTGATCTCCATCAGCGCGTCGTCCACGGGGCTGGCGAAGTTGTAGGTGGGCCACCCGTTCGACTTGACGATCACCGGGTCGCCGATGGCCCCGTTGGTCACCGTGATCTCCCCCCGGATCAGGTCGGTGAAGGTGGTCTCGCCCTCTGGCACCCGGAGCCGGACGGCGAACTCCTGCCGGCCCCGGGGCGGGTTGACCAGGCAGCGGCGGGAGTAGCGATAGGGGCGTCGTTGACGTTCGGCCTCGGTTCGCTCGGCGGCGAGCTCCTCCGGCGTGCAGTAGCAACGGTAGGCGGCGCCCGACTGGAGCAGGCGTGCCGCGTGCTCGCGGTAGTGGTCGAGTCGCTCGCTCTGTCGGTAGGGGCCGTAGGGCCCTCCCACGTCCGGCCCCTCGTCCCAGCTCAAGCCCAGCCAGTGGAACCCGTCGAAGATGGCCTGCTCGTATTCGGGTTGGCTGCGGCCGAGGTCGGTGTCATCGATCCGGAGCACCACGCACCCGCCCTGGGAGCGGGCAAAGAGCACGTTGTAGAGCATGGTTCGGGCGCTGCCCAGATGGACGTACCCGGTCGGGCTGGGCGCCATACGAACGCGTGGCCGGTCGCGCATGTCCCAACATAGTAGGCTGGTGCGGCTTGGGGACGGGTTCGGCCTGAGGGCGGAGGGATGGGCCACTCCCGGTCGGGGGGCAGGAGGACGCGGAGGGGTGGTGGGCACCCGCCCGCCGGCCCCCTGGCCGCCGGGGGATTGGGTATAAGGGGGACGCGGTGGCCCATCTGCATACCGGCTACGTCCAACTCGACGGACTCGACGTGCACCACACCTACGGAGGAGGTGGGGAGCCACCGGTGGTTTTCGTCCATGGGCTGGGCTCGGCCGGCTACATGGAGTGGAGGTTCACCCTCCCTGTGATCAGCCGGCGTCACGCCGTCTACGCCCCTGACCTCCCCGGCTTCGGGCGGAGCGAGAAGCCGGAGCGGGGCTACGGCATCCCGTTGTTCGCCCAGGTGGTCGAGCGTTACCTGGATCGCTGCCTGCCGGCAGAGGCCCAACCGGTGCTGGTCGGGGCCTCGATGGGGGGACGGGTCGTGGCCGAGGTGGCGCTACGACGCCCTGAGCGGGTGGCGGGTCTGGCCCTGGTCAATGCGCTGGGGGTGGTCCGGCCTCGGGTCAACCTGCTGTACTCGTTGGTGATCCTCCCCCGGGTGGGCGAGGCCCTGGTCCGGGTCACGCGCGAGGTCCTGCAGCGCACCCCCCCGTCGACCATCCGGCGGATCGCGCGCCGGTTGGGCAACGGCGAGGCGGAGCGGCTGTTGGACGACGAGCATCTTGC
>Ga0070737_10001960_pt1 | contig 26465 bp, 20 predicted proteins | sample Coa_R1_10_FD_66438 | JGI IMG/M metagenome (GOLD analysis project Ga0070737, IMG submission 66438) | Surface soil microbial communities from Centralia Pennsylvania, which are recovering from an underground coalmine fire - Coalmine... | ecosystem: Environmental > Terrestrial > Soil > Unclassified... | reverse complement strand
ACTTTGGCGCTCCTCCCGGAAATTACACGCTGGAGGCTGTTGTGCTCGACCGCGAGAGCGGGAAAGCGGGCGGCTATCGCCAAAAGGTGCAGATTCCCGCCGACACCGCCGGCCCTGGAATCAGCGACGTTGTTCTAGTCAGGCGCGAGACGCCGTACAACGCGGAGAGCGACCCCGGCGAGCCGCTGAGATATGAGAATTCCAGAATCGTGCCGAGCCTCTCGGATAAGTTGCAGGAGTCCAAGACCGTATCTTTGTTTTTCGTCTTGCATCCTAGTCTCAAGGGCGGACGCGCCACCGTGGAACTGGAAGTGCGGCGCAATGGCGAGCCGTTGATGCGCGGACCGCTACAGTTAGGCGCGAGCACCGGCGGGCCAATTCCTTACTTTGCCTCGCTGCACACCGGCTCGTTCGAGCCGGGCGATTATGAGATTGCCGCCATCTTTACGCAGGGCGGAGAAGTGGCGCGGCGCAGCGTGACGTTAAGCATCGAGGGTACGAACTCTGCGGACCGCGGCCCAGGCGGCAAGCCTGCGCTGCCAGCGGCCGTTGGTGGGGCTTCCGCGCCTGAGACCCCCAAAGAGCATACACGCACTCCGCTGGTGCTTGTCGCCGCCGACGGCAATAACCCGCCGCTCACCGCTCAGCAGGCCTCGGATTTGATCGCCGATGTGCGCGGCCGGGCTCTCGACTATACTCATTCGCTGCCCAATTTTATGTGTGTGGAAGTGACTGATCGCTCGATCGATCCGGCCGGCAACGGAGCATGGCATCACCGCGACAGCATGGCGGAACTGCTCCGTTACAACGGCAAAGAGGAACATCGGGTCACGCTCGAAGTAAACGGCCGCCGCAGCGGCATTGCGCGTGAAGACATGCACGGAACGATCACCCACGGCGAGTTCGGCGGCATCGCCAATACCGTCTTCCGGCCGCAAGCGCAGGCCGACTTTCATTGGAAGCAGACCGCCATGTTGGGCAACGGAACCGTGCAAGTCTTCACCTATCGTGTCCGGCGCGCCAATTCGGATTTCAGCGTCACCGACGATAGCGGCCGCCGCGCTGTAGTGGGCTTCCGGGGTCTGGTTTATGTAGACGAAGCCACCCGCGCCGTTCGGCGCATCACGATCGAAGCCGACGAAATGCCAGAAACTTTCGTGATTCGGTCCACCTCGTTCTCCGTCGATTACGACTATGTCGCCATCGGCAGCCACGATTATCTGATGCCTGTCTCGGCTACGGTGACGGTCCACAAAGGAAAACGCACTCTGCTTCTGAATGAGATGGAGTTCCGGGATTACCGCAAGTACGGATCTCAATCCTCGATCCGGTTCCAATAAACCACTCGCCGGCTCCTCTAGCAACAGGCGCGTCTATAGAGCGGCAACGGGCTTGCCCGCGCACCGTTCCGGTGATTCTATCTGGCTGTCCCTCTCTCGGGTTGTGGCGTTGCGATGTGGTCATCATCGGCCACGCTCCTCGTACTTAGTCATCGCCCTGTACTTCACCTGCCGGCGCCCTAGCGGCGCATTCGGCCGGTAGTCAAGGGCGAGATCCGAGCAGCGGCCGGCGCGGTACGCGTGGTAACCGAAGCCAGCGATCATAGCGCCGTTATCCGTACACAGAGATAAGGGAGGAATGAAGACGCTCAACCCGCGCATGTCAGCCGCCTCGCTCAACTTAGACCTTAGGCGCCCGTTGGCCGCAACGCCGCCTGCTAATGCGATCTGGCAAAGCCCTGCCTCCTCCGCCGCGGCCACCGCTTTGCTCACGACCACGTCAATGACTGCTTCCTGAAAGCTCGCGGCAATGTCCTCGACCGGGAGGGCCTTTCCGCGCACTTCCAGGTCGTGAATCAGGCGATTGACGGCAGTCTTCAAGCCACTGAAGCTGAAATCGAAATTTCCCTTCTCAAGCATCGGTCGCGGGAACGGGAATGCGGTTGGAGAGCCATTTTGCGCCAGCTTATCGATGATTGGCCCGCCCGGGTAGCCGAGCCCCATCCGCCTGGCGATCTTGTCGTAGGCCTCGCCCGCGGAGTCATCTCGACAGGAGCCAACAAGGTCATAGGTGAACACGTCGATCACTTTCAGAATCATTGTGTGGCCACCAGCTACGGTGACACACAAAAATGGATAACTCAGCCGGTTGGGGAACGCCATAACGCTGGAATAGATATGACCTTCGACATGATGCACTCCGACCAGAGGAATGTCGAGCGCCATGGAGAGAGATTTCGCGGCCGCCACGCCGACCGCAAGTGCTGGAGCTAGCCCCTGATCGGCTGAAACCGCTACTGCATCCAGTTCCCCGTAAACGATACCGGCTTCACACAACGCCCGGTCGATGATGGCGTTGATCAGCTCCGAGTGTTTCCTTGAGGCGACGCTTGGAACAATGCCGCCGTAGCGGACGTGAAAACTGTGTTGTGACGCTGTTACGTTAGAGAGAATAGATAGTCCATCAACGACGACCCCCGCAGCCGTGTCATCGCAGGAACTGTCGATGCCCAGGATCTTCACCTTCCAGGACCTTCGAATGGCTTCGGACCGTCTCCCTCCGCCAGCATGTAAAGTGGAGTAAAACTGAATCTGTCCTCACCCTCCAACGCATCGTGGGACCCTTCGGTAGCCAACCTGCACAACGCCTCGGGGTGTGCTTCTTCGAGGAGTTCCCATCTTGCCCCATCACGAAAGGCTGAGCTGATGTCGGCCTGGTATGCACCCACCCCATTGCCCACGAACAATGTATCGCCGGGTAGCGCGACAAACTCGGAGATAAATCGTTCGACAGGGCGCTTCTTGCCCTCCAGCAGAACCTTCAGGGCGCGGCCTTGACAGGAGTAAGCGCCTGAGTACACAAAGCCGTGCCGGGCATCAATCATGGCGCCGATCTTTCCCTGGCCTGCTGAGACGGTGGCTGCCAGGGCGTGAAGCTTCGAGATAGGGAGAAGAGGCACATTCAGCACTTGGGCGAGAGTTCTCGCTGTCGTCACTCCGGTTTGGATTCCAGTCCACGATCCAGGTCCATGGACAACCGCGATCAATGTCACATCCGCGAGCGATGCGCATGCAAGCCCGAGGGCGCTCATGATGTTTGAGTGGAGGGTCTGGATTGGACTCCGGTAGGCCGATACGATCGCTGCGAGTTGGCCGTTCTTCGCGATGATCGCAGAACTCTGGCGGCTCGACGAATCCACGATCAGGGTCAACATGTCGCCGCCTTACACTCGGCCTGGAGGCTTGCTGGAAGTTCGCAGCTTCCAAACGCTTCGATGCAGACCCTTCGAATGTCATCCCCCCGATCATCTGCGTATTCAATCGTGACGGAGATGAAATTCCCCGTGAATTGACGAACGAACTTCCCCCCCCATTCCAGCAGACAAACGGCGTTCGGGTCGGAGATGTACTCGTCGAACATGGCGCTGTCCGCCGCCGACATGTCATTTAATCTATAAAAATCGATATGGAAAACCTTAGTGCCAGTTTCAGCGACGTACTCGTTCACCAGCGAGAACGCCGGGCTGGTAACTTCATTTACGTCCACTCCACACGAGGCATTTATGAATCCCTTGCACCACACGGTCTTGCCGGCCCCTATCTGAGCATCGAGGCTCACGACTGTACCTGCGGGCACATGCCTCGCGAGGCATGCCGCGATTGCCATCGTTTGTGCGGGACTCGTACTCAGCACTTCAATCATAGGAAGTTCCACAACAGGATAGGTAAGCCGCCATTGAAGCAGGCTTGAGGAGCCCGCTTGGAGTCGCGCTAAGGTGGCTCTTAACTATTTTACGGCCCGTGAACGGCGATCGGTTGGCCTGCTCACCCTCTCCGCGCTTGTATTGTTCATCTCTACCAGACGGGTTCGTCATCTGGAGATCAACTATACGACGGATTGATAAGTAGGGCGAATGAGCGCAACCGACCACTGATAAGGTTTATCCGGCGAAGCAAAGCCAGTTGCCGTCCGGATCACGAACGATGAACGATGACTGGCCCCACGGCTCTTTCTTGAGTCGATGAACAAAGGGCACGTTCCGGGCTTTATATTCCGTGAAGAGTCCTTTCACATTGGCGACCGTCACAAAAGCAGAAAGCAATTGCTCCTGTTCTCTAAGGCCCGCAACGAATGCTGGTTGATGCACAAATCGAAGATGAATGCACGCTTCGTCGCGGCTGACAGAAGCGTAGAATGCCGGCTGACCATGGAGGAAGTCGATCGCGAACCCGAGCTCATCGCGAAAAAACTCGGCCGCCACCCGCACGTCCGATACAAACACTACTGGTATACCCTTCGTCAGCCTTAAGGCCGCAGAAGCGGTCCGGGCGGATTCAGGAGCTTTTTTCAGCCGCGCTTTGAGTTCTGCCCAGGTGGCGTAGCCTTGTTCCAGCGCAATGACTTCCTGGGCCTCATTGAGTGGGAAAGGGAGAGCAAGGGCTTCAGAATCGGTTAGTTCTTTATAGCGAGGAAGCTGGCGTATTCGGCCACCCACTGAATAGTTACGCTCCCGGTGCCAACGGACGAGCAGTTTCGCTTGTTTCTTGAAGTTTTCCAGACTCACGCGCACACCTCCAGTTTTCTCTGTAGGCGGGCATTGCCCTTTCGGCAAGTGTATGCCGACGCGCCCTTAGCGCAGTTTTCTAGAATTATATAATTCCGTCTGGAATGGTTGCCCGCAAAGTCGCGAATATCGGGAAAGCAGAGCGTAGAGCGACGATGAGAACTGAGTTGCTGCGATTCAACGGCGCTGTCGAGCGGGACCCCGCTATCGATGCGTGGATGAAAGAGCGCCAAGGTGAATTGGGAGCCATCGCGCACGAGTGGTTTGAGGTGATGCGAGATTGCGGGGACGAAGTCCGGGAGCTTTTGCATGACGGCTGTCCGGTTGCTTGTTTGGGAGATGCACCCTTCGGCTACGTCAATGTATTCACCTCGCATGTAAACGTGGGGTTTTTTCACGGCGCAGCGCTGCCGGATCCCGCCCGCTTGTTGCAAGGCGCCGGCAAGTTTATGCGCCATGTGAAGGTGAGACCGGGAACGGCTACCTACGGCCCAGCGCTATGCAAGCTCATCGATGCGGCGTACTCAGATGTAAAGGCGCGCGTCGAAAACGGCGGGCGCCCACCGGATACCCGACGCCGAGCAGAATAGCGCCGCCATTGCTTCAAATACTTTCCCGCACTGTGTGATCAAGCTGTGCATGAAGGCGCGGAGTCGCGCTGGCGAGCGCGAGAATCGCTCCGGCAAACAGCAGCGTGTCCGCAAAGTAGTTGATCCCCTCAACCTTGGCCGCGGTGCTCGGGTCGGACATCTGCACGATCAGGATCGGCCCATAGATGAATAAGACAAGCAGCACAATCCAGGTACCGAGATAAGTTGCCGCCAACCGCGTATTCTTGGTCAGCAGAATGCTTGCCCCGGCAACGAGAAGAATTACCCCGGTCAGATAGCCAATGACCAGGCGCCCCGGAATCCACGCCGGCATCAGTTTTTCGAGCGGGACTCCGGGGCACCCTGCTGGGTGCAGAAAATGCTCAACGGCAAAAAATAAGGCGGCGATTGCGATCAACACGCGGCCCACGGTAATGAGCTTGCTTTGGCCTTGCCCGCGCGTCGTGTTTCCCGCAAGAATCCAGCCTCCGCCCGCAAATGACATTTCGCGGATCACAATTACCCATGCAATCCTGTCTCTGGGACTGGCGAGAACTCGGGGGATATGTACCATCGCGACGAAAAGGAACATCATGATTCCGAACAGCAGGCCCGACCAGCGCACCTGAATTTTTGTGGCAATGCTCAACGATGCGCAAAGCAGCGCAAAGCCGACGAAATACGCCCAAAACAAACGCCATGGCATGTACGACGGCACGGCGAGCATGATGAATCTTGCACCCGAGAGATGCTCCGCGCCGAAGACCGCCAATGGGATGGCGAAACACAAATTGCTCAAGGCCACGATCTTGTCCAGGGCGCTGGCGCGCGCAATATCGGTCTTCGCAGCCCAGAGCGCAATAACGAAAAGCACGATGCCGGCGCTGCACATCGAAACCGCTGTGCGAGAGATCTCAAGAAATGTGGCGAGAATGGTTGTGTGCATGTGGATGTCAGGCGTAGGCTTCTTGCTCTATCTGCAGACGTGTTCCCGGGTCGATACGGCTTCAAATTGTACACGAAGAGTAGCCGAATCACGAGCCAATCCGAATAGCCGTAGGCGCTCCCGCGAACGCCTAATGGGCGGCGAAAATCATCTTCTAAGTTCGAACCCGGCCCGATAGAACAGGGTTGCTACACGTTTACCGCTTCCGGAGCCGCCTCCGCGGCTTGCGGTGTATGGGCCGGACGCAATCGCAAGTGTACGCACACGTGAAACGTACTGCCTTCACCTGGCGTGCTCTCGGCCCAGATGTTTCCTCCCATTGCGGCGGCAATTTTCGAGGAGATCGCCAATCCAAGTCCCGTTCCCCCGAACCGCCTGGTGTTCGATTCGTCGGCTTGAACAAATGCACTGAAAATGCTTCTGATCTTATCGGGTGGTATGCCTATTCCGGTGTCGGAGATCGCGACGCGCAGCGCGAGTGTTTCTTCATCGAGAGGCGCAGCTTTCACGTTCATCAATACGCTCCCCCGCGCCGTGAACTTGACAGCGTTCGCCAAAACATGTACTAAAAGTTGCCGAAGGCGTCCCTGGTCACCCCACACGACCTTGGGGAGTGGTGTTCCCGAGAGCCATGTGAGATGGAGATGCTTCGATTCTGCCGAGGCAGCTAGCATGCGAACGCTGTCTTCTAGCGTCTCCTGCAGCGAAAATTCCTCCATCTCAAATTGCAACTGATGGACTGCGAGCCTGGAGTAGTCCAGCACATCGTCAATGATTCTAAGCAGCGCATTTCCGGACTTGCTCACTGCTTCAAGGTAGTTTCGAACCTCCGTCGGGAGCTCGCCATCCAAGGCCAGCGTGGTCATACCCAATATGCCGTTCAACGGCGTTCTCAATTCGTGGCTCATGTTAGCCAGAAACTGGTCTTTTGCCAGGTTCGCCGCTTCTGCCGCTTCCTTAGCCGATTGCAGCTCGTCTCGGCTGTTTCTCATGGCCGTGATGTCCATCGTTGTTGCGACCACTTCCAAGCGGTCATTGCTGGGATTCTTAATGAGAATCAGGTTGTAAAGAGCCCAGAAAGGCTGGCCATCGATCCGCTTCATGCGCACCTCAACGCCGTTCAGGACGCCGGCTCGTTTTAGCTCGTTCACTACGCGGAGACGGTCGTCCGGAAAGCAGTAGTGGTTTTTGATGTCTACGCCCAAAAAATCCTCCAGCCGCTTGTACCCCAGAATGCTCAGCGTCATCTGATTCGCGTCGAGGACACAACCGTCAGTGCTGGTGCGGCAAACCCCGGCAAGATTGTGGTCCATCAGCAACCGGTACTCGGCTTGAGTATCTTTCAACAGCTTGATACGCCGCGACACATACCGGGACATGGTGACCACCGCCGAGAGCAGTGCTACGAACGTGATGGCGGCTATGAGCCCAGCTGTCATTCCAGAGATCCTGGCGAAGGTGTTTCCAAATATTGGTAGTCGGAATTTTCCGTTCTCAATATCAAATTTTTCGTAATTGCAACGTTATTTGGCCGCCTCGCCCGATTCGTGCAAGGGCCGATACTTCTGCAACAATATCCGCGACCGCTTCCCTTATCAGCACCTTCATTCCGAAGGCAGCAGGAAATGCGCTGCGCCAGCGGATCGCGACCGTCAGTCACATTCGGAAAGGAAGGCCTGGATGTGACGTGCGACCGTTTCGCACCGCTCATGAAGCGCATAGTGCGTTCCGCCCGCGATCGACCAATGCGATCTGCGCGGGAAGCATGCCGCGATTGCCTCGACGCGCGGCGGCGGGATCACGGAATCGTACTCAGCGGAGATCATCAGCACGGAAGCCTGGACCGCATGCGCATTGGCGAGACTGTCGTGTGCGCGGTAGTCGAGAGATTGTGCAGCGTATCGGCGTGTCGTTTCAACCGTCTCGAATGGCTTCACCAATTCCCGGCGCAACGAACGAGCGGGCAGCCGGGCAATGGTAGAGGCGCGAGTCTCAGCATCAACGGCCATCAAATCGCTTCGCTTCAGTTCTGGAACCGAGCTTAACGATTTCATCGCAGAGGCCGCAAATTGCGGACGAGTTACGATGGCCTCGCACAACTTGCGAAAATACTTTTCGTAAGCCTCAAATTCCGGATAGCCCGGGATGGTAAAGGTGCAGTTCAGAAATACCATGGCACGCACACTCTCCGGATGCCGGTAATAGTATTCAACTGCAATCTGGGGGCCCGTGCACCAACCTATGAGCACACAAGAAGTAAGGCCTTCAGACTGAATCACCACCTCCAGGTCGGCGACATGATCGTCCAGGGTCACGGTTTCGGCGGGCGTAGTTGAAATCGAGCGCGCCTCCCAAACGTACACTCGATGGGTTCCCTCCAGCTGATCAATCAGTCTTAGCCAGCACTCAAGGCCTTGACCGAGGGCGTTGAGGAATACTAAGGGGGTTCCACCGCCGCCAGCGCGATAGTAGGTCAATTCTCCCCGATCGACCGGAATCGTTTTCACGTGCAAGGTCTGCCGCAACGCGGCGATTCGATCTTCGCGCTTACGGCAGCACAAGTCGTGGATGTTATTCGCTTGCTCTAACATCCTTTCGATCACGGGCCAAGCGAGTCGAGATTTTGATTCGAGGCGAACGGTTGCATGAACTGCAGTCGCAGAATGCGGTCGCGCCGCCCAGATCGAGCCCGCCTCCTGTAATCGCTCGGCGAGTAGCCGATCAACAGCATTGAGCGGCTGCGTGGGCCCGGAAGCTGCGATTTCCACTCCATTCATCCGAGTCAGGCAAGCGCATAGGTAATCGGCCGTGACACCCAGCGACGCATCGATTGAGCAAATCTGCCGCGCCGACCGCCCGCTGCCCGCCTGCTCCAGCATCAAGCGCACCGCCTCATCGACCGGCGTAAGCTCGACCAGGCTCTGGGCCTCAACTCCCACGCGCAGCGCGTCCCAATCGAAATATTCAGAGCACCGGTCTCGAATTTCGCAAATTACGTCCCGAATGGGGCCGACGATACGCGAAAGGTCGTCGTCCAGAAAATCGTAATCATCCAAGTCAGCGTTGACAAGACCTTCGACACAGAACGCGCGGCAAGCACCGTCAAAGCCCGTGCCCGGCAGCTCATCCAGGAGCGAAACCGGCAACATAGCGGGTCGCACAACGTAATTGAGGTTAAGGGATCCGGCGTTCCGCCCAACAGAAATCAAACGCTTGTCGTATTCGATGTCGGCGCCGTTCACTCCTGGCAACGGGTAAAAGGCGCTGGAGAGAACCCAGGCATCCACGGCGCGCACGCATAAATCGCGCGCTGTCTGCTCCCATTCCGGAAGCCGTAACATATGAAAGTGATTTTCGATAAGGTCCGAGACCCGGGACGCAGGAACCAGCCGCTCCAAAATACGGACGAGAAAAGACCGATCGACCTCGCGGCGAGGCAAAGCAGGGCCGTCCAGCCACCATACGTCGCGTTTTGACCTCGCGAGTAACTGAGCCGCCAGGTGAATAGCCAAGAGCCGGTCCGTCCCGACGATCAAATCAATTTCTTCAGGCATGATCCTCAGCATGCTATTGCAAGTTACGTTTCCGCTACGGTGGCGGCGTGTGAACCGGCTCCGAAGCGTTGCCGAGCGCCGCAAGCGCATTGCGGTGGAATAATCGTTCTGTCTGCGATTCTTCGAGCACTCCTAAGTCGAGAAAGTAAGTCACCCAATCGCGCTGTGTTCCCCTGATATTAAAGACGGGCCAATCGGTTCCAAAGACAACCTGCTCCGGAACCCGGTCGAACACAACGGCGAGGCGCTGCTTGATCTCGTCCCTGCGATCAATGAGTCTTTGGAAGCCTGACGTCTCTAAGAACACATTGCGCCGCTGACAGGCGACGGAAAGGTTGGTGTCGAAATTTTGAAAGGCGGCATGACCCAGCACAAAATTGACCTGTGCGAAGCGGCGAGCCGTCTCGAGTATCGAGGCTGGATACCGCTGATCGCCGCGCATGGTCGACAGCGAAGGACCCGTATGCAACAGAACGGGAACTCCGTACCGTTCACAGATCTCGTAATACGGGTAAAGTGCAGCGTCGTCGATTTCATAGCCACATGCAGGATAGAGCTTGAGCCCACGGAAGCCGAGATCGCGCAAGCCGTGTTCGAAAAGATCCAGCGCCCAACCGCCCCGGCGAGGATCCGTGCCGCCAAACACGATGAAACGGTCAGGATTTGCTTTTAGCACCGCATAATACTGCTCATACATAGCTTCCAGGTCTAACTCGCTTTCGTCGTGCCCGAAGCCAAAGTCGGCAATCAGCAGCACGGTTTTCGCGATTCCGGCGGCATCCATCTCGGCGAGCAGTTGGCTGCAATCGGGGTCATTCAAGCGGCGCGCGGCGATCCTTTCGAGCAGACCCGGCCGCAAGTCCACGCCGTAATCCTGCGTGATTTGCGACGTGAGCATATCCTTCATGCCCTGCAGAAAATGGCTGTGAAGCAGGGGGCCGTGCGCGATGTGCGCGTGCATGTCGATGATGGTCATGGCGCGTAAAGGTTATCGATGACGGCAGCGTACCGCTGTTTAACCTGCTGGCGGTTCAGCTTCAGTGCGTGCGTTAAGAGCCCATTTTCCGCGGTGAAGCGCTCCGTCAATACGTGGTATTTTCGGACCTGGTCGGCCTCCGGCCTGGACTGATTGAGGCGGCGAAAGCAGGCATCCAATTCCGTGGTGTCGAGGTTGGGAGCCTTGACAGAGACCAGAGCGACCAAGTAAGGGCGATCGTCGCCTACCACAACGCTGTAGTCCACGAATGGAACGCAGTTGATTTCGGCTTCGATGGGCGCCGGCTGCACCTTGCGGCCGTTTGACAGCACGACCACATCTTTGACGCGGCCTTTGATCGTCAAGTAACCATCCGAATCGAACTGACCGACATCGCCCGTGGCCACCCAACCGTCCGGGCCGAAGGTGGCGGCGTTGATTTCATCAGGGGCGCGCCAGTAGCTGTTGATCGCGCACTTGGCGCTGCGGACCAGGATCTGCCCGCTGGAATCGAGCTTGACCTCCTTGTGGGGGAACACTCTGCCGACCGTTCCCAGCTTCGTGTTGCCCGGGTAATTGAGCGCGATCATGCCAGCAATCTCGCTCATGCCGTACCCTTCGTAGATCGGGATTCCCATGGCTTGATAGAACCGCAGCGTTGGCAAGGGACAAGGCGCGGAACCCGTGAGAAAGAAACGCGCCCTTCCGCCGAGCAGCCGCTGAAAAGGAGCAAACGGACGTCTCAGCGAGAAGCCGAGATTGAGGCGGAACAGCAGCAAGCGGGTCCGGCAGCGGAGCCGCGTTGAGCGATGAGAGCGGATCTGCAACAGAAACAGATCTTGCAAGCTCGAAAAGAACTGTGGAATGCCGACCGCAAAGGTGAACTCGGCGGCCTTCAGCGCCTTGAGAACGAAGCGGGTCGGCGCGACCACCACGTTGAACTCGCGCAAAATCGCGAGATAAACGTAGCATCGCTCCAGGTAAATGTGCATCGGCAGGAAGACCAGGATCTTGTCTTGGCGCGTAATATCGAACATCGGCAGCGCATTCGAAAACTGATCATCGAAGCATTCCTTTTTCACTTCGATGATCTTCGGTTCGCCGGTCGTTCCCGAAGTGAAGATTACGGTGAATGGCTCGTGTTGTTCCCAGTGGGCCGGGTCTGACGAAGCACACGCCGCGTCCTTATCGAAGATGCGGTCGAAGCTGACAAAGCATCCACCCGCATCGACGAAATCCGAGTGGTTCGTGAGGACAATGTCGAGCGCAAAATCGCGCGCGATCCGGTCGCGCGGCCAGCTTACTTCCGGATCTAAAGGGACGGTGACGAAGCCTCCCGCCAAACATGCCAGGTCAATCACGACCCACTGATAGCTGGTCCATCCTAAGATGCCGATTCGACCCCGTGCGGAAAGGCCTAAGCCCCTCAGAACGGACTCGGCGGCTCGCACATCGGCATCTACTTGCGCCATGGTTTTTCTGGCGAGGCCTGATGCATCGTAGAACTCGATATGGTTCGAGCCCGCTCGCCGCAAAGCCGGAATAACGTCGTTCAGGTCAATGTCGCCCGCAGCAGCGGTCAATGATATGCCTCCGGATTGTAGCGAGACGCCAGCGTGCGACGGGCTTTGCCGACGTCGATTTCTGCAATGAGAAGGCCCGGCTGTGCATAGGGTTGAAACGCAATGCACTGGCCCGCCGGATCGATGACGCACGTCGCCGATTCCTGAAAGGCAAAGGCGTAGTTGACGCTCGCAAAGAAGATTTCGTTTTCGAGCGCGCGGCACATCATGGCGTGCTCGAAAAACGCGTTTCCCTCTCCGCGCCACTGGCTGAGACGGCGGCCTTTCCTGTTGCTGCCGGTGCAATGCGGATGAAACACAATGGAGGCGCCGCGCCGCGCCGCCCAGCGAACCGACTCGGGGTACCGGAATCCTTCGTGACAGATGCTGATTCCGAATGTAACTCCTGACACCTCGAACAATTCTCGCGTCTTACCCGGGATGAAAATGGCGTCCTCGCCCGGATCCAACTGGTTCTTGGTTTGATATCCCAGCAGTTCCCCTTGCGCCGAGATCACCGCAGCCGCGTTCTGCACGCCCTGGGGATGATCCCGATCCATGGGCAGGATGACTGCTGTATGGAAACGCCGCGCAAGCGCTCGCGTCTTAGCCACAGCGTCATCGAGCGCCTTAGCCGAGTGCAGCGCAATGGGCTCATCGATGCCTCGCATTCCAGGCACGTAGGATTCGGGGAAACAGACGAGAGCGGCGCGCTGTTCGGCAGCTTGTTCCACGAACGTCTCAACACATGCGATCGCGTGCTCTATTGAGGTAGGAAAAGGAGCGGTCGCCAATGCGAAGCGAAATGATTCTTGCATGTTCCTGTCACTCCGAGTAAGTCGACATAGGCGGCATGATTGGTGAATTGGCTTAATTCTCTAAAGCCTCAGCGATTTTATCGGCAACTTCGGCGCCCCATAAGCCCAAACTCAATGTACTGTTCAGGCTTTCATCGAAACCGGGGAAGAAGACGTTGGGACGCACGGCGGAACGGCATCGCCCATCCGTTTTCGGCATAAGGCAGCAGCGCATCTCATCCCAGTGCAGCAGACCGTCGCGGCCGTCAAGGAAATCTTCAAGCTGAGGAACAAAACCGGTTCCGAAGATCACCGAATGGAAGGACCGCTCGCCGCCGGTAAACCGGACGCCCTCGCGAGTAAAGGCCGCCAGACCCTGACAGTTGCCGTCAATGACTTCGATTCGCCCGGAGCGAATTTCCTCAGCGGTGCCGGAGTCGAACCAGGGTATGCGCCCGAGCGCGTGAGTTTCCGTAGCTGGCCCGTCTGCCGGACGGCGGATGCCGTAGTCGGATAGATCAATCGAAAAGCTCTCAAAGAAGCGGTTCTGTTCAGCGACCTGTTCGTGCCAGTTCGGATGATGTTTAGTATAGCGGTGTTTGTCAGCGAAGTCCTGGGAGGTGAACGCAACTCCCATACGGCGCGCAATTCCGGCGGCCCGAGCATAGGCTTCCACACTCAAGACGTGGCGCGGCGCCCGGATCCAGAGCGCGACCGATTTCGCTCCTCCCTCGATCAAGTCGAGTGCGATATCCGCCCCGGAATTGCCGCTGCCGATCACCAGAACCCGAAGATCTCGAAACGGCTCGGCATTCCAGTATTCCGAGCTGTGGAGCGATCGACCCGCGAAGCAATTCCGTCCTGCAATGCGGGGCCAACGCGGAACGCGGTTGACGGCCGTCGCGACCACGAGAAAACGGGTTTGGTAGCGGCCGGCAGCGGTACGGACTTGCCACGAACCGCCGGCATAAGCCACAGACGCGACTCGCTCGCCGAAGCGCATCAGCGGTGTAAGCTGATGCAGTTCCACATACGATTCTAAGTAATCCACCAATTCGGTGCGGTGAAGCAACGGTCCCCACTGCTGCCGCAGCCCGGCATCATGCGGAAGCTCGTGAAATGGGCTATTGAGCCTGAGATGTTCAAAACGTTGGCGCCAGGAATCGCCGACGTTCCTTTGTTCATCTATAATGCAAAAGTTCGAGACGGCCCGCGCTCGCAACCGAGCCGCACAGGCCAGGCCGGCCATTCCCGCCCCAATCACGACTACATCAAAGTTCTGATCAAACATGAGCGAATGCGCAGAGGCAAGTGCTGGTAGCGCCGCGGCAGACAGCTAAGCTGCCGTTTTTGAGAGCTCGTCGATGAGGTGTGCAATGGAACCCAGGTCGCCCCACTTTGCAGGATCCAGGTATGCTTCCGGAATCGTGATATCGAAGGCACGCTCAATTTCGCTGAGAACAACGATAAATTGCAACGATGAAGTCACAATATCCTGCAGACGAGCCGTGGGATAAATCCGCAGGTCTTTCTTAGAACCGATTGCGGACCGAAGTATGACGCCAAGGCGCTCGAGGGTATCAGCCATAGCCATAAACGCTCCAAGTCTTCGAGAGGCGATCAGCGCGAGATCCGTGCCCGGGCATGATCATACCCGCGCTGCCAGGCTAGAGTCGAGGTCTTGCGCACGGCTCAGAATGAGGTTGGCGCTTTCCTCCGGCCGGGTTTTGATGAAGTAATGCCCGCCGCTCTCGAGCACGCTAAGCTCGACATGTCTGGAGAAGAGCCGCCAGTTCACATACTTCTTGCAATAGCCCTTCGTCAACAGGTCGTCCTGCGCCACAACGTTCAGTATAGGTGCTTTGAGTAAGGCGCCATGGGAATCGTATGCGCGTTCCAGGTACTCGCCGGCCATTATGGCCTCGTGGCGGAAGGCATGGGTAAGGAAGCGCGCTTCGTTTTCACCGAGCCCCCCGAACCCGTCGAAGCCGGTCTTGGCGATCAACCATTCCTGGATCTGAGCCGACGACATGCGCGCGGCGCTCACCGCGACAAAAGGAGAGACGGCTCGGGCGGCGAGACCGCGGATTTTGCTCGCCGACCGGCTGCGGATCACTTTGCCGCCCAAGATGACCAGGCGCAGATCATGCTGAGCAGCCTCAAGAAGCCTCGCCACTTCAAGCGCCAAAGCCGTCCCCGAACAGTGGCCCCACAAAATGATAGGGCCGCGAACTGTCGTTCTTATCTGCTCCACACACAGGCGCGCAATCCGGTCGAGGTCCATTGCGGACTGCGAGTGACGCGTCAGGTCGATCGCATAGCAGCCCAGATTTCGGCGGCGCTGCTTGAGCGCGTCAAACATCGGTTTGAAATTGGCGGCGTGCCCCGCCGCGTACGTAAATCCGACGATCGACATCGTCGGGACGATCCCTTCATCGGAATAGTCGACGAGTAACTCGCTGATTGCCGGTGAAGCTTCAAGCTGCTCCACTCGCGCGGCCAGGTCGCGCAGCACGGGGTACTTGATTACATCATTAATGGAAAAGCGACCCTCCGCTCGAAGGGACAGCTCCATCGCTTTCAGTGAATGGCCTCCCATGTCAAAGAAATCGCTGTCTCTGCCGATCCGGTCCGCATCCAGCTTCAGCACATCCGCCCAGAGGCGCCTGAGCTGTGACTCGGTTGCACTCACCGGCGGAGCGATCGAAGCACGCCGCTCATCCAGCTCCAGCCGAGCGCTCAGCTGCTGCTTCGCGACTTTGCCATTGGAGGACAAGGGCAGCTTGTCGATGGAGACGAAATGTGCGGGGACCATGTACTCGGGAAGCTGCTGCGATACCCAATGCCTGAGCTCTCCGGTATCGAACGCTGTTTCCGCGACCACGAATGCGGCGAGCGCCGTGTTTCGCGGGTCCACGATTACGGCCGCATCGCGGATTCCGGGGCACTGCTGAATCCGGCTTTCGATTTCACCGATTTCAATCCGGTAACCGCGAATTTTGACCTGGTCATCTCTCCGTCCCACCAACTCCAGCACGCCATCCGGCAGCCAGCGCCCGATGTCACCGGTCCTATACATCCGCTGCGACGGTCGAAAGGGATCCTGGACGAAGGCGGAGCTGGTACGCGCAGCATCATTCATATAGCCGCGTCCGACGCCAATGCCTGACACGCAAACTTCCCCACTGGCGCCGATTGGCAGCAGATGGAGCCGCTCGTCCAGTACGTACACGCTCAGATTCTGGATCGGCTTCCCGACGGGAGTCAGCGCGCTTTTCGGGGCTGCCCTCATAAAGTGATGGCAGATGTCGTCGGAAGCTTCGGTCGGTCCATATGCGTTCACGACCGGGATCTTTGGATAGGCGTCGAACCATCGCTCGAGCAGTTCGGGCTTGACCGGTTCTCCGGTCACCAGCAGATATCTCAGGAGCGGCAGTGCCTGCGGCGACTGCTTCAAGAATTGCAGCACCACGTTCAGGTACGAAGGCACGACCTCCAGGATCGAGACTCGTTCACTCCGCAGAGTGGAGACGAACTTTCCGACATCGTCCACCGCTGGTTTGGGCAGCATGACGACGCGCGCTCCGGCGAGCAAGGGCGCGAGAAATTGCCATAACGAGATGTCGAAACACTGCGATGCGTTTTGAACCACGACGTCAGCCGGCGTAAGCTGCAAATCGTGAATCTTTGCCAATAGGTGGTTCAGCATGCCGCCGTGCTCGATCATTGCGCCTTTCGGCGAACCGGTGGATCCTGAGGTAAAGATGATGTAGGCCAGATCGTCCGGACAGACGGCGAGCGAAGGATTCGACGCGTCGGAATTGCCGCGCAAGATTTCATCGGCGACCAGCACTTGCATCTCGCCTGCATTGGATGCTCCAGCGGCTTCCGCGAGTTTCCTCCCGAGCCGTGCATCATCGGCAATTGCGATGCGGCACTGAGCGCGCGAGATGATGTCGCAAATTCTCGCAGAGGGTTGGTCGATATCGACCGGCAGATAGGCGTTACCGCTCTTAAAGCAGGCGAGCACCGCCGCGATCCAGCCGGCATTGCGCGTAGTAGCCACCGCCACGGTGAGCTTCGAGCCCGCTGTTTGAAGAAGGGCTTCGGCCAGTTTGTTCGCCGCTCGATTGAGCTCTGCATAGGTCCACCGCTGGGCGCCGCAGACAGCCGCGACGGCGCCCGGCGAACGAGCGGCCTGCTCCTCAAATAACTGGTGCGCACAGGCTGCGGCCGGCAGATCTCGGCTGTTGCAATTGAATTCGTAGAGCTGGCGCCGGCGTTCCTCCTCGCCGAGTACGGCGTCGTGCGCCGGCGCGGCTGCCGGATCGCGCGTCAAGGCCTGAAGCGCTCTGACGTAATAGCCTCCGATATGCTCGATTTGCTCCGCGGGGAACACGTCCGCGTGGTAGTGGATCCACATCAGCACTTCGCCGGTAAAGGGATGCACGGAGCATTCGGCGCGGAAGACGAACTCCGTTTCGGCGCGAACGTTGACCTCCAGCAGGTCGAAGCCGGCGATTCTCTTCAAGGCGCTCAGCACGTGAAAATGCGTGAAATTGAAGACGTGCTCAAAGAGCGGGCCGCGCACTCCAGAATCGCGCTTCATCTGTGACATGGGGTAACGGCGATAGGGGATGAAATCGACTTCCGCCCGATAGACTCTCTCGATCAACTCCTGCCAACTGCCTGTTTGGGCATCGACGCGAATCGGAACCGTGTTCAAGAACAGGCCGATGGAGCGCTCGCCGTCCGTGCCCTCCGGCCGCACGCCGTATTCGTAGCCCGTGGTGATGTGGCGCTCTCCCCCGAGCAGGGAGAGCACATACACATGAGCGGCAAGCAACACAGTTTTCAGCGGTACGCCGAGCAGGTTCGCCGCCTGCTTGACCGCCTCAGAAAGGCCGGCCGGCAGATGAACGTCGTGAAAGCTGATGCCCGAGTGCTGGACCGGCTCACGGTGAGGCCAGCGCGGCAGCGTGATGAAGTTGCTATCGGCGAGCGTCTTTGCCCAGAACTGCTTGTGCTCAGGACTTGCCAGCGCTGCTTGTTCGAGCGCAATGAACTCGGAGAAGGGCGTTCCTGGGGCGTCGGGCTGCGCTGGCCGCCCCGAAAGCAGGCCGTAATAGGTTTCGAAAAGCTCGCGATGAATGACGTTCACGCTCCAGCCATCGAGGGCGGAATCGTGAAAGTCGATGGTGTACAGGTATTCAGATTCGCTGAGCAGGTGGATATGAAAGCCGACCAGGTTCGGCGTTTTCCAGTCAAACGGCCTGGTGCGAATGCCGGCGATGTCGCGCTGCATGGCAAGCTCCTGGGCGTCGGCAGGCATGCGGCGCAAATCAGCCACCCGTAGCGGCGCGGGAGCTTCGCGATGCACAATCTGCATGGGCTCCGAAAAGCCATCCAGGTGGAAAGTCGTTCGAAAGATGCTGTGATTCCTGCAAAGGACAACGACCGCCTCGCCGAAACGGTCCGCGTCGAACACGCCCTTGATTCGATAACTGAATACATCGTGGTAAAAGGGCGTGGCACGAATGATGTGTGACTGATAGATCAAGCCGATCTGCAAGGCAGACAGCGGATAGGCGTCTTCTGCCGTTTCCGGAAGCGAGGACCGATCTTCCGGGCCGAGCAACGCGAACGGTTGGCAGGCCGCGCGCGACCGGCTCCGAGCCTGTGGTCTGAGCACCTCGGCAAGTTTGCGAATGGTGGGGCGCTGGTATACGTCTTGCGTTGCTAGCAGGTAGCCATGAGAGCGCGCCCGCACGATCAGGGAGATGATCTTGATGGAATCTCCCCCGAGCGCGAAGAAGTTGTCGTCGATTCCCACGGCGGGGATTTCAAGCACATCGCGCCAGATTTCGACAAGCGCGCGTTGCTCGGTACTCTCAGCGCATACCCTGCCGTTTACGACGACCGGGGCGGGAAGAGCGGCGCGGTCGACCTTGCCGTTCGGGCTCAGGGGAATCGCGTCGAGTATTTGTAGCCAGGCCGGCACCATGTAAGTGGGAATTCTGGAGGCGAGATGCTCTCGCAGCTCGTCCATAGTGCAAGCTGTTTTCAGAGTCACGTACGCGCACAGTTGTTGGCTTGCTTGAGCGGGCGGCCGCGCGATCACAATCGCGTCTGCAACCGAGGCGTGTTCGCGCAGGGCCGTCTCGATCTCGCCGAGCTCGACGCGATAGCCGCGCACCTTCACCTGGTCGTCGTTCCTGCCAAGAAACTCAACCTCTCCGTTCGCCAGCCAGCGCGCAATGTCTCCGGTGCGATAGAGGCGCGCGTAAGGCTCGTAGGGATCGGCGATGAAGCGCTCGGAGTTGAGCTCCGGCCGGTTCCAATACCCGCGCGCCACTCCTACGCCGCCGATGTAAAGCTCTCCAGGCACGCCCACGGGCTGGAGCTTCAAATCGGGGCTCAGGATGCGCAGCCAGGTGTTGTCGATGGGCCTGCCAATAGGCACGCCGGAACGGACGTCTGCCGGGGAGCAGTCATGATATGTGACATCGACGGTCGCTTCGGTCGGGCCGTACAGGTTGGTGAGTCTCGTCGCGCGCCCCGCGAACACGGAATAGAAAGCATCGACATGCTCGGGCCGTAGCGCCTCGCCGCTGGCGAAGACGTGCCGCAAAGACGGAAGCAGAGCAGCGTTGCCGTCCTGCCGCAGATAACTCAAAAAGGCCTGCAGCATGGACGGGACAAAGTGCACCACCGTAACACCGTGTTTCTGGATGCACTCGACCAGACGCTCCGGACTCTTTTCGTCTCCGGGATTCGCCAGGCAAAGAGATGCGCCAGCGGTCGCCCACCAGAAGAGCTCCCACACGGAAACATCGAACGAGATCGAAGTCTTTTGAATGAGCACATCGGCACAGCTCAGTGGATAAGCTCGCTGCATCCAATGAATGCGGTTGACCAGCGACCGGTGTTCGATCATTGCGCCCTTCGGTTGGCCGGTGGAACCGGAGGTGTAGCAGACGTAGGCCAAATCGCGCGGCCCGGCCGCAGCGGAAGGGTTGGAAGTCAGGCTGGAGTAACTGACCGGGTCGTCCACATTCACGAGCAGGCGCTTTGCAGTACGCGCAAAAAGCCCGGAATTGCTGACCGCGAGAGGCGTCTCCGAGTCATTCAGAATGAAATCGATGCGCGACTGCGGGTAAGCGGGGTCGATCGGTAAATAAGCCGCCCCGGCCTTGAGCACGCCGAGGATGCTTACGAGCAGCTCCGCGGAACGCTCGACCATGATCGGAACGATGGAGCCTGGCCCGACTCCCTTCTCTCGCAGAAAATGCGCGAACTGATTGGCACGCTCGTTCAGCCGGGCGTACGTCCACGAGCCAGCGGCCGTCCTGAGCGCCAACGAATCCGGAAAGCGCGCGCTCGTTTCCTCGAACAGCGTCGTAATGGTGGTGTCTTGCGGGAACTCTGCCTTGGTGTCGTTGAAGCGATGCAGCAGGAGCGCCTCTTCCGCTTCGCCGATTGCATTCAGTGGGGCGGCCGTCGTGGAGCGCGCGGCGCCGTTCACGGTCATGACATTGCCGACAACTGCGGCGCTGCGCGGTTCAGCGGAAGCAACGTTGGACACGAGTTCCCGCAGCGGCGTGTCGAGCACCTTGGGTACGAGCGCCGCGGCGTGCATCAGGAATTCGGCGAGCTGCTTCACTCCGTCGCGCGAATACAGCGCCGGTTTGTAATTGCAGACAATATCGATGGATTCGTCCGCCGGCCACTCCTTCACAATTACGTATAGCGGAAAGAGCTGATGCCCGGGGTAGTGCTCTTCAACCGTGACGGTCTCGGCCCCGATGCGCGCGGCCTCGGCAGGAGCGGTGTTGTACACGTTCATGCACGCTCGAAACAACTGATCTTCGCTGTTGCCGTCGGCCGCCAGATCACGCAGGAGCAGATCGTACGGATAGCGTTGGTGCCGGAAGCATTGCAGCAGCGCGTTCGCTACCCGCTGGACGAACGAACCAAAGGTCTCGCTCTGGTTGACTTGCATGCGAAGAGGCATGGTGCTCGTGAACATGCCGAATGCCCTCTTGGCAATGCCGCTTCTGTTCAACACCGGCAGGCCGATTACCAGATCGCCGGCCCTCTCGCGCTTTGCCAGGTATGCCAACAGCAGTGCCGTGAATACCGTGCCGGTGGAAATCCTGCTTGCCGCGGTGTAGCTGCGCACTTGCACGGCGCCTTCGCGCGGGAGGCGGAAGCGCAGTTGCTCCCCGGCTGTGCCGGTCGCGTCGGCCGGATACCGGGTGCAGCCGCGGAGCTGGTTCAGCCAGAAAAGCCGGCTTTCTTCGAACCGCTGCACTCGCTTGTAGCCAAGCTCTTCGGAAGCGCGTATATAGGAGTACGGCGGCTGCTCGGCCGGGCGTTGATGGCGGTATGCTTCACTTACAAATGCGGCTAGTATCTGGAATGACCATCCGTCAGAAATAATGTGATGGCAATTTACAAAATAGCCCGTCTGCTCTGGCGAAACGCGAAAGAACTCGACCCGGAATAGGGGTTCTCCATCGAGTTTGAAAGGCCTCCTGCACTGCTGGCCGATCCAGCCCTGAAAGGCCTGTTCAGGCGATTTTTCGCTCGAAAAATCGGTCAAGCGCACATCAAACGGCTCAAATCTCGAGACGTACTGCCGCGCTTCGGCTACGGGCGATTCTACGATCCGTATGCGCGTAGCGTCGTGAAGCCGGACGAATTCGTTGAACGCCTCCTGCAACTTAGTAAAATCCAGCGCACAAGGGTAAGTCGCCGTGCCCGCAAGGTTATGCAGAGGAGTCCCCGGATACATTTGCTCCACATACCAGATCCGCTTCTGCGGATGTGTCAGTGTAAACAGATGGTTGTGGCTCTGGTTCAGCACTTCAGTGCACGTCGGGATTAGCTACGAAATGATTGGCAGTAACTGGCTGCCGGGGTTCGGCTGAGCCGGTTCCACCTTGTAGGCGGGAGCTCCCGGCAGGTCCACGACCGAACCTCTGATAAAGGTGTACGCTCGGTCCCTGGTTTCCCTGAACGTAATATCGAAATTACTCGATTGATCCTTCCGGTTGAAGGCCGTCCGTTGGTTGAGCATGCGGGTCAAACGATACCATCGCGAGGCAATCACGGCGGGCGGCACCTGACCCTCGAAGGCGGCGGCTGGAGCGCCTGATATGGCGCTGTATCCGTTGTGTTGCACGTTGTCGATATATTCTTCTTTTTCGAAAAACTCAAAAAGCGAGGCGAACATCTCATCCGTCTCTCCGGGGAAACCCACGATGATATCGACGCCGAGATACAACTTCGGACAGGCCTGCTTTAATTTAACGATCGCTTCGTAGATCGTGCGGGCCGGAATCCCGCCGCGCCCCATTTTGACGAGCAGGTGGTCGTCGATATGTTGCATGCCGATGTGGAGCTGCAGGATAGCCCCGCGCTGGCAAAGCGCGATGATCGAGTCGGTATATTTCACCAGCCATTGATGATCCAGGTTTCCAAACTGAAACTGCAAGCCCGGATGGCGCTCGAGAACCGCCTCGACGAAGTCGATAATGGTGGTGCCGATATCGACGCCGTAGGCGAACGTGTCTTCACCCATGAGAAACACTGTCTTGAAGCCGGCGTTCACGCCCGCGTCGATTTGCGCGTGAAGCAGCTCCGGCTGGATACTTCGGATTCTGCCCTTCGCTTTGTGAATCACGCAGAAGGAGCACTTTCGCATGCAGCCATCCGCCACCTTGACATGCAGGACCTTGCTGGCGTCAGTCGCGACGGTGTCTTCGTGTAACTTAAGAATGTTCACGGGCTGCAGAGCCTTGAACGGCACCGACGCATTAATCAACCCATCCAGCGCGGCTTCGCCATTGAGCTCAACCAACGCGCCCTTGAAACCTTTCTTCCATTCGGCGGCGTGGGTGGTAGGGATGCACCCGGTCATGACGAGCTCGCCTTGAAAGCTAGCTTCGTTCAAGTCGGCGAGCAGCTGCTTCACCTTCTCGAGCATCATGTTGTGGAAGCCGCATCCGCTGATCACGACCATATCCACGTCGAACGTGCCGCCGATGACCCACCCGTTCGCCATAAAGTACTTCTCGAGCGTGGTATAGTACTGCACGTGCCGCTCGCAATTCGTATTGTTGGTAAGGATTGCTACGGTACGAGGCAGGCAGGAATCCAATGCATGCTGAACGTTGTTACTACTCATTGTGGGCATCCTTTCTCATCCACACAGGGTCAATGGGGCGAGCACTAATGCCTAGATAGCCAGTGCCGCGGTAAGTTACTATCGGGTATGCCGGGAACTTACTCGTATAGTAAGTCCGAAGGGCGGTAGGGAGTACGGATTGCATGGCGCCGGTGGTCATCGATGATTACTCCGACCGGAAATTCTCTATCACCTGAACGCGGCCGCGCGCTACGGCACGATCGTAAACCCATTTCGCGACCGCAATATCGAGAACACCCAACCCGAATGGCGAAAACACGATAGGGCGGGAGTGGTCAGGCCGCCAACGTCCAGTGAGCACGCTCGAGATATCGGTGGTTACAAAGTGACGAGAGCCGATGGCCTGCTCCGCCAGATGCAATGAGGTGTTTGCGCTCAGTACGTGTTCCACCGCATCGGTGACGTTCCAGGAGCGGAGTATGAGTTCAGGCGCGAGGTCGCGCAAAGAAACGTGGAGAATCACCGGATTATGGGCGACGGCCGCCACATCGCTGACAAAAGGCGCCGGCGCCGTGGTCGCGAACAGGACCAGGTCACAGCATCGGAGCAGCGACTCGGGCGTGTCCGCAATGCGAACAGATTCGTGCCGAGCCTGCGCTCCGGTCTGCTCGGCGAACGCGGCTGCAGCGGCGGGGTTCGAGTCAAATAACACGAGCTTTCGCATGACCCAACCAGTGGCGATCATGAACTGGTAAACATTCCGTGCAATCAATCCAGCGCCCACGACGCCAAAGGAGCGTACGCGGCGCGGTTTTGCGCACAGGTGCCGGGCAGCAAGCACGGCGGAAGCGGCAGTGCGGGCCGCCGAGATTATCGAGCCTTCCAGGCAGGCAAACGGATACCCATGCTGCGTTTCATTGAGAATCACCACGGCTGAGGCTCTCGCCAGCCCGTTGCAGATGTTATCGGGATAGCTGGCGATCCACTTTATTCCGGAAACATTCCAGGGAGCTTCAAGGTGCGCCGGCAAGGCGATGATTCGATTGGCCGCATGGCCCGGAAAACGCATCAACACGCTGGGAGGATTTAAGCCTTCACCTTCCGAATACGCCAGATAGGCGCTGGCGACGACCTCGAAACATCCCTCAATATCGCTAAAGATCGTTTCCCGGACTGTGCGCGCGTCGATTACGTGCAGGTGAGCACTTGCAGGTACGGGAACGCCCGTTTGTACATCCGATGTCGCGAGTGTTTCCACGGCCTACCTATGCCCGGCGGAGGAGAACGCCAGCTCAGCCTCTTCGGATTCGAGATCAAGCCGAAAATTCCGGCAAACCCAATCGCGGTCGTAAACCGTTTCCAGATATTTGTCTCCGAAATCCGCAGACACCGCGATGACGCACGCGCCGGAGGAAAGTTCAGCGTCGAACTGCCGAATGGCCGCCAGCACGGAACCGGTAGAACCGCCGATGATCAGGCCATGCTCTCGGGCGACCTCATGGCACATGCGGATGGTGTCGGACTCCGGCACAGCGAGGACGAGGTGGACCCGACCGATCTCCAGCAGTTCCGGACAACGGCTCGCTCCGATGCCTGGGATGAGCCTCGGCGCGGGCGGACTGCCGAAAGTGACGGACCCGACTGGCTCTACGGCCACGATCCGCGTCTGCGGCGAGGTTTCCGCGAACCGCCGGGCGCAGCCCATCAGCGTGCCCGTGGATCCCGCTCCCAAAAAGAGAAAGTCCGGGGCCGGGAATTCCGCGAGGATCTCCCGCGCGGTCGTCTCGTAATGAGCGAGTTGGTTCGCCTGGTTGGCGTACTGATTGAGCCACACACAGGAAGGATCATGCTCCAAAAGGTCCTGTATGTACGCGATGCGCTGGTGCAGATACCCGCCATGGCCGTCACGTTCCTTGATCACGACGACCTCAGCTCCGTACGCGCGCATGGCGCGCAGGCTGGCAGCGGAAGCATTCGGATCGGTGACGCAGATAAACCGATAGCCGCGACGCTGGCACACCAGGCTCAGCGCAATGCCGAGATTGCCGGACGAGGACTCGACCACCGTCGTTTCCCCTGGGGTCGCGATGCCGTCGGCTTCGGCTGCCTGGATCATGTAAACCGCGCTTTTTATTTTGATCGAGCCTGTAATGTTGAAACCTTCGAGTTTCAGCACAACGGGCGCGCGACTCGCGATGCCATGCAGCCGCATGAACACGCTCGGGAACATCAGCGAGAGCGGATCGTCTACGATCATGAGGCCGAGCTCCACTTCCCGCTCATCTCGCCAGCACCGCCGCAGCGCGCGAGCGTTGCAATCAGAAGCGCAACGTGGTTACCGGGAGAATGTTGCAGGATTATAACTAACACCGATCGTGAGCCGGACTTTTTAAGAAACAAAGCTTTCTCCGTCTCTGGTCTCGCCCCCGGAATATATCATTAAACTGCAAAATGTCAATACCCGATGAAGGAAAGCGCCCGTTTCCGCAGCAATTCCCGAGCGCACGCCAGGACTCAGCGCAAGCGGCCTGCCGCCTGAGGAAGTATTGGCGCAAAACTCCGCTTTTTTTGTGCCTGGCAACGATAAATGCTGATAAAATCAGCCTCACCTGATGCCAGCGCATGACATACAGCGATTGAGGAGGACGTATGCAGGATCCGAGACAAGGCTCTACGACATGGCCCGAGCATTTACGGCCATTTGCCGAGGCACATTCCAATTACGAACAGGCCCGCCGGCAGTCGGCGACTGACGACCGGCGTGCGATGGAGAAAGCAACGCTCGATTATTGGACTGCTTTGCACGCGGCACAATCGGATGCTCAGAAGATACGCGAAGCGTACGATCAATATCAAGCCGCTCTTGAACGCGAGAGGCAGGGCGCATTAGAGCGGCGCAAGGCGAGTTACCGGGACTTCATCACCGCGCTGCAGTCTTCGTTTGCCGGCGCGGAAGCCGACCGCTACGATGCGGCGGCGCTGTACATGATCGGTTCCAGTTTGCAAGCGGTAGCCAGCGACTATGCGTGGATCGACTGGTGCGCCAGGGCCGGACAGCCCAACACACAACAGACCAAGCCGCAATAGTCCATGTTGCAATCTCGTTTGGCCGCCGGAGTCCAGCCATGACCGATGTGTCGGCACGCCTCGCCGCGTTGCCTCCCGAGGCGCTTGCTGCGCTGAGAGACAGAGTTCGGCGCCAGAAAACGGGGTCTGCCACGGAGGCCATCCGGAAATTGCCTCGACCGGCGGCGATTCCGTTGTCGTTTGCGCAGGAGCGGTTGTGGTTTCTGGACCAGTTGGAGCCGAACACGGGGCTGTAC
>Ga0070737_10001958_pt1 | contig 26468 bp, 29 predicted proteins | sample Coa_R1_10_FD_66438 | JGI IMG/M metagenome (GOLD analysis project Ga0070737, IMG submission 66438) | Surface soil microbial communities from Centralia Pennsylvania, which are recovering from an underground coalmine fire - Coalmine... | ecosystem: Environmental > Terrestrial > Soil > Unclassified... | reverse complement strand
AGGAAGCCCCACTTGAGCGCCGCCCCGCCGAGCACGACCGCGACGCCCACGAGCCGCTCGAGGGAGCGGCGGACGATCCCGCGCTCGTCGGCCGCCCGCGCGCTCACGAGCCCTGGCCGATCCATGCTTCGCCGCCCGCGTAGACCTCCTTCTTCCAGAGCGGGATCGTCGTCTTCAGCGTCTCGATCGCCTCCCGGCAGGCCGCGAGCGCCGCCGCGCGGTGGGGGGCGGAGACGGCGATCACGACGCTCGCCTCGCCGATCTCCACCCGGCCGAGCCGGTGGTGGATCGCGACGGCGCAGAGCCCGTGCCGTCGCGTGAGCTCCTGCCCCAGACGCTCGAGCAGGCCCTCGGCCATCTCCGCGTAGGCCTCGTACTCGAGGTGGAGCACCTCGCGTCCGCGCGAGCGGCGGCGCACGGTTCCCACGAAGCTGGCGACGGCGCCGGCCTCCGCGTCGGCGACCTCCTCCAGCACGGCGGCGACGTCGAGCGGGCCGTCGACGAGCCGGAACGAGCCGCCGCTGACCGGCGGGATCAGCGCCACCTCGTCTCCGTCGGCGAGCGGGTGCCCGCGCTCGACGTACTCGCGGTTGACCGCGTAGAGCAGGCCGGGCGGCTCCTCGCCGAGCCCGAGCGCCGGCCAGACGTCCTCGACCCGGCTCACGCCGTCGAGCTCGAGCCGGGCCTCGCCGGCCCGCTCCCGCAGGGCGGCGAAGAGGCGGACGGTCACGCGCACGCAGCGATCTTGCCTGTCCGGGCTGCTCGAGCGGCGGCTGCCCGAAGCCGGCGGGCGCCCGGCTCGGGTCTACCATCTGGCCATGGCGGCGACCGGCGAGCGGCGGACCGAGTCCGGCATCGAGGTGAAGCCGGTGTACACCGCCGACGACGCGCCGCGGGAGCTCGAGCTGCCCGGCGAGTACCCGTTCACGCGGGGGCCGTACCGCGACATGTACCGCGGCCGGCCGTGGACGATCCGCCAGTACGCCGGCTTCGCCTCGGCCGAGGAGTCGAACGCCCGCTACCGCTACCTGCTCGAGCGGGGCCAGACCGGCCTCTCGATCGCGTTCGACCTGCCGACCCAGCTCGGCTACGACTCCGACGACCCGCGCGCCCGCGGCGAGGTCGGCCGCACGGGCGTGGCGATCGACTCCCTCGCCGACATGCGGCTCCTGCTCGACGGGATCCCGCTCGGCCGGGTCTCGACGTCGATGACGATCAACGCCCCGGCCGCCTTGCTGCTCCTGCTCTACGAGCTCGTGGCCGAGGAGCAGGGCGTGCCGGCGGCCGAGCTGCGGGGCACGGTGCAGAACGACATCCTCAAGGAGTACATCGCCCGCGGCAACTACATCTTCCCGCCGCGTCCCTCGATGCGCCTGACGACCGACCTCTTCGCCTACTGCGCCCAACGGCTGCCGCGCTGGAACACGATCTCGATCTCCGGCTACCACATCCGGGAGGCGGGCTCGACCGCCGTGCAGGAGCTCGCCTTCACGCTCGCCAACGGGATCGCCTACTGCGAGGCGGCGATCGAGGCGGGCCTCTCCCCGGACCAGTTCGGCGCCCGCCTCTCCTTCTTCTTCAACGCCCACAACCACTTCTTCCAGGAGGTCGCGAAGTTCCGTGCCGCGCGCCGGCTGTGGGCCCGGATCATGCGCGAGCGCTTCGGCGCCACGAACCCGCGTGCGCTCGCGTTGCGCTTCCACGCCCAGACCGGCGGCTCCACCCTGACCGCGCAGCAGCCGGAGAACAACATCGTCCGCGTGGCCGTGCAGGCGCTGGCCGCCGTCGCGGGCGGCGCTCAGAGCCTGCACACGAACGCCTACGACGAGGCGCTCGCCCTGCCGACCGAGCACGCAGCCCGGATCGCGCTGCGCACGCAGCAGATCCTGGCCGCCGAGGCCGGCACGACCGACACCGCCGACCCGCTCGGCGGCTCGTACTTCATCGAGGCGCTCACCGACGAGCTGGAGGCGCGGGCCTGGGCGCTGATCGAGCGGGTCGAGGAAGCGGGCGGCGCCGTCGCCGCGATCGAGTCCGGCCTCGTGCAGGAGGAGATCGAGCGGGCAGCCTTCGAGTTCCAGCGCCAGGTCGAGTCCGGCGAGCGGATGATCGTCGGCGTCAACGCGTTCACCGAGGAGGAAGCCGAGCGCATCGAGCTGCTGCGGATCGACCCGGCTGCCGAGCAACGCCAGCTCGAGCGGACGGCCCGCGTCCGGGCGGAGCGCGACGCGCGCGCGGCGGCGGCTGCGCTGCGGGCGGTGCGCGAGACGGCCCGCGGCGACGCGAACCTGCTCCCCCCGCTGCGCGAGGCGCTGCGGGCCTGCTGCACGATCGGCGAGATCTGCGAGACGCTGCGCGAGGAGTGGGGAACGTACGACGCGCAGCGGGCGCCCGCCTGACGAGCGTCCCGCTAGGGCGTGCTCCACCAGTCGAGCAGGATCTCGGCGTCGCTCTCCTCCCCGACCGGGGCGCCGAAGGCGAGGAACTCGAGCCCGTCCGACCCGGCCTCGAAGGCGCGGGCGGTCTGCGGAGCGACGCGGATCGCGTCCCAGGGGCCGATCTCGATCACCTCGTCCTCGAGCTTCAGGCGGCCGCTGCCGGCGAGGATCACGTACAGCTCCTCCTGGCGGCCGTGGCGGTGGCCGAACGGGCTGCGAGCGCCGGGCGCGAGCCGCTGGAGGCTGAGGCCGCAGACCGTGGCGGCGAGCGGACGGCGTGCGAAGCGCGCCTCGATGCCCGTGAAGCCCGCGCCGGGCGCCGCGTCCTCGAGCTCGCGCAGGTTGACCCTGGCGAAGTCGGCCACGACGGCAGTCTAGGCCGGGGCCGGCGCGGTCGCGCCGCCCGCTGAGGGCCGAGCACCTCTAGCCGGGGCTACGAGGCGCATACGCTCCCGTCGTGCGCATCCTGCTCGTCTCGCAGCTCTACCCGGGGCCGACCGCGCCCGACCTCGGCACGTTCGTCGCGCAGCTCGAACGGGCTCTCGTCGAGCGAGGGCACGAGATCGACCGCGCGGTCCTCGACACGCGCGCCGGCGGCAAGCTCCGCTACCTGACGCTCGCCCGCCGGACGCTCGCGGCGAGCGCCTTCCGAACGCCCGATGTCGTCTACGCCCACTTCCTCGTTCCCGCCGGCCTGCTGGCTGCGCTCGCGGGGCGAGGGCCGCTCGTGGTCACGGCGCACGGCCGCGACGTCCGCAACATCGGCTCGATCGCAGGCGTCGCCGCCGCCACCCGGCTCGTCGTCCGCCACGCGGCGACGGTGATCTGCGTCTCCGACTACCTGCGGCGGGAGCTCGAGACGAAGCTGCCGGAAGCGCGCGGCAAGACCGCCGTGCTCTCGAGCGGCGTCGACCGGGAGCGGTTCGCGCCGTCGCCCGCGCCGCCCGGTCCGGCCCGCTACCTGTGCGTCGGCGCCCTCGAGGAGCGCAAGAACGTCGTCCGCCTTGCGGATGCCTTCGCCCGGCTCGGCGAGGGAACCTTGACCTTCGCCGGCGACGGCCCCCTGCGCGCGCAGCTCGCCGGCCGGGAGGGCGTGCGGCTGCTCGGCCGCGTCCCGCACGACGCGGTGCCGGGCCTGCTCGCCGACTCCCACGTTCTGGCCCAGCCGAGCCTGGTCGAGCCGCTCGGCCAGGCGCTGCTCGAGGCGATGGCCTGCGGCCGCTCGGTCGTCGCGACGAGGATCGGCGGTCCGCCCGAGTTCGTACCGCCCGAAGCGGGCGTGCTCGTCGACCCGCTCGACCTCGACGAGCTCGCGCGTGGGCTGCGGCAGGCGGCGTCGCTCCCCTGCCCCAACGACGCGGCCCGGCAAGCGACGGCCGAGCATGACGTTCGCCGCCAGGCTGAACGCCTCGAGGAGATCCTCAGCCGGGCGGCCGGCCGCGCTCGAGGTCGGCCAGCCTGAGCTCGACCAGGGGTCGGATCCGCTCTTCGAGCCCGGCCTCCCGGGCCAGCGCGAGCGCCTGCGTCCAGCTCTGCCGCGCCTTGGCTGGGTCGGCCCCCTGCTTGAGGCGGTTGTCGCCGGTGACGAGGAGCCGCTCGATCCGCTCGCGGACGTCCTCTTCCACGAGCCGACCGTACCAGGGCAGGATTGGCACATGCCGCCGCCCCAGCCGACGCCGGTGCAGGTGCTGATCGCCGACGACCACCGCCTGTTCGCCGAGGCGCTGCAGGCGATCCTCGCCGCCGACGAGCGGGTCGAGGTGGTCGGCACGGCGAGCGACGGCGGCGAGGCGGTCGAGCTGGCGCTCCGCCTGCGGCCGGACGTCGTCCTGATGGACGTCAGCATGCCGGTGCTCGACGGCTTCGAGGCGACGCGCGAGATCCGGGCGGGCGGAGACGACGTCCGCGTCCTGATGCTGACCGGCTCGAACTCGCGCGCCGACGTCCAGCGGTCGCGCGAGGCGGGCGCGGCCGGCTACGTGACGAAGGACCGGATCGCCTCCGAGCTCGTGGAGGCGATCGTCGAGGTCGCCCGCCGCCGGCTACGCTAGGACGATGCTGCAGTTCCTCGCGGTCACCCAGGTGCTGATCGTCGTCGCGCTGACCGCCCTCGTGCTCATGCACTCCGGTCGTGACGCGGGCATGGGCGGGATGGGCTTCACGCCCGCCTCCCAGGGCGGCACGCACATCGTGGAGCGGAACCTGACCCGGGTCACGGTCGTGCTCACCGTGCTCTTCTTCGCGAACAGCGTCGCGCTCTTCCACTACCTGTAGCGCGCTCGCTGCCGCGCTACACTGGCCCGGCTCTCGCGCTGGTGGCGGAATTGGTAGACGCGCTAGGTTGAGGGCCTAGTGGCCGTAACAGGCCGTGGAGGTTCAAGTCCTCTCCAGCGCATGACCCCGGCGGCCGCAGCAGCGGCCGCTTCGTTTGGCTTGCCAGATACTCCGCCAAGATATATCATTCAGATAGATGAGACAGACAGCCGTGACGCCGGTCGTGCTCGGGCTGCTCGCGCTCGGGCCGCGCTCCGGCTACGACATCAAGGCGGTCGTCGACCGCTCGACGCGGTTCTTCTGGGCGGCGAGCTACGGGCAGATCTACCCCGAGCTGCGCCGGCTCGAGGCGGAGGGCCTGGTTCTCGGCCGCGACGCGCCGACCGGCGGCCGCAGCCGCCGGGTCTACGAGCTGACCGACGCCGGACGCAAGGCGCTCGAGGACTGGCTGCTCGGTTCGAGTGTGACGATCGAGTACCGCGACGAGTCGCTGCTGCGGCTGTTCTTCGCCGACGCGCTACCGCGCGAGCGGGCGCTCGGCCTGCTCGAGGCCCGTCGGCGCGGCCACGAGGAGTACCTCGACACCCTGCGCGCGATCGACGCTCGACCGGGCCGCGACCCGACGTTCGTCGACCTCGTCCTGCGCTGGGGCATCGACTTCCACGACTGGGGGAGGCAGTGGTGCGAGCGGGAGCTCCTGCGCCTGCGCGGCCGGCCGGCGTCCTGAGCGAGCCGAGCTTCGGCGCCATCTTCCGCACCGGCGCAGCCGGCTTCCTGCGCGAGGGACTGCTGCCGCTCGGCGCCTTCTACGCCGGCCTGCGGCTCGCGGGGCTGGTGGCGGGGGTCGCCGCAGCGGCGGTTGCCTCGCTGCTGCTCTACCTGCACGAGCGGCGAGCCGGACGCGAGGGGCTGCTCGTCCGCCTCTCGCTCGCCTTCGTCGTCGTGCAGTCGTGCGTGGGCCTGCTCGCCGACAGCGCCACCGTCTACCTCGCGCAGCCCGTGCTCGTCGCCGCCGCCTGGGGCGTCGCCTTCGTCGCCTCCGTGCCCCTCGGTCGTCCCCTGGCGGGCACGTTCGCCTGCGCCTGGTATCCGTTTCCGCCGGCCGTTCGCGGCTGCGCCGAGTTCAGGCGCGTCTTCGGCCGCGAGTCGCTCGTCTGGGGCGGCTACTTCCTGGCGAGGAGCGCCCTGCGGCTCGCGCTGCTGCTCCACGGCTCGCTCGAGAGCTTCGTCGTCGTCACCTTCCTGAGCGGGACGCCGGCGATGCTCGTGCTGCTCGCGTGGTCGGTCAGGTACGCGCTGCGCGCCCTTGCCGATTGACGCCGTCCGGAGGAGTCCGTACCCTTACGCCGAACACGTGTTCGCCAGCGTCCCCGACCACGGAGCGTGCGATGCAAACCACAGCCGAGCTGACCAGCCGGCAGCGCGAGATCTGGAGCTTCCTCGTCGACTACGTCGACCGGCACGGCTATCCACCGACCGTGCGCGAGATCGGCGAGGCGGTCGGACTCGCCTCTCCCTCGACCGTGCACGCCCACCTTGCGAATCTCGAGCGGGCCGGGCTGCTGCGGCGCGACCCGACGAAGCCGCGGGCCCTCGAGCTCGTTCGGCGCAAGGCGCCCCGGGCTTCCGCCGCGCCGGCGAAGCTGCCGTTGCTCGGCCAGATCGCGGCTGGCGCGCCGTTGCTGGCGGAGGAGAACGTCGAGGACGAGGTCGCGGTCCCCGAGAGCCTGCAGGGCGACTTCGTGCTGCGCGTCAAGGGCGACTCGATGGTGGAGGCGGGCATCCTCGACGGCGACCTCGTCGTCGTGCGCCGGACGCAGGACGCCCGCGACGGCGAGATCGTCGTCGCGCTCGCGGGCGACGACGAGACCTCCGACGAGGCGACGGTGAAGCGCTTCTTCCGCGAGGGCGGGCGGGTGCGCCTGCAGCCGGAGAACCGTGCGCTCGAGCCGCTCTACCCGCGCTACGTCCAGATCCTCGGCAAGGTCGTGGGGGTGTTCCGGGCGCTGTGAGCGAGGTCGCGCCACTCCATCGCTCGCTCGAGCAGGAGCTGTTCGCCGTGTTGCGCGGCGCGTCGCTGGAGTGCCCGGTCTGCGGCGAGTTCGTCCTGCACGAAGGGCCGTTGGTGCGCTGCCCGGAGTGCGGGATGCGCCTGCGCGGACGCCTCGAGGCGGCCGGCGGCGGGCTACAATCCGGGTTGCAGGCCGGGTGACCGCGGCGGCCTCCGCCCACGGGGGTGGTGGCCGTCGAGGAAAGTCCGGACACCGCAGGGCAGGACGCTCCCGCGAGGGAGGCGGCGAAAGCCGACGGAACGTGGCACAGAGAACAGACCGCCGGCTGCGAATCTCCGGAGTCGCGGCCGGTAAGGGTGAAACGGTGGGGTAAGAGCCCACCAGCGGCTCTGGCGACAGGGCCGGCTCGTCAAACCCCGTCCGGTGCAAGGCGAACAGGCTCCGACGACGCGGCCCGCCGAGGAGCCGGGTAGCTGCAGAGATGGATGGTCACCCTCGACAGAATCCGGCTTACAGGCCTGCTACGGGAAAAGCCTCGGAAACGGGGCTTTTCCTATGGACCCGATTCGCCGGCGACTCGTCAGGCCTGTCCCGCGGCGGGCTGACGGCGGTCTCCGTGGAACCGCTCGGCGCGGTCGCCCGGCGTGGCCTCGCCGGCTGTGCCGGCTACGAGCCGCCCCGCGGCCAAGAGGGTGGTACCGGCTGCGAGATCGGTTGAGACCCGCCCACGCTGGGCATAATGAGGTGCGCAGGCGTCGACCGGAAGGTCCATGGCCTGCGTTTTCTTGGTCCTGGCGCAGCCGTCAGGAGCCGTACTCGGCGATGTTCAGGCGCGCGTCGCGGAACCCGCCCACGAACGTCTTCACACCGGCCCGGGTCTTGATGTGCTTGAGCAGCTTGACCTTGGGCTTGTACGCCGCGAGGTCGACGACGCCACTCTCTGCCTTGTACTCGTAGTCGACGGCGCCGAGCAAGAGATCGATCATCTGGAGCAGGTCGACTCCACTCGAGCGCATTGCGGCAGACGCCGGCGACTGCGGTCCGGCTCAACCTCCTGTTGACGTAGTCGCGCACGCTCTCCTCGAACGTCTCGCCGGGCGGCGTGCTGTACTCGTCGGCGATGACGAACATCACCTCGCCGCGCCGCACGCTGCCGCGCACGAGCTGTCGAGGCGTGTAAGGCTCCGCGCAACGGAGGAGACCAACCGCGAAGAACGGGTCACGTGCACCGCCGAGCGTGCCGGTTTCGTCGAGGAAGGCGGAGCCGTACTTCGGGGCATGCTGACGCCGAGTTCACACCTCGACGCTACTGCTTGCTGCGGACATCTTCGGGCGGCCGGCCCGCCCTGCTCGAGCACCAGCTCCGATAGCCGATCGGCCCCACGAGGCTTACCGTTAAAGGGGTATCGGTCTGGCTCCAGTGGCCTCACGAAGAGTCGCTCGTTGAAGCCATTTACGACTTGTAAGAACTAGAGGGTCTGCACCCCGGTTGCGACGGAAAAGTCGGGGTAGCTTGGTCCGATCAACACTAGTGTGGTCGCGTGCTTGTTGTTGGGAACCTGATCGGCACCAGCGGACATGAACCGGGTGAGATGGAGCCTGACGACTCGATCCTGTGGGCGCGTTCGCGTGCTGGCGATGCAGACGCTTTCACGGCGCTCTTCAGGCGGCACGCGAAGGCGATCTACAACTACTGCTTCCGCAGGATCGGCGACTGGGCATCCGCAGAGGATGCTCTCTCGGTCGTCTTCCTTGAGGCGTGGCGGCGGCGCGACAAGGAACTGCCGCCGGAGAAGGTGCTGCCTTGGCTCTATGGGATCGCGACGAACGTTCTTCGCAACCGGCAACGCGCTGAACGTCGGTTCAGGGCGGCGCTCGCCCGTGTCCCGGAGCCACTGCCGCAAGCCGACTTCAGCGGAGAGACCGACGATCGGCTCGACGACGAGCGCAGCATGCAGCACGCGCTGGTCGCACTCTCGCAACTCCCTCGGCGCGAGCAGGACGTGTTCGTGCTCTGCGCCTGGTTCGAGCTGAGCTACGAAGACGCCGCGCTCGCGCTCGACCTGCCGGTCGGCACCGTCCGGTCTCGGCTCTCACGTGCGCGTCAGCGCCTGCGGGAACTCGATCCCGGCTGCGGACATGAACAGGGCAGAACAGCAACAGTCCGGGAGGCCCTTGAACCATGACCAACGACTACTCGATCCCGCCGCTGCGCGACCTGCCGCCTGGTCGTCTCGCCCAGCGCGCACAGCATCTCCATGCCGAGATCAGCCGCGAGACGCCGTCACGCTTCACGATCCCGCGCTTTGCGATGCCGCGTCTGCGCCTGGCGCGGCCTGTCGTCGTGGCACTAGTCGCTGCGATCGTGATGCTGGCACTCGTGCCGATCGGCGGCGCGAGCCTCGCTACCCGCGCCATCAACGGGATCACGGGAATATGGACGCCGGGCAGTCCTCCGCCCGCACCGGCGCCCTATCAGCAGGGCGACAAGGTCTGGACGACGCCGCCGCCGACCGTCTCCGGCAGCAGCCAGTTCAGCCCGCCCGCCGGTTGGTCGGCGCCGCAGCCGCCCGCAGCGCCGCCTGCCTACCAGCAGGGCGAGAAGGTCTGGACGACGACGCCGCCGACCGAGCCGCAGACAACGACCACGATCACCTGCACGACTCCCAGCGACGCGGCGAACCTGCTTGCGAAGCTGGAGAAGGAGGGATCATCCATCACCGCCGTCCAGTGCCGCTGAGTCCCGCACCACGACGGCAGCTCCCAACGGCGGCCCGGCTTTCCGGGCCGCCGCATCAAGTGCCCAGCTACGGCTTCGCGACTGCCTTCATCGTGGTGCAGGCGTGTTCGTAATCGCGCTTGCCGAGTAGGGCCGCGTCCTCTTCCGGCCACGCGGCTTCGTTCCAGCAGGCTTGCGTCGCAGCACGATCACCTCCTGGTTGATCTTGCGCAGAGCAACCGCGTTCTGGAGGAGACGGTAGAAGAGCAGGCCGCGCGCGTTCGACTGCCGCCGGTTGAGGCGGAAGACGAACTCGTCCAGATACGCCTCGACGTGCTGCGCGCCCCACCCGCCGTGGTGCGTGCCGAGCAGCCAACGCTTCAGCGAGGCGACGCGATGCACCGCTGGGAGTGCGACGTGCGCGGGGTCGTTGCCCGCCGACACGTTGGTCGCGTCGTGCTCGTAGCCGAGGTTCGCCAAGTCCTTGTAAGCCTGCAAGCCGTCCGTGTGGATCGTCGAGCCAGACTCGCAGTTGCGCTCGACGAAGGCGAGCAGCGTCTCCGCCTTCACGTTCTCGACGACCTCGATGCGGGCGCGCCCGAGCTTCCACCGCTTCGACTTCTTGCCGACACCCTCGCCCTTGCGCTCGATGGCGATGGCGACGATCACTTTCCCCTCCGCGCCGCGTCCGCGCTTGCCGCCGGGCGACGGGCCGCCGAGGTAGCTCTCATCCACCTCGATGTCGCCGGAGAGCTTGTCGCCGTTGCGCCCCGGCCTGACCATCGCCCGGCGCAGCTTGTGCAGCATCAGCCACGCCGACTCGTAGCCGATCCCCAGCTCGCGCTCCAACTCCTTCGCGCTCACGCCACTCTTGCTGCTCGTCAGCATCCAGATCGCGCGGAACCAGGTCAGCAACGGCAGCCGCGTCTTCTCGAAGACCGTCCCGGCGGTGATCGAGGTCTGTTTGCCGCACGTCGCGCAGACGTAGAGGTGCCGCTTCGTCAGCCAGGCATCGCTTGGCCCGCAGCTCGGGCAGGAGAAGCCGTCCGGCCAGCGAAGACGCGCGAGGAAGGCTGCGCAGTCGGTATCCGTCTGGAACCAGTCGAGGAACTGGCTCAGCGAAGACGGGTAATCAGCCCCGGCCCTCGGGCCGGAGCGCGAGGGCCGCGCCGGAGTCACGAACCCTCATTCTACTTGAGCTAGGCCGATACCCCTTTACCGTTATGGGCGATGGAGTCGTACCTCTCAGCCGAGGACAAGGCCCGGGTCGAGATCGACACGATGCTCGAGGCCGCCGGCTGGGCGGTGCAGGACGCGCGCGATGTCAACCTCGCCGCAGGGCGCGGCGTCGCTGTCCGGGAGTTCGTCCTCGAGCCGCCGCACGGTCGGGTCGACTACCTGCTGTTCGTCGATCGCGAGGCGGTCGGCGTGATCGAGGCGAAGCCGGCGGGCGCGACCCTGACCGGCGTCGAGTGGCAGTCGGCGAAGTACCTCGACGGCCTGCCCGACCGGGTGCAGAGCGCGCTCGAGGGGGCGCTGCCGTTCGCCTACCAGTCGACCGGCGTCGAGACGCGGTTCACGAACACGCTCGACCCCGAGGCGCGCAGCCGGCAGGTGTTCTGGTTCCACCGGCCGGAGACGCTCGCCACCTGGATCGCCGAGGTGCGCGCGAACCCGGCCGCGCCGACGCTCCGTCACCGCCTGACGAAGCTGCCGCCGCTCGCCGAGGAGGGGCTGCGATCGGCGCAGGCGACCGCGATCCGCAACCTCGAGCGCTCGCTGGCCGAGAACCGGCCGCGGGCGCTGATCCAGATGGCGACCGGCGCCGGCAAGACGTTCGCCGCCGCGAACGTCGCCTACCGGCTGGTCAAGTTCGCCGGCGCCCGGCGCGTGCTCTTCCTCGTCGATCGGGCGAACCTCGGCCGGCAGACGCTGAAGGAGTTCCAGGCCTTCACCGTCCCGGACGCGAACCGCAAGTTCACCGAGCTGTACAACGTCCAGCACCTGTCCTCGAACGTGATCGACCCGGTGGCGCGGGTGACGATCACGACGATCCAGCGGCTGTACTCGATCCTCAAGGGCGAGGAGGAGCTCGAGCCCGAGCTCGACGAGCGCTCCAGCTACGACCTCACCCCGGCCGAGCCGGTGCCGGTGGAGTACAACCCGCTGCTGCCGATCGAGACCTTCGACGTCGTCATCGTCGACGAGTGCCACCGCTCGATCTACGGCGTCTGGCGGCAGGTGCTCGAGTACTTCGACGCCTTCGTCGTCGGCCTGACCGCCACGCCGAACAAGCAGGCCTTCGGCTTCTTCAACCAGAACCTGGTCATGGAGTACACGCACGAAGAGGCCGTCGCCGACCAGGTGAACGTCGACTTCGACGTCTACCGGATCCGCACGCAGATCAGCGAGCAGGGCTCGACGATCGACGCCGGCCTGGTCACCGCCTTCCGCGACCGGCAGACGCGGCGGCTGCGCTGGGAGACGCTCGAGGACGAGGTCGCCTACGACGCCGACGCGCTCGACCGCCGCGTCGTCGCCAAAGACCAGATCCGCACCGTCGTCCGCACCTTCAAGGAGCGCCTCTTCACCGAGATCTTCCCCGGCCGCAGCGAGGTGCCGAAGACGCTGATCTTCGCCAAGGACGACTCGCACGCCGACGACATCGTCCAGATCGTGCGCGAGGAGTTCGGCAAGGGCGACGACTTCGCCGTCAAGATCACCTACCGCTCGACCGGGCGCAAGCCGGACGAGATGATCGCCGAGTTCAGCTGGAGGCACTGGCAGGGATGTCGCTCCGCGACCTGACCCACGCGCTCGTCGAGGCGGTCGAGGCTGCGACGGAACGGCCCGACGAGGCAAAGCAGGTGCTCGACGCGGCCGTGGAGCCCCTGGCGACGAACCCGAAACTGCGCGAGCGGCTCGTCGAGGTGCGCCGCTCGTACGAGCAGACGCTCGACGAATTCTCGCAGGACACGGTGCTCGCCGCCGGCTACTCGCTCGACGGCGCCGAGCGCGCCCGCCAGACCGCCGACTCGTTCCGCCGCTTCATCGACGAGCACAAGGACGAGATCACGGCGCTCCAGATCCTCTACAGCCGTCCCTACCGGGAGCGGCTGACGTTCACCGAGATCAAGGAGCTCGCGCACGCGATCGGCCGGCCGCCCTACCAGTGGACGCCGGAGAAGCTCTGGCAGGCCTACGAGGCGCTCGAGCGCTCGAAGGTCCGCGGCTCCGGCGGGCGCGTCCTCACCGACCTCGTCTCGCTCGTCCGCTTCGCGCTCGAGCAGGAGGACGAGCTCGTCCCCTATCCCGACCTCGTCGCCGAGCGCTTCCGGGCCTGGCTCCTCCAGCAGGAGAACGCCGGCCGCACCTTCACGCCAGCGCAGCTCGCCTGGCTGGAGCGGATCCGCGACCACGTCGCCGCCTCCCTCGCGATCTCGCCGGACGACTTCGACTACACGCCCTTCGTCGAGCAGGGCGGGATCGGCAAGGCGTACGAGCTGTTCGGCGACGAGCTGACGCCGCTGCTCGACGAGCTCAACGAGGCCCTTGTCGCATGACGCTGCGCGTCCACCCTGACGAGATCGTCAGAGAATCAACCTCCTCCTTGTTGGCCATCCACCCGACGTGGGAGCGCGTTCGACTCTCAGACGTAGCCGACGTCCTGAACGGCTTTGCCTTCAGGTCGGCTTACTTCTCCAACTCGGAGGGTGTTCCGCTTCTGCGGATTCGCGATGTCGGCCGATCTCAGACCGAAGCCTCATACGTCGGTGAGTTCGACCCCGCCTACCTGGTCGAGGCGGGAAGCCTCGTCGTCGGCATGGACGGAGACTTCCGCGTCGCTCGCTGGACAGGTCCCCCGGCACTACTCAATCAGCGGGTCTGCAAGATCAGCGTTCGCGACGACAGCCTCTACGACGCCGGGTTCTTGTTCTATGCGCTCCCGGGCTACCTCGACGCGATCAATGCGCGCACGTCGTCCGTTACGGTCAAGCACCTGTCATCAAGGACGGTTCAGGAGATACCTCTTCCGCTTCCGCCGCTGGCCGAGCGGCGGCGGATCGTGGCGGCGATCGAGGAGCACTTCTCCCGCCTCGACGCCGCTATCCGTTCACTCCAGAGTGGAAGCCGACGCCTCGAGCGACTTCGGGGACAGATACTCGCTGCGTCTATCGACGCCCTGGACGCGCCTCGCTTCCCCGTTGCGGACGTGGCCCACCTTGTGACGGACGGCGACCACAATCCTCCGGCCCGCGCGCCCAATGGCGTTCCACACCTGACGGCGAAGAATGTCAAGGGAGGCCGGCTCACGCTTGACGGCTGCACATTCGTCTCGGAGGAGGGCTTCGAGCAGACTCGACGACGCTACGAGCCGAGAAGCGGCGACGTCATCGTCACCTGCGTCGGCACAATCGGCGAGGTCGCCGTCGTCCCACCTGGTTTCCAGTTCAGCGCGGATCGGAACCTGGCCGCGATCCGGCCACGTCCTGAGGTCGACGCCAGTTATCTGGCCCTCGCATTGAGGACGCCGAGGCGAAAACAGGCCATGCGCGGAGCATCGGGCTCGACGGCGCAGCCACATCTCTACCTGCGAGACCTGCGGGCTCTGGAGATTCCGCTCCCACTCATCGACGAGCAGCGCCGCATCGTCGCCGAGGTCGAGCAGCAACTCTCGGTCGTGGACGCCATGGCCGCCGAGATCGACCGAGCCCTTCGCCGCAGCACCGCCCTGCGCCGCTCGATCCTCGAGCGGGCGTTCAGCGGCAAGCTCGTCCCCCAGGACCCCTCCGACGAGCCGGCCTCGGCGCTGCTCGAGCGGATCCGGGCGGAACGGGCCGCGGCCGAGACCGCCACTGGCCGTCGTCGGCGCCGCCGTGCCACGATGCGGGCGAGATGACCCAGGTCGCCGCACCCAAACGCCGTGTGACGCTCGAGGAGTTAGGTGCCCAACGAAGCACGATCCTCGAGCTCGCAAGCGCGCGGGGCGCGCGAAACGTCGCGGTCTTCGGCTCGGTCGCGAGAGGCGACGCGGACGAACGAAGCGACGTCGACTTCCTCGTCGACATGGACGAGGACCGCAGCCTCTTCGACCTCGGCGGGCTCCTGGTCGACCTCCAGGAGTTGCTCGCATGTGAGGTCGACGTCGTCACGCGGAACGGGCTGAGGGAGCGGATCCGCGACCGCGTGCTCGCGGAGGCGCGGCCGCTGTGAGAAGCGATCGCGCGCGTCTCGAGGACATCTTGGAGGCGTGCGAAAGCATCCGCCGAGAGGTGGCGCCGCGGGAAGATCAGCTTGAGTCCGACGCTCGAGGCTAAGGTCCGCGCGATCCTCGAGGAGCTCGAATGAGCTCGAACGGCCTCGTCCAGCGGCTCTGGAACTACTGCAACGTCCTCCGCGACGACGGGCTCTCGTACGGCGACTACTTGGAGCAGCTCACCTACCTGCTCTTCCTGAAGATGGCGGACGAGCAGACGAAGCCGCCGTTCAACCGGCCGGCGTTCATCCCGCAGGGGCTCGACTGGCAGAGCCTGCTCGCCCGCGACGGTGACGAGCTCGAGGTGCACTACCGCCACCTCCTGACCGAGCTCGGCCGCCGGCCGGGCATGCTCGGCGTCGTCTTCCGCAAGGCGCAGAACCGGATCCAGGATCCGGCCAAGCTGCGCCGGCTGATCGTCGACCTGATCGACCGCGAGCGCTGGATGACGCTCGACGCCGACGTGAAGGGCGACGCCTACGAGGGGCTGCTGCAAAAGAACGCCGAAGACGTGAAGACGGGGGCAGGCCAGTACTTCACGCCGCGGCCGCTGATCAAGGCGATCGTCGAGGTGATGCGCCCCGAACCGGGGATGACGATCTGCGACCCCGCCTGCGGCACCGGCGGCTTCCTGCTCGCCGCGCACGAGTACGTCTCGCGCACCTACCCGTACCTCGATCCGGACGAGAAGCGGCACCTGCGCTTCGACGCCCTGCGAGGCGTCGACATCGTCGACACGGTCGCCCGCCTCTGCGTGATGAACCTGCTCCTGCACGGAATCGGCGCCGAGGACGCCGACAGCCCGATCGCGGTCGACGACTCGCTCAAGGCCGACCCCGGCGAGCGCTACGACATGGTCCTCACCAACCCGCCGTTCGGCAAGCGCTCGTCGATGACGGTCGTGAACGCCGAGGGCGAGACGGAACGCGAGGACCTGGTCATCGTCCGCGACGACTTCTGGGCCTCGACCTCGAACAAGCAGCTCAACTTCCTCCAGCACGTGAAGACGCTGCTCAAGATCGGCGGGAAGGCGGCGATCGTGGTTCCCGACAACGTCCTCTTCGAGGGCGGCGCCGGCGAGACCGTCCGCCGGAAGCTCCTGCACGAGTGCGACGTCCACACGCTCCTGCGCCTGCCGACCGGGATCTTCTACGCGCAGGGGGTAAAGGCGAACGTCCTCTTCTTCGAGCGCAGGCCGGCCTCCGAGGCGGCGGCGACCTCGACGCTCTGGGTCTACGACCTGCGGACGAACATGCACTTCACGCTCAAGCAGAACCCGCTCCGCTCCGAGCACCTCGAGGACTTCGTCCGCGCCTACAACCCCGACGATCGCCGCGCCCGCACGGAGAGCGAGCGCTTCCGCCCGTTCGCCTACGAGGAGCTCCTCCAGCGGGACAAGGTGAACCTCGACCTCACCTGGCTGCGCGACGAGTCGCTCGAGGACTCCGAGAACCTCCCGCCGCCGGACGTGCTCGCCCAGGAGATCGCGGAGGACCTCGAGGCCGCCCTGGCCGAGTTCTCCGCGATCGCCGCGAGCCTGCGGCGGACCGCAGGAGACCAGTCCGAATGAGCGACATCAAGCTCTTCCGGATCGAGAACGGCAGGGCCCAGGAGCTCGCCGGATCGGCGCTCGCGATCGAAAAGACGTTGCAGTCGCTGCTCGAGAGGAACCTGGAACCCATGCTCGGCATCCGGTTCGTCGCCAGCGAGCACTCGACCGGCAAGGCCCACGGTGGCCGCATCGACACGCTCGGCCTCGACGAGAACGGCTCGCCCGTCAGCCTCGAGTCGTGGGCGTCCTGGGTCTACGACCTGCGGACGGGCCTCGACCCCCGCTCTGCGCTCAGGCTGCCGGCTCGTCCAGGCGGAGCATGCTCGCCCAGTTCTCCGCGAGCATGCTGCCGTCGCCTCCTTCCTGCTGGATCAGGAGGCTGCCGGTACGGACGATGTGCGCGCGCATGGCGGCCGCGCTGCCCGGCCCGTCGCGCGCCTCGACGCGCTCGAGGATTGCGCGGTGCTCGCCGATGATGTCGGCAAGCGAGCGGCTTCGGCCGACGGTGGAGGCGCCACGCGTGAGGACGAGGTCGCGCAGGTGGTCGACGTACTCCGCGAGGCGGCGGTTGCCTGACATCGCGAGCAGGACGGTGTGGAAGCGGCGGTCGTGCCGCATCAGCGTCGGCTCGTCGTCGTCGCCGGACGCGCGCTCCATCGCAGCCAGCTCGCGGCGCAGATCGCGGATGGCGGCGTCGGTGATCTGCTCGGCCGCCCGGTAGGTGGCGGGGACCTCGAGCAGGAGCCGGAGCGTGAAGACCTCCTCGAGATCGTGGATCGAGGTGTCGAGGATGCGCACGCCGCGGTTCCGCTCGAAGCGCACCATTCCCTGGCCCGCAAGCTCGATCAGCGCCTCGCGCACCGGCGTCCGCGAGACGCCGAAGGCGTCGGCGAGCGCCTGCACGGAATAGAGGGCGCCCGGAGCCAGCTGGCCGACGACGATCGCGTTCCGGATCGCCTCCCGCACGCGCTTGCCGAGCGATGCCTCGGCGGCGATCGGCTTCATCTCGAGCGAGTCCACGGCCGTAACGCTAACGCGCGTGCTGCACTAGACCTTCTTGCCTGGGTTCAGCAGCCCCTTCGGGTCGAACAACCGCTTCAGATCCCTGTGGAGGGCGTGTGCGCGCGGCGACCGGTCGCGCTCGAGCTCGCCCGCCTTGACGACGCCGACGCCGTGCTCGCCCGAGATCGAGCCGCCGAGCGTGCGCGCCAGCTCGAACAGCTCCCGCGCCGCCTCGAGCGCGCGCCTCCGCTCGCTCGGGTCGTCGGGAGCGAGCATGAAGGTCGAGTGGAGGTTGCCGTCTCCCGCATGCCCCCAACTGCAGGCCGGCAGGTTGTGGCGACGGCCGATCTCCAGGGTGGCGGCGATCGCCTCGGCGAGCCGCTCCGGCGGGACGACGATGTCCTCGCTCAGCTTGCCGCCTCGCCGGGCCGTGACCGCGAGCGAGACGCCTTCCCGCCAGCGCCAGAGCGCGTTCGTCTCCGCCGGCGCACGCGGCGAGGAGAGCGCGAGCGCCTCCTCCTCGAGCGCCTCCGCCAGCTCCCGCTGCAGCCGATCGGCCTCCTCCGCCGGTCCGTCCGCCTCGGCGAGGACGAGGAACTCGGCCCCCGCAGGCGTGCCGCCCGGAAACGTCGAGCCGGCGGCCGAGAGCGTCGCCCCGTCGAGGTACTCGAGCGCTGCGGGCACGAGGCCGAAGCCGAGGACACGCTCGATCGCGCGACAGCCAGCCTCGGCGCTGCCGTAGAAGGCGGCCACCGGAAGGGTCGCCTCGGGCGCGGGGAGGAGCTTCAGCCAGGCGGCTGTGACGATCCCGAGCGTCCCCTCCGAGCCGACGAGCAGGCTCTTCAGGTCGTAGCCGGCGACGTCCTTGCGGATCGGCCCGCCGAGCTGGATCAGCTCGCCGGGCGGGACGACCGCCTCGAGGCCGGTCACCCAGGCGCCGGTGACGCCGTACTTGAAGGCGTGGGGGCCGCCGGCGTTCGTCGCGATGTTGCCGCCGATCTGCGAGCTCTCCGCCGAGCCCGGGTCGGGCGGAAAGTAGAGGCCGCTCTCACGTGCGATCCGGCGCAGCTCGCTCGTGCGCACGCCAGCCTCGACGTTGATGCGCCAGAGCAGAGGCTCGAACGAGCGGACACGGTTGAGCCGCTCGAGGCTGAGCACGACTCCGCCGAAGGGGACCGCGCCCCCTGCGTAGCCCGTGCCGCCGCCCCGGGGCACGATCGGAACGTCGTGCTCGTAGCACCAGGCGAGCACGCGCGCGACCTCCTCGGCGTTCGCCGGCCGGACGATCCCGTCGGCCCGTCCGCGCAGTCCGGCCGTCTCGGTCGCGTCGTGCAGGTACTCCGGCACGTCCCCGGTCAGGACGTGCTTGGCACCGACGAGCTGCGACAGCTCGGAGGCGAGGGCGGCGGACGTATCGAGGCTGCTTGACATCACACGTGACACGTAACACACTACACGCCGGTGGCGAGCGCGACGGTGCACCAGTGGGAGCGGAGCGAGGGGGGTGACGGCGCCGACCGCCGCGAGACCGTCTACGTGCTGGAGGCGACGCCGCTCAAGTTCGGCCTCGGCGCCGCCGACGAGGCCGGCTACGAGCTGCGCCGCCTCGGCGTCAGCCGCGCGCTGATCGTCACCGACCCGGGGATCGTCGCGACGGGCGCGGTCGAGCGCGTCGAGCGCTCGCTCTCCGCGGCCGGCGTCGAGGGCGAGGTGTTCGCGGGCGTCCGGATCGAGCCGACGCTCGCGTCGATGGAGGAGGCGGTCGCCGTCGCGTGCGACGGGGGGTTCGACGGCTTCGTCGGCCTCGGCGGCGGCTCGAGCCTCGACACGGCGAAGGTGGCGGCGCTCGTCGCCTCGCACCCGGCGCCGATCCTCGACTACGTCAACGCGCCGATCGGCGGCGGCCGGCAGCCGCCGGCGCAGCTCCTGCCGCTGCTTGCGATTCCGACGACGGGGGGCACCGGCTCCGAGGCGACCTCGGTGGCGGTGGTCGACCTGCCCGAGCAGCGCGTCAAGACCGGCATCTCGCACCGCTACCTCCGCCCGCGGCAGGCGCTCGTCGACCCGCTGCTGGGCCTCACCGTGCCGGGGCCGGTCGCGGCGGCCTGCGGCCTCGACGTGATCTGCCACGCGCTCGAGTCGTTCCTGGCGCGGCCGTTCGATTCCCTCCCGGCTCCCGCGTCGCCTGCCGACCGGCCGCCCTATCAGGGCGCCAACCCGATCTCGGACGTCTGGTCGGCGCGGGCGATCGAAGACGGCGGCCGCCACCTGCGGCGGGCGGTGCGGGAGCCCGCCGACCTGGAGGCGCGTTCGGCGATGATGCGTTCCGCGAGCTTCGCCGGGATCGGCTTCGGCTCGGCCGGCGTCCACATCCCCCACGCCTGCGCGTACCCGATCGCGGGCCTCCGCCACGAGTTCCGCCCGGCCGGCTACCCCGGCGACCACGCCTTCGTCCCGCACGGCATCTCGGTGATCGTGACCGCGCCCGCTTCGTTCCGGTTCACGTACCCCTCCGACCCGGCGAAGCACCGCCGAGCTGCCGAGCTGCTGGCCGGGCGGGAGCTCCCCGACGCGGACGAAGAAACGCTGCCCGCGCTGCTCGTCTCGATCATGCAGGACCTGGGCATCCCTCGCGGCCTGCGGGCGCTGGGCTACGGCGAGGACGACCTCGACGACCTCGTCGCGGGAGCCGCCAAGCAGGAGCGGCTGTTGCGCGTCGCCCCGCGCGACTGCAGCCCCGACGACCTGGCCGCCATCTTCCGCCAGTCCTTCGAGAACTGGTGAGTCCTACCCCACCGCCAGAGGAGGAGAAACGATGAGGAGAATGCCGAGAACGGTGGCTGCCGCGGGCATCGCGGTCCTCGCCGCCTCGACAGCGCTCGCCGCGACCGCGGCCGGCGGCACCGCCCGGGCGCGGGCGAAACCGATCAGGATCGGCATCGTCTCGTTCCTGAGTGGCCCCGCCGCGTCGCCGTTCGGCATCCCGGCCCGGAACGGCGCAACGGTGCTCATCCGCGCGCTCAACCGGGGAGCGCTGCCGAAGCCGTACAACAAGATCGGGATCGGCGGCCGCAAGATTCAAGCGATCTACCTCGACGAGAACGGCAGCCCGGACCAGAACGTCGCAAACTACCGGCGGCTTGTCCAGGAGAAGAAGGTCGACCTCGTGATCGGCTACATCTCGAGCGAGGACTGCCTCGCGGTCGGCCCCGTCGCCGACCAGCTCAAGCAGTTCACCGTCTTCTTCGACTGTGGCACGAGCCAGCTCTTCTCCAAGCCGATGCCGTACGTGTTCCGCACCGCCGGCGACCAGTCGACGGACGCGATCGCCGCGGCACGCTATGTGCTGGCCCTCAAGGGCAAGGTGAAGTCGATCGCGGGCATCAACCAGAACTACGCGTGGGGCCAGGACAACTGGAACACGTTCTCAGCCGCGATGAAGAAGCTCGACCCGGGCGTGCAGATCAAGGACGCCCTGTTCCCGAACCTCTTCGCCGGTCAGTACTCGGCTGAGATCTCGAAGCTGCTCGCCGATCGACCGGACGTGATCTACTCGAGCTTCTGGGGCGGCGACCTCGACAGCCTGCTCCAGCAGGGGCTGCCGCGCGGGCTCGCCAAGTCGAGCACGCTCGTCTTGACCGCGGCCGACACGGCCCTGCCGGAGCTAGGGAAGAACTTCCCGTCCGGCGTCGTCGTCGGCGCCCGCGGCCCGCACGGTTCGCTCGCACCGAAGTCGAACCCGCTGAACAGGTGGCTCGTCGCCGCCTACCGGGCGAAGTACCACACCGCGCCGGTGTATCCGGTCTGGCACATGGCCCAGGCGATTCTCGGCGTCAAGGCAGCGTACGAGCGGGCGATGGTCAAGGATCACACGAAGGTGCCGACCCAGGCGCAGTGGATGGCCGCGCTCAAGGGCTTGACCTTCCGGACGCCGAGCGGGACGATCGCGATGACGCGCTCCGGCGGCCATCAGGCGGCCGAGGGCAGCGCCTACGGCGTCAGCGCCGGTTTCAACCCAAAGACCGGCGAAGTCTCGCTGACGAAGGTCCGGACCTACTCCGCGGCCTGCGTCGACGCGCCGAAGTCGATGAGCGTCTCGGCGTGGATCGCGAGCGGCTTCAAGGGAGCCAGATGCCCGTAGGTTGAGGCGCTGCTGGGAGCCAGCCGAGAGCAGGTGCGCGCATGAGTACGGTCACCATCATTCTCATCGACGGGTTGGTGACGGCCTCCTCGCTCTTCCTGCTCTCGGCGGGCCTCAGCGTCGTGTTCGGGGTGCTCCGGATCCTCAACCTCGCGCACGGCAGCCTGTTCGCGCTTGGCGCGTTCGCCGGCGCCATCCTCTCGATCGACTACCTGAAGTGGGGGCGCTTCCCGCAGGGCAGCTTCGTCGTCCTCGCCCTGTCCGCGCTCGCCCTCGGCGCCGTTGCAGGGCCGCTGATCGAGCGCGGCCTGTTGCGCTGGATCTACGGCCGCGAGCAGGTGCTGCAGCTGCTCGCCACGTACGCGCTCTTCCTGATCCTCGAGGGGCTGCAGCAGGCGCTCTGGGGCGGGCAGGCGTACTCGCCGTGGGTCCCGTACTCGCTGCTCGGGCAGATGACGATCGGCGGCATCCTCTATCCCCGCTACGACCTGCTCCTGTTCGGCGTCGCCGCCGGGGCCGGGATCCTGCTCTGGCTCCTGCTCAACCGGAGCCGCTTCGGGCGACTCGTCGTCGCAGCCACGCACGACCCGGAGATGAGCCGCGCAATGGGGATCGATCTCTCGCGCGTCTACACCGTCACGTTCGCGATCGGGACGGCGCTCGCGGCGCTCGGGGGCGCCTTCTGGGCGCCGACGATCACCGTCCTGCCCGGCTTCGCGGTCGACACGACGGTGGTGGCGTTCGCGGTCGTGGTCATCGGCGGCCTCGGCAGCATCGGCGGCGCCGCGCTCGGCGCGGTGATCGTCGGCGTCGCGCAGGCGGCGGCGGTGCAGTGGGCTCCGAACCTCGAGCTGTTCGTGATCTACGTCGTCATGACCCTCGTCCTGCTCGTGCGCCCGCAGGGGCTCTTCGCGCGCGCGGCTGTCCGCCGGATTTGAGTCGCGCCCGTCTCCCCGCTGCGGTCGCGCTCGCCGGCGCCTTCTGCGCCTGGTGGTTCGTCGTCCCGGCCTGGATCGGCTTCCTGACGACCGTCGCGCTGGCGAAGGGGCTGGCGATCCTCGGCGTCGCGCTGCTCCTACGTGCCGGGCTCGTCTCCTTCGGGCAGGGTCTGTTCTTCTGCTCCGGCGCCTACGCAGCAGGCTTCGCCATCAAGGAGTGGGGCGTGCACGACGCGCTCGCGCTGATCGGGCTCGGCCTCGCGGCGGGGATCGGGGTCGCGCTCCTGACGGGGCTGCTCGTCGCCCGTTACCGGGAGCTGTTCTTCGCGATGCTGACGCTCGCCTTCTCGATGATGCTCTACGGCATCCTCGTCAAGGAGTACGCAACCACCGGCGGCAGCCAGGGAATGACGGTTTCGCCGGTGACGCTGCTCGGACACGGCCTCGGCGGTGGTCGCGCCCAGTACTTCTTCACCCTCGCCTGCGTCGCGCTGGTCGTGCTCCTCGCCCACCGGTTCGTCCACTCGCCGCTCGGCCAGCTTGCGCGCGCGCTACGGGACAACGAGATCCGCGCCGGCTACCTCGGCGCCTCGGTGCAGCGGACGGTGCTGGCGACGTTCGTGGTTGCCGGCGGCATGGCCGGTCTCGGCGGGGCGCTCGAAGGGATCAGCGTCGGTCACGTCGACCCGACGCTCAGCTACTGGACGCAGTCGGGCGAGTTCGTGTTCGTCGCGCTCCTCGCCGGCACGGGCAGCGTCGTCGCGCCATTCGTCGGCAGCGTCGCGTTCGAGATCGGACGCTCGTACGCGCTCACCTGGTTCCCGGACCAGTGGCAGATCGTGCTCGGCGTCGTGCTGCTCGGGTTCGTGCTCTTCCTGCCGGGCGGCCTCTGGTCGGCATGGGAGGCGGCTGCCACCCGGACGCGCAGCTTCGCGCGCAGGCGGCTGCAGCCGCAGCCGGCCGTGGGAGACGGCGGATGACGCGCCTGCTCGAGGTGGAGGGCCTGGAAATGCGCTTCGGCCGGGTGACGGCCGCCGACGGGATCGACGTCGGGGTCGCGTCCGGCGAGCTGGTCGGCATCATCGGGCCCAACGGCGCCGGCAAGACGACCTTCGTCAACCTCGTCACCGGCTACCTGCGGCCGCTCGGCGGCTCGATCCGCGTCGACGGCGACGAGGTGACCGGGAAACGCCCGTACGAGATCGTCCGGCTCGGGGTCGCCCGCTCCTTTCAGATCCCGCAGCTCTTCCTCTCGCTCCCGGTGCTCGACAACGTGCTGGTCGCGCTCGCGGTCGCCGAGGGGCGCGGCCTGGCGCCGTGGCGGCCGCTGCGGGAGCGGCACCGGCTCGAGGCGGCGTACGCCGCGCTCGCCCGCTTCGGCCTCGACACCGACGCCGACCGGGCCGCGGGGGAGTTGCCCGAGGGCGGCCGGAAGCTGCTCGACGTCGCGCTCGCGTTCGCGCTCGGGCCGCGGCTGCTCTTGCTCGACGAGCCCACGAGCGGCGTCAGCGCCGCCGAGAAGCACACCGTCATGGCGACGGTGGTCGGGGCGCTCCGCCAGCAGTCGATCACCGCCCTCTTCATCGAGCACGACATGGACGTCGTCCGCCGCTTCGCCGACCGCGTCCTCGTCCTCAGCGAGGGCCGCTTCGTCGCCGACGGCTCGCCGGACGAGGTGCTCTCCGACCCCGAAGTCCGGCGCGCCGTCGCCGGGAAGGCGTGATGTTCGAGGCGCGTCAGCTCGAGGTACGGATCCGGCGGCTCGAGATCCTCCGCGGCGTCACCCTGGACGTGCCGGAGGGCGGCGTCGTCGGTCTCGTCGGCCGGAACGGCGCCGGCAAGACGACGACCCTGCGGAGCCTGATGGGACTGATGCCGGTCCACGCCGGAACGGTGACGCTGGCGGGCACCGATCTCCTGCGCGTGCCTGCGCACCGGCGAGCCGTGCTGGGGATCGGATACATGCCCGAGGACCGGCGGCTGATCCCGACCCTGACCGCCGAGCAGAACATCCTCCTGCCGGCGCTCGCGAACCGGCTGCGCGACGGCCGAGAGCGGCTGGCGCGCGTCTACGCGCGGCTGCCGGAGGTCGAGGAGTGGTCGGCACGGCGGGCGACGCAGCTCTCCGGCGGCCAGCAGAAGCTGGTCGCGCTCGCCCGCGCGCTCGTCGTCGGCCGGCGGCTGCTCCTGCTCGACGAGCCCTTCGAGGGTGTCGCACCGGCGCTTGCCGAGAAGATGGGCGACGCGATCCTCGCCGCTCGTGACGAGGACGGCGTCTGCTGCCTGCTCGCCGAGTCGGAGCACCGGCAGGTGGAACGCCTCGCCGACCGGGTCTTCACGATCGAGCGGGGCGCGGTGGCTGCGGCATGAGCGTGGACACGGCAGACGAGCGCCGCGTCGTCGACGCCGTTCCGAAGGCGCTGCTCGTCGGCGGCGGCTGGTGGGAGGGGAGCAAGGGCAGGTTCCCCGTCGAGGACCCCTCCACCGGCGAGCCGCTGTGCGAGGTCGCCGACGCCTCGGCCGACGACGCGCGCGCCGCGCTCGACGCGGCAGTCGCCGCCGGAGCCGCGTTCGCGCGTCATCCGCCGCGGGAACGGGGGGAGATCCTGCGCCGCGCGTTCGAGGCGGTGATCGCCCGACAGGAGGAGCTGGCGCTGCTGATGACGCTCGAGATGGGCAAGCCGTTGCACGAGTCGCGGGCGGAGGTCGCCTACGGCGCGGAGTTCTTCCGCTGGTTCTCGGAGCAGGCAGTCCGGATCGAGGGGCGCTATGCGGTCGCGCCGAACGGCCAGGGCCGGCTGCTGACGACGAAGCAGCCGGTCGGGCCGTGCCTGCTGATCACGCCGTGGAACTTCCCGCTCGCGATGGGGACGCGGAAGATCGGCGCCGCCGTTGCGGCGGGCTGCACGATGGTGGTCAAGCCGGCGCAGCAGACGCCGCTCTCGATGCTGCTGCTCGCACAGATCCTCGAGCAAGCCGGGCTGCCTCCCGGCGTCCTCAACGTCGTCACCGCCTCGAGCGCCCCCGAGACGATGGGGCCGCTGATCGCCGACCCGCGCCTACGCAAGCTCTCCTTCACCGGCTCGACCGAGGTCGGGCGCAGGCTGATGGAGCAGGCTTCCCGGAACCTGCTGCGGCTCTCGATGGAGCTGGGCGGGAACGCGCCGTTCCTCGTCTTCGCCGACGCCGACCTCGACGCGGCCGTCGCGGGGGCGTTGCTCGCGAAGATGCGCAACATCGGCGAGGCGTGCACGGCGGCGAACCGCTTCCACGTGGCGGCAGCGCTTGCCGAGCGGTTCGCGGAGCGTCTCGCCGAGCGGATGGGCGCGCTGCGAGTCGGCCGCGGCACGGAGGACGGGGTCGAGGTCGGGCCGCTGATCGACGAGGCCCAGCGCGAGAAGGTGGACGGCCTCGTGCAGGACGCGGTCGGCTGCGGCGCCCGCGTGCTCGTCGGCGGCAGCGCGCGCGCCGGCCCCGGCTACTTCTACGAGCCGACGGTGCTCGCCGACGTCCCGGACGGCTCGATGCTGCTGCGCGAGGAGATCTTCGGTCCCGTGGCGCCGGTGACGGCGTTCGCCGACGAGGACGAGGCGATCGCGGCCGCCAACGACACGGAGTACGGTCTCGTCGCCTACGTCTACACGCGTGACCTCGACCGGGCGTTGCGCGTCGCCGAGCGCCTCGAGACGGGCATGGTCGGACTCAACCAGGGGATGGTCTCGAACCCGGCGGCGCCCTTCGGCGGGATCAAGCAGTCCGGCTTCGGCCGCGAGGGCGGCGTCGAGGGAATCGATGAGTACCTCGAGACCAAGTACGTCGCGATCAACCTCGGCTAGCGCTCGGCGGAGCGCCTCCCGAAGGGCTCCGCCTCGTCGCTCGTCGGCGCGAGCCCGGCCGGCGCAGCCGTCCGCTACGCGCCGACCAGGCTGGCAGCCTCCGCAGCCGTCGTCCGCCCGCGCCGCCTGGCGCGCGGCAGGTCGAACCGGTCGAGGTTCATCACCTTGTCCCAGGCGGCGACGAAGTCCCGCACGAACTGCGCTTCCGCGTCGTCGCAGGCGTAGAACTCCGCGAGCGCCCGCAGCTGCGAGTTCGCGCCGAAGACGAGGTCGACCGCGGTCGCCGTCCAGCGCCGCTC
>Ga0070737_10001957_pt1 | contig 26473 bp, 20 predicted proteins | sample Coa_R1_10_FD_66438 | JGI IMG/M metagenome (GOLD analysis project Ga0070737, IMG submission 66438) | Surface soil microbial communities from Centralia Pennsylvania, which are recovering from an underground coalmine fire - Coalmine... | ecosystem: Environmental > Terrestrial > Soil > Unclassified... | reverse complement strand
AGAACCGGCGAAGGCCAGGCGGCTGCTCCTGATGAGGTGCCCCTTGTCCTTCCAAGGTGGATATTTAAGATGCCAACTTTCTGAATGCGTTTTCGCGCCCAGTCAAAGGGGAGCACTTCAACTCTCCCCCACAAGGGGGGAGGGGAAAAACCTACTCAACGGCTGGCGCAACCCTGCTCGCCAAGATCGCGAGAGACGTCTCTTTCCTTTTGCATTGTTGCCCGTTTCGCGTTACTTTGAATAAACTACCTGAAAGCACTCGCCGTCTGCCGTTTTCACGGGAGAATGCTTCCTATGTTGCGTCTGGAATCTGACCGTGGCGTTACCGTTTGCGATGGTTTGACGCGCCGCGATTTTCTGCATGTCGGCGCGTTGCCGCTGATTGGTCTGACGCTGCCCGGCTATTTTGCTCGGCGCGCAGAAGCCGGGGCGCCGGACAAGGACATCAACTGCATCATGCTGTTTTTGCTCGGTGCTCCCAGCCACATCGATACCTGGGATCCCAAACCCAATGCGCCAGCCGAGATTCGCGGCCCCTACAAGCCCATCGCTACCAAAGTACCCGGCATTCGCATCACGGAAATTTTTCCCAAGATGGCCGAGCACGCCGACAAATACGCGCTGATCCGCAGTGTCTATCACACTGCCGCCGCTGTGCATGACACCGGCCATCAGATGATGCAAACGGGCCGGCTGTTCCAGGGCGGCATCGAACATCCGCACATCGGTTGTGTGTTGGGCTATCTGAAAGGCCAACGTGGCGAAGTGCCGGCCCATGTCTTGTTGCCGCGGCCGATGGGACGCACCGGCGGCAACATGCCGCACGGACAATCCGCCGGCTATCTGGGCAAACAGTACGACCCCTTCGTCCTCAACGCCGATCCGTCGGCCAAGGATTTCAAAGTGCCTGACCTGCTGCCGCCGGACTACATCTCCGCCGTCCGCGCCAGCCGCCGGCAGAAGATGCGCGACGCCGTGGAGGGAGCACTCGCCGCTTTTGAGAAAAATGCCCAGGCAAAGCAATTCGACGATAATTTCAATCTGGCTTATCGCTTGATGTCCAGTCCGCAGGCCCGCGAAGCATTCGCCCTGGACAAAGAGCCGGCCGCCGTGCGCGATCGTTATGGCCGCACACGCTTCGGGCAAAGCTGTTTGCTGGCGCGGCGTCTCATCGAACGCGGCGTGCGCTTTGTCACCGTGAATATGTACGAAACCGTGTTCGACGAAATCACCTGGGACATTCACGGCTCCAAGCCGTTCACCGACATTGCCGAGATGGCGCGGCTGGTGGCCCCGGATTTCGACCGCGCCTATAGCACCCTCTTGGAAGATCTGCACGAGCGTGGCCTGCTCAAGACGACCATCGTGACGGCGATGGGCGAGTTTGGACGAACGCCGAAGATCAATCCCGCCGGCGGCCGTGATCATCATCCGGGCGTGTGGACCATCCTGATCGGCGGCGGCCCCCTGCAGGGCGGCCGCATCGTTGGTGAATCCGATGAGCTGGGCTACATCCCGAAGACACACCCGGTCACGCCAGCGATGGTGGCGGCGACGATTTACAAAGGACTCGGCCTCGATCCGCACCGTGAGCTGCCGGGACCGCAGAATCGTCCACTACCGTTGGTCGATTACGACGCACAACCGATTGCGGAGTTGTTCTGAACGATGGATCGCGGATTGCACAGACCAGATAAAAAGGAAAATCAACATACATTTATCTGTGTAGTCTGCATAATCTGTATTTGACTTCTGCTTCTGTTCCTGTGGAGAGCCTTGGGACATACTATGCGAAAAAATATCTTTCGTGTGACAGTTATCCTTCTTGGCTTTGTCTCCCCAAGGTCCGTTGTTCAAGCTGCGGAGTTGAAGATCCTGCCGGCAGATGTGACCCTGACCGGGCCGCATGCCAGGCAGCGCTTGCTCGTGCTAACGGAAGAAAGAGGGCAAGTTATTGGCGAACGGACACCGCTAGCTAAATTCACATCCGCGCATCCTGCCGTGGCCACCGTGGATGCTTCCGGCGTTGTTCGTGCAGTCGGCGATGGCGAAACGACGATCACAGCCGTCGTGGATGGCAAGCAAGCAATGGCGAAAGTCACGGTCCGCAAGACGAAAGAGCCGTTTATCTGGAGTTTTCGCAACCACGTCATCCCCATGCTGACGCGGGCCGGCTGCAATTCCGGGGCTTGCCACGGCGCCTTGGCCGGCAAGGGCGGACTGAAGCTGTCGCTGCGCGGCTATGATCCCGGCAGTGATCATTTTGTGTTGACGCGGCAAGCCCTGGGGCGGCGCATCGATCGCAGCGAGCCGGCCCGCAGTTTGGTGTTGCTCAAGCCGACGCAGGCGGTGTCGCATGGCGGCGGCCAGAAGCTCGAGCCCGGCTCGGCGGATTATCACGTTCTTGCCGACTGGATCGCCGCTGGCGCGCCAGGGCCGCGCAGCGATGATCCACGCATTCAGCGTCTCGAATTGCTGCCAGCCGCTGCCGTCCTCAAGCCGAAAGACACATTGCAAATTCTTGTCCGCGCCTGGTACTCGGACGGACACAGCGAGGACGTGACGCGCTGGGCCAAGTTCAACAGCAGCGAGGATAGCGTTGCCACGGTCAACGCCGACGGTAAAGCTGCCGTCGCTGGTTACGGCGAAGCAGCGATTACCGTGTGGTACTCCAACCTTGTTGCCGCCAACCGCATCGCCGTACCACGTCCGGATGCTGCCGATTCAGAGATATTTATATCAACAGAAAAGCACGGCTTCATCGACGACCTGGTACTCAAGAAATTGGCAGAGCTGCGTATTCCGCCGTCGCCGCTCTGTAGCGATGAAGAGTTCCTACGCCGTGCTTATCTCGATGCTGCAGGCATTCTGCCGACGCCGGAAGAGCGAGCCAGGTTCCTCACCGATGTTCCCACGCCGAGCCCGGAAACGAGGCGAAATCAAAGAGCGAAACTGGTGGATGCTTTGCTGGAGCGTCCGGAGTTCATCGATTATTGGGCGTACAAATGGTCGGAGTTACTGCTCATCAGCACGCGCCGCCTGCCGCAGCCGGCCGTGTGGTCGTTCTACCAGTTTGTGCGCCAGAGTGTGGCCGACAACAAGCCATGGGATCGTTTGGCCCGCGACATTCTCACGGCCAAGGGCAGCAACCTCGACAACGGCGCCGCCAACTATTTCGTACTGCACAAGGACATCAGCGACCTGACCGAATCGACTTCCGTGACTTTCATGGGCTTGTCGATCACCTGCTGCCGCTGCCACAATCATCCGCTGGAAAAGTGGACGCAGGACCAATACTGGAGCATGGCCAATCTGTTCGCCCGTGTGGCCCTGAAAAAGGGCGAACGAACCGGCGAAGTGATCGTGCAGGTGCTACCGTCCGGCGACGTACCTCACCTGCGCCGCGGTATGCCGATGCCGCCGGCGCCGCTCGATGGCAAGCCGTTGTCACTAGAAAGCCCCGCCGATCGCCGGGTCTATTTCGTCGATTGGCTGACGGCAGCGGACAATCCGTATTTTGCCAAAGCGCTGGTCAACCGCGTTTGGCGCAACTTCATGGGCCGCGGCCTTGTCGAACCCGAGGACGACCTGCGCCAGACCAATCCGCCGACCAACCCCGAATTGCTCGATGCCCTGGCGAAAGACTTTATCGATCATCAATACGATGTGAAATATCTGATTCGCACCATCATGAATTCGGCGGCTTATCAGCGTTCATCACGACCCTTGCCGGGCAATCAGGGTGACGATCGTTTTTATTCGCACTATTTGATTCGTCGATTGTCGGCCGAAGTCATCCTCGACGCGTATTCGCAAGTGACAGGCATACCGACGCCCTTCACAAAAATCAGTTCCGCGGCCGGCGATTCAGCCAGCAGTTACAACGGCTATCCACTCGGTACCCGGGCACTGCAATTGCCGGATGCACGGGTAGTGTCGCGTTTCCTCGATGCGTTCGGCCGGCCGGAGCGCGCCCAGACCTGTTCCTGCGAGCGCCAGCAGGATTCCAGCATCACTCAGGCGCTGCATATCAACAACGGCCAAACGCTCAATGACAAGATCCGGGCCAAAAATTCGCGCATCGAGTCTTGGCTGCGCGAGAATATCACCGATGCAGAAGCGATCCGGCGGCTGTTCGTATTGGCCCTGTGCCGCGAGCCGACCGCGGCGGAACGGAAAAAATTCCTGACCCTGCTCGCCGAATCTGCCGCCGATAAAAAGACGACACGCCGTGAGGCGCTGGAGGATCTGTTCTGGTCCGTGCTGGCGTCGAAGGAATTTATGTTCAATCGATGATGAGGGTGGTAACGGGACATGCTCTTGTTGCGTTGGACCATCCTGGGATGTCTTGTTCTGGGCCTGGCCAGCTGTAGCGTTGGCAAAAAAGGTAAAGCGAACCCTTCCAAGTCCGGAGCGGGAAGCGATTCCAGTCCCACGTATCCCTGGAAGCGGCCGCCGGAAGATTTGCCGCGTCCCCGGCCTCCAGTCGAACCAGGGAAGGTTGATCCATTTTGAACGTGAATGCCCAATCCGTTTTGCCCGAAGATGGAAAGGAAAGCGCAAATGGCATTGCATCCCCTGGCCGGTAAGCCCGCCCCTGCCGATTTGCTCATCGACGTAGCGCGCCTGGAACGCGATTATTACCAGCGCCGGCCGGACCTTGATGATCCGGTGCAGCGGGTCAGCTTCGGCACCAGCGGCCATCGCGGTACGCCGTTGGACGGCACGTTTACCGAAGCTCACATCCTCGCCATCACGCAGGCCATTTGCGAATATCGCAAGAATCATGGCATTGATGGCCCGTTGTTCATGGGCAAAGATACGCACGCCGTTTCTGGTCCCGCCCAGCGCACCGCCCTGGAAGTATTGGCCGCCAACGGCGTCGCAACCGTCATCCAGCGCAACGATGGCTTCACACCCACGCCGGTCATCTCGCGCGCCATCCTTGTTTACAACAAAGGCCGTACCCAACACTTCGCCGATGGCATCGTCATCACGCCATCGCATAATCCACCGGAGGACGGCGGTTTCAAATACAATCCACCCAACGGCGGACCGGCCGATACCGACATCACCACCTGGGTGCAGGACCGCGCCAACGCCCTTCTCCGCGCCGGCAACAAGGACGTGAAGCGCATTCCCTACGAATCCGCCCTCCAAGCTAGCACCACGCACGCCGACGATTTCGTCCTGCCCTACGTCAAAGACCTCGCCAACGTCATCGACATGGAGGCAATTCGTTCGGCTGGACTGAAACTCGGCGTCGATCCGCTCGGCGGCGCCACGGTGCATTACTGGCAGCCGATCAAGGATTTTTATGGTATTAATATTACGGTTGTCAATTCGCAAGTTGATCCCCGCTTCGCTTTCATGACGGTCGATCACGACGGCAAAATCCGCATGGATTGCTCCAGCCCCTATGCGATGGCCAAGCTGGTTGGCCTGAAAGATCAATATCGCGTCGCTTTTGGTAATGACCCCGATTCCGACCGTCACGGCATCGTCACGCCATCGGCGGGACTGATGAATCCCAATCACTACCTGGCTGTGGCCATCCGTTATTTGTTGACGCATCGTCCCAACTGGCCAGCAAACGCAGCGGTCGGCAAAACGCTGGTGAGCAGCAGTATGATCGACCGTGTGGTCCACGATCTGGGCCGCAAGCTGTGTGAAGTGCCGGTCGGTTTCAAATGGTTCGCGCCGGGGCTGTTCGATAGCTCTCTTTGTTTTGGTGGCGAAGAAAGCGCCGGCGCCAGCTTCCTGCGCCGTGACGGCACGGTCTGGACCACGGACAAAGACGGTCCCATTATGGATCTTCTCGCTGCCGAAATCACGGCAAAGACCGGCAAAGATCCCGGCGAACACTACCAAGAATTGACACGCCAATTCGGCTTGCCCTGTTACACGCGCATCGACGCCCCGGCCACGCCGGAGCAGAAGGCAGTGCTGAAAAAACTGTCGCCGGACATGGTGACGGCAACCACGCTGGCCGGCGAACCGATTGTCGCCAAGTTGACGAAAGCGCCCGGCAATAATGCTGCCATCGGCGGATTGAAGGTAGTTGCCGCGAGCGGCTGGTTCGCGGCCCGTCCCTCTGGGACCGAGAACATCTACAAAATCTACGCTGAGAGCTTCAAAGACGAGAAACATCTGCAAGCGATTGTCGCGGAGGCACAAGAGATTGTCTGTCGTGTTCTTCGCTAAATAAGCTTGGGAAAAATATACCTGTCGATCCTGACACCGGCACTATGGGAAAGGAAAAGTTATAATGAAGGTGCTCATTGTATACTATAGTACTTATGGAAACGTTTTCAAGATGGCCCAGCTAGTCGCCGAGGGAGTGCGTGCGGTTGAGGGGGCCGAGCCAGTCATCCGTACTGTGCCGGAACTGATTCCGCAGAATATCATCGATTCCCGCCCCGACATGAAGGCAGGCCGGGATATGCAAAAGGATGTGCCGCTGGTGACGCTGGAAGATTTCCGGCAAGCGGGTGCGTTTGCGTTCGGAACACCGACACGGTTCGGCAATGTCTCTTCCCAGCTCAAGAACCAAATCGATCAATTGACAGGGCTGTGGTTGAAGGGCGAGCTGGAGGGCAAACCGGCCGGAGTGTTCGTATCGACAGGAAGCCTGCATGGAGGGCAAGAAACGACATTGTTGACGCTGATGGCGCCGCTTCTTCATCTGGGGATGATCCTTGTGGGCGTGCCGTACTCGGTGCAAGAACTGTTTACGACGCAAGGCGGCGGCTCACCGTATGGGCCAGGGCATGTGGCTGGTGGCGACAACAAACGGGAAATCGATGCGAACGAAGCGGCCATCTGCCGAGCCCTCGGACGGCGATTGGCACAGATTGGACTACGGCTCAAGAAAGATTGATCGCCATCATCAAAGTGTTCCCGCCGATGTTCATACCGGCAAGACCAAACTTAGTGAGAGCGGCCAAGTTCACACAGCCTTGTCCATCGCCATCGGTGAACTGAAGGTGGTCGCTGCCAGGGGTTGGTTGACAGCTGTAGCGGCTCCCGAAAACTGGATCACCAGCTAAGCTACTGTGGTGGTTCAAGAATAAGGGGGAACGAGGAAGGGCAAGCGCAAACGGCACACGGCGGCGTTCAAGGTTCAGGTGGCAACTCTGTTCGCTCATGCTCTCGGCTCACCCGTTTTTGCGCTCGATTCCATATCCGGGGCAGCGCGGCGATAGAAGCGATTGGCCAGCAGTCCCTCAACCGTCAACACGATCAGCACCGCCATCATCAACCACGGCAGCAATTCCAACGGTGGCGGCGCCATCCCGGCCAGAGCATCCTTCATGCTGATGGTGCGGCCCACCTGCAATAGCGTTTTCTTGCCCAGCACCGATTCAATCTCTTCGGCCGGTACGCGCTCCAACTCACTTTCTTGCGGACGAACGTTCAGGCTGCATCCGGTGACGATGCGTTTCTTGGCATCACGGACGGCGTAATTGCCCGGCGCGACCGCCTGCGGCAATGACAGCGACATGTCCCTATCGTCCCCTTTGACGTTCGTTTCGGCGACGGCGAGGCCTGGCCCCTCTAGCGTGTACGGCGGCGATGAGGGCAACAAGGGAACTCGTGGCATCTGTCCACAGAAAAAATTCAGCTCCGGCTTCGTCGAATCACCTGCCAGGTAACGGCATACCTGGTCTTCCAGCACCAGGCCGAACGACGAATCCAGGCCCCAGTAATTGTGCCAGGGGCGATGGCGGTCCAATTCGCGCGTGTCCAGCGGCGTGGTGAAGAGGATGACATGGCCGCGCTCCACAGCGCGATCGAGCAGGGCTGGATGATGCTCCGCATCCGCATACGTGGCCAGTACGAGAGTGTCTTTCTCGGCCGGCTTCACAGCCCAGAAAGCGTTGACGCCTGGCCACGCTTGCGGTTTGCCGAAGTCGGGATCGGCGGTGCGGATCGCCTTGTCGAAGAACGCCGGGATAGGATGGGGGACATGGAAATTCGACCAGCGAATCAGTGGGCGATCCGGCGGATTGATCGTGATTTTTTGGAGCGTCCCTGGCAGCAGTCCCGCTTTGCTCCCCTCGTCGTTGTATTGCTGGAGGCGTCGCTGCATCTCTTCGCCGCCGGGCACCAGCACCAGGCCGCCGCCCCTGCGGACATAACCGGCCAGCTTGTGCCATGTCGCGGGACTGGGCGCGATCTGGAACAGACACACCACGGCGTAGCCGCGCAATGTCTTTTCGTCCAGTTTTTCCCCTTCGGCCGCGGGGCGGATGTCGCACTCAAACAGCTTTCCCACTTTTAGCGCCGTCTGCCACGCCTTCCAGGGGACCGGCCCGATGGGACTGGAGTCATCCGCTACGAGAGTCAGCACCTTGCGCCGCGGGCGTGTCAAAAAGGTAGCGAAGCCAGTATTGTTGAACGGCAGGGCGTCCGCGGTCTGATGCTTGACCGTGACCTGATACATCCTCTCAGGGGATTCCTCGGCTGGGCGTGGCGCTTCGCGCTCAAAGACGAAGACGCGTCCCTGACCGGCGGCCAGCTGGACTGCCTGTTTGTCCGGCGGACGTTCCGAATCCGTATCGTTGTCGAATTGGCAAAGCAGCTCTGTATCGAAATCGGTCCCGGTGGCGCGGACGGTCGCCTGAATCTGGATGCGTTCGCCGGGTGCGACGAGGGACGGTATAATTTCTACTTTGTCGATCGCTAGATCTTTGGGCTTCTCCACACCGACATCAATGAATAGAGCGCGGATGCCCTCCGGCACCTTCTGAGGACCGGCGTGCGTATCCCAGCTGGTGCGCATGCGATCAGAGAACAGATACAAAAAACGCAAAGGCGGATCTTCCCCATCGCCAATTTTCTCTAACAACCGCACGGCCCGATCGATCTGTCGATTCAGGGCCGCGTTGGCCGGGCGAATGTGCAGTCTATCGATGCGTGTCTGCGCCAGCGCCGGCGACATCCATTCAACACCGTCTCCATCGGCATTGTCGCCGCTATCAAGCAGAGCAATCTGACTGCCGCCGTCCATTTCGTCGAGTAATTCACGGGCGTGCTGCTTGGCTTCCTCCAGGCGCGTGCGGCCAGCAGCGCTGTATTCCATGCTGGGGCTGGTATCGAAGATTAACACAGCGGCGACAGGGCGCTCGCTGTTGAACAGCGACGCCACGCGCTCCGCGGCAACCCGCGGCCGAGCCAGCGCCAAACACAATGCCGCAATTACGCCCATGCGCAAGAGCAACAGCAGCAAATGTTGCAAACGCAGCTTGCGGCGATTGATCAGGTGGCGCTGGCGCAAAAAGCGAAACGCCGGAAACGGTAGATGCCGCGGCTTCTGCCGCATGATCAGATGCAGCAGCACCGGCACGCCGACAAGAAACAGACCAGCCAACAGATAACCATGGACGAAAGTCATGTTGTTTACTTTAGCGGATGGCCGAGTATTTCTGCCATATTTTCGACATCGGAAGAAGGTCCAGCATCTGTACCCCAGCACTCGCCTGGATAAGATGCGGCCACCCACGGGCGCATGCGGTCTCGAAAGAGAAGTATAAGGGCTAACGGACTTTTCCCTCCCCCTTGGGGGGGAGGGTTCGGGTGGGGGGACACCACTCCTGGGCTCCATTGCCTTGACACCCCCACCCCTCCCCCACAAGGGGGGAAGAGGTTTGGTCCGCTAGCTCTAAGCACGCCACAATCCAGACGCCAAGGGCACCTCACGTGTCTGTTTTACTTTATCACATCGCTGTGGGGCATCTCCTGCTTTGTGGGTCCGGAAAAGGCATCTGTCCGTCCAGAAGTTTTCCGGACAGGAAGCAACGGATACGGCCTCCATCGTCCAGTCGAGCGGCCGGCGCTTTGGCTTTGCCTTCGTGTCTTCTGGCGCCGTAAGATAAGATAGAAGTGAAAAGACAACTGACCTACCCCCGCCGGACTCCACAAGGAGGAAGGTCAATCGCATCATGGACCCCCTGACAAAGGCCACGCCGCTTACCGGCCGCCTGCCGAGCGGCGAACTGGATCTGACCGGCCGTACTCTTGCCGACTTTCGTATTCTCCGCCATCTTGGCCAAGGTGGTATGGGGCAGGTTTACCTCGCCGAACAGATTTCCCTCAAGCGCAAAGTTGCCCTGAAAATTCTGCGACCGGAGACGGCTGCTGATCCCACTTCGCTCCAACGCTTCAAGGCCGAAGCTACCGCCGTTGCTCAAGCAACCCATGCCAACATCGTACAGGTCTACGCTATTGGTGAGGCCGACGGCATCGCCTATATGGCCCTGGAATACGTCGAGGGCCGCAATCTCCGTGAATATCTGCTCAAGAAGGGGCCGCCCGATTTGCTCCTGGCCCTGAGCATCATGCGCCAAGCGGCAGCGGCCCTTCAGCGTGCTGCCGAGCTAGGCATCATCCACCGCGATATCAAGCCGGAAAACATCTTGTTGACGCGCAAAGGCGAAGTCAAAGTAGCCGATTTCGGCCTGTCGCGTTGCCTGGCCGGCGATCGGCCGGCGCTGAACCTGACGCAGAGCGGTGTGACGATGGGTACGCCGTTGTACATGAGTCCGGAACAGGTCGAGGGCAAGCCGGTCGATTGCCGTACCGATATCTACTCGCTCGGCGTCACCTGCTATCACATGCTAGCCGGCCATCCGCCTTTCCAGGGCGATTCGCCGTTCGAGGTCGCTCTGCACCATGTCCGCACCGAGCCGAAATCGTTGGCCGAAATCCGCCCGGATTTACCGCCGGCGCTGTGCGTCATCGTCCATAAGATGATAGCCAAGGATCCCGCCGCACGCTACCAGACCGGCCGGGAGTTGCTCAAAGACCTTGCCCGGCTGCGTGAAAGTCTGAGCGGCCAAACAGTGGCCGGGGTGTTGCCGCCGAGGGGCGAGGCCACGGAGAAGACGTTGTCTGGAAAGGCGGCACCGGCAACGGCGATCATGCCGCGATGGGCTTCGCTGCGCTGGAGATGGCGGGGGGCCATTTTCGCCGGCTCTGTGCTTGTGGCCGGCGCCCTGGGCATGATGATCGCCTGGTTTCAGCATCGCCTGGCCTTTCCGGCGCCTGCCGCCGTTGTGCCAGCCTCAGAAGAGCCGGCAACAAACAAGTTGGAGAACAAGGAACAGGCATTGCGCACCCTTCTCGAACCTTATCTCGACACGCGCCCTGGAAGCAGCCGGGAAGTACAAAAAGGCCTCGAACACGGCATGGACCTGGGAATGTTTTATTTCGAGCAAGATCGATTCGATGATGCCCGTGCTCTCTTTGTCCAGCTCGAGCAGAATGCGGTCCCTGCCTTTCGCATGCTGGGGCATCTGGGACAGGGCATCGTGCTGGCTCTGGAAAATCAACCACAGGAATCCAATAAGCATTTCGTTAAGATTCATTCCGAGGGGCGTGGCAAACAACCGAATCGAGTGGAAAACTGGATCCGCGCCGACCCGAAGTGGCGTTACTGGATCAGCAAGGCGATCTACTACAACTTGCAAAATGGCCTGGACCGGCGCGAGATTCCGGCCTCATTTCTTCAATTCGAGCCGCGCTAAAGTAGAAGGGCTTGCCGGTCGCCTTAATAAACCGCCAAGATGCCAGAAGCGAAAAGGGAAGACACACCCGCGCGCCGGGAAGCCATTTTGTCTTTCTTTCATCGGGCGTCCCTCTTGATTTGGGCGTGGAAGAGGGTTTACGTGCGAGCGGTTTTTTTCCCTCCCCCACCAGGGGGAGGGAAAAAAACGGATTCGGGGACTGACGCAACCCCGCTCGCCAAAATCCAGAGGCATACCCTCTTTCATCTTGCGCTTGTTCGTTTCTTGATATCCATTGGTATCTTGGCGGTTTATTCCATTTGTGTTTTTTACCGATCTTTCTTGCGCGCCTTGTCAATCTGGGCATCGGTGATATGGAGGCGAAGGCACACGGCGTTTTTTTCCGTTTTTAGCTGAATGCTGTCGATCAGCTCCTTGACGATTTGGCTGTTCGTGTCTTTGCCGGCGCCCAGGAAGGCGAGCAGCGGCATCAATTCCTCGAGCTTGCTTTTGATCTGTGTGGCGGCCTCTGCACTGTTGGTATGCACCATCAGCCGGACCTGGGCGTCATCGTTCAGCTCCAGAGCCCCCGTGACCGCTTGCAGGGCGGCGGCGAAATCTTTGGACATATCGTCGCCCTTGAGCAACTGCTTGAGTTCATCGGTAGCTGCCAGCGCTAACCAGACGTTTTCGCTGCCTTTAAGGTGAGCAAGGGCCGCTTGCATGGCCGCGCTGGGACGCTGCGGTGGCTGACCGGCACGGCGGACGGCGGCAACGGTATCTTTTTGCGCCGCGGTCATTACCAGAGTTTTACTATCGGCAAAGGCGGCATAGAGTGTCTTATTCTCGTTGTGGATTTCCCACATTAACAGGCCATCATCCTGGAAACGCTTGAGTCGGTTTGGATGTTTCTGGGCGTAGTCATCGGCGGCCGTTCGCACTTTGTCGGGCGCGAAGCAGCCACGCACCACCACCAGCAGTTTGCCGTTGGATAGCGGATGGCCGGATAAAGACAAGGCCATTGTGTCGATGTCCTGGAACAGATTCAGACCGGCGGCACGAAGAAGCTGATGGGTCTCGGTGCTGTGTTCGAGCAGCGCCTTGAGAGAGTCTAAAGCGTGCTTTTTAACGAGCGGCGTTTGCAGCAATTGGCGAACGTTGATTTGCACTACCATCTCGGCATCACTGGGCGTAAGACGATCAGGCACCGCAGCGGCCGGTGCCGAGGCCACGGAAAACAGGACCGTCAGGCCGGCCGCCGCAAGCTTTCGCCAGGTTTTCATGACAGCGAATCCTTTCAAAAATAGGTCTTATTTGTCCTTTTTCTTGAGCGCATCTTCGATGAGATCACTGCTGATACGTCCCTTGATGAAGACCGTCTCCGCCTTGTTCGTGACACGCAGGGCTTTGATGATCTCGACGATAAGCTCCGCTTTGGGACTGTCTGCATTCTGAGCGAGCGGCGCGGTGAAACCCAGGACCAGATTGAGGCCGGCCTTGGCCGAATCGCTCAGCTCCTTGGCGTCCTGCGTGTTTTTGGTGGTGGCAGCCAATTCCAGCTTGATCTCATCGCTAATCGTTAAGCCGCCGGCCAACGCTTGGATCTTGTCGATCGTGTTTTTGATGTCGCCGGGGGCTTTATCGATGGCCTTGGCGATGTCCGGGGTGGCGACGGCCGCCAGCGAGAGACTCTGACGGCCATCGACTTTTTCCAAGAGCGCCTGGAATTTCTTGTTTTTCAGGGCGGGTTTCGTCTCCTTACCGGATTTCTTGAGAGCAGCAATGATGTAATCCTTGCCGGGCGAAGCCAAGAGCGTATCGCGGCCAACGATGGCCACGAACAAGGGATCATCCAAATCGGGATGGTTGACTTCGTAAAGAAGCTGCTTACCGCCAAGAACTTTGTGAATTTTCAGATACTCGGATTCATCCTTGGCGACTTGTTCTGCCTTGGCCTTAAACTTGGCCACATCGAAGCGGCCATGCACGATGACCAGGCCGCGATCTTTCTCGGTGCTGACAGGGCGTGCGATCACAATGCGATCGAGATCCTTGAATGGATCAAAGCCGAGATCGTTCAGCACGTCCTGGACCTGATCGTTGCCGCGCAGCGCTTCCTGGGCCAACTCCAGGAGATTTTTCTTAACCAGTTCGGAATCGAGAAACTGGCGAACATTGATATTGAGGACACTTTCGGTGTCCTCAGGCAGATACGGGTCCAACTCGGCAGCACGGTTGAGTGGAACGAACAGCAGAAGGGCCGAGACAACGGCCAAGGTACGGTGAAGCAACATCGACGGATCCCTTTCATGAACGGTCTTCGGTTTCGGATCAGATGCCGCAAATAATACCCTGGGAGAAGAAAGCAGTTTCATGCCGAAAACGGAGAACTAAAAACTTATCGTGCAGGGGCGATAAACTTTATCGTACATGGGCAATCAAACATTTCAGGTAATGCGATTCCAGGCACGACACCGAAACCGGATGGTCCGGCGCCGGCCCGCGGCGCTGGAGGATCTGTACCATGCGCTTCTCCTCGGCGGCCAGCTGCGCCAACAAGTCCTCTAACATATCCATGCGGATAAGTCCGGAGCAACAGCAAACGACCAAAAAACCGTGCGGTTCGAGCATACGCAGAGCCAATGTCTGCAAGTGCCGATAGCCCCGTAGTGCTTCCTCGACGGCCTGCCGCGTCCGTGCAAATTTCGGCGGATCGAGCACAACCATACCGAAGCGCTCGCCGCGCTCTGCCAAGGCAGCCATCTCTTCGAAGACATTGCCCTGCACAAATGTCAGATTATCCAATCCATTGCGGCGGGCGTTTTCGCGCGCCAGTTGCAGGGCCGGCCCCGATTGATCGATTCCCAGTACCGATGTTGCCCCGGCGCAAGCTGCATGAAGGCCGAAACCGCCAGTGTAACAAAAGCCATCGAGTACGCGCCGGCCTCGTGCCAAAGGCGCCGCCGCCTGTCGATTGTCACGCTGATCGAGATAGAAACCCGTCTTTTGTCCTTCCGCCAGATTGACGAGGAAGCGCACGCCGCCTTCTGCGATCTCGATGGGACCAGACGGCGCTTCGCCCCATATCAATTCATCGCGGGCTTCCAACCCTTCGAGTTGGCCGATGCCGCGCTCCGTGCGCTGGTAAATCCCGGTTGGCTGCAACAATTCCACGAGAGCTTCGACGATCCACTCACGCCGCTGGGCCAATCCCAGGCTGGTGAATTGCAGGGCCAGCCAACGATCGTAGCGATCAACGGTGCAGCCCGATAAACCGTCACCTTCGCTGAACACCAGCCGGCATGCTCGCCCCGGACCCTCCAATCCCAGCAAGCGGCGCAGCTCAATGGCGTCTTCCAGCTGTTTGCGGAAGAAAGCGCGATCGAGAGGAACATCGGCATCCCAGATGTAGAGGCGGACGCGGATTTTGCTGCGGCTATTGTACAGGCCGCGGGCCACGAAATGGCCAGTATGCGAAAGAAGATCGACTATGTCGCCGTCGGACGGCGCCCCCTCAACGGCGGCGATGGCTCCTGCATAGACCCACGGATGCCGGCCGTAGAAAGGACGCGCACGCCGGGGTTGCAGTATCACTCTCGCAGTCATTTTTGTTGTCGAGGATAGCACCCATAGAGGATAGAAATTATAGAGAAGTGTGCTTCATCTCCATCTTCTATCTTCTAGTCCCTATCCTTTATACCTCTATCCTTTATCGACGCCGCGTTCAACGCCTTCGATGTAAGTCAAAGTACGCTCCAGCTCACTCTTTTTTTCTCGACTGCGCAGGAGCGCACCGACGCGCAGCAGCAAATCGGTTTTATTGATCGGTTTGGAGATAAAATCATCGGTGCCGGCCTCGACGGCGCGATCCATATCGCTGGGCTGATCGAGAGCGGTAATCATAATGATGGCGATGTCGCGCGTGGCCGGATCGCTGCGCAGACGCTTGCATACCTCGAAACCGCTGATGCGCGGCATCATGACATCGAGAAGAATCAAATCCGGCCGCCAGGAGGCGAGCAGCTGGAGCGTCTGTTCGCCGTCACTGGCGGTGCGCAGATCGCAGTCGATCTCACTGAGGTAGGCTTCGAGCAACTCGGCCCCCAGCGGATCATCATCGGCGATGAGAATGCGCGGCGTCGCCGGATGGGATTGCATGTGCGCCTCCTTATTGTTGATAGTCGGAGTCGCGACCGTAAGAGAGTAAGAGAGTGGCAGGACCAACCAACTCTCTTGCGGCTGCAGCTCCGTTTTACAAAAGCGCCGTTCGCCGGCGCTCCATTTGCTCGCGGAACGAAACGAAGTATTGCTCTGTATCTTTCTGCTGGGCCGAGCCACAGCTGCCGCAGCCGCCCCTGCTGCAAGTGCTGCAACCGCCGTCGGCTTGCCGACCGCAATCGAGTCGGCCGCAGCCCGCAGGCTCCTCATTCCGGTCGCGGCCCAGATCGAGCAGGGTGATCTGCAGGGCGAACTCGTGCGACAGCGTGCGGACAAACGGCCTGATATCGATATCCGCACTCCGCAGCTGGTGCAATATCGCATGTTCGCCATCGAGCAGCACTTCGACATCAAGCAATAGCAGGGGCAGTCCCATTTCGGCAGCCAATTGGCCACCGCGCTCGAAAAGCTGTTGCGCCCGCAGACGCATCGCGCTTTCACTCTGCTCATCAGCGGGCGTGAGGCGGCGCAACAATTGACCGACGGATGTATTGGGCAGAAAGTGAGCGTGGCGCGGTGTGGCCGGGCATAGCACCTCTGCGATCTCGATGCCGCGCAATCCCTTCACCACCACTCGTTCGCCACGGCGTAGATGCAGCGGAGCGGCTGTGCGAAAACGACCTAATGCGCCGTTCAAACCGAAGCTTGCCAGATATTCCTCTGTTTCCATCGCCCACCTTAATCAGGGGCGACGAGCCGGAAGCGTAAGGGCTACTGGACCAAACCTCCTCTCCCCTTGTGGGGGAGGGCTGGGGTAGGAGGTGTCAAGACAAGGGAGCCAGGGAGGGGTGTCCCCCCACCCCAACCCTCCCCCACAAGGAGGGGGGGAAACGTCCGCTCGCCCTAAGCGGCGGTTGCTTGGCCGTCACCTTACGCTTCCGGCTCGTCGTGGCCTTACTCCAAACCGAGGAACTCACGCATGTAGCGATCGTACTCTTCCTGCCCACGTTCCGTGCTCAGGTCGAGGCGCAGCTCGTTGATGACCTTGATGCTGTAATTGCGGAGCCAATCCATCCAACATTCGGCACAGACCGATTCGTAAATGCGTCGGCCCAGCTCATCATTGAAAGGCGGTTTGTCCAGCTGGCGCGCCCGGTTGCCGGCCCAGCAGCCTGGGCGCTGGCAGCGAAAGCCGCCCATGCCTTCCGCCGGGTCCGTCGCCTTCTTCTTTGATACCGGCTCCGGCTCACCCAACTCTTTCAACATGCGGGCCATGGCTTCGCGCGGCATGTGGTCGCCTTGCTCGTCGGCCACATCAAAGCCTTGCTTGAGCACGGCGACGGCTTCCTCGCGGCGCTGGTCGTCGAGCAGGCATTGGGCCAGCAGTTGGTAGACCTTGGAAAAGCGCGGACTCAATTCCAAAGTACGGCGGAAGGATTGGATGGCTTCCGGGAACTGCCGCGCTTCCATCAGCAGCTGGCCGAGCCGATAGTGTCCCAGTTCGTTGTCTGGGTCATCGTTGGCCATCTTGCGAAACTGGGCGATACGATCTTGTAATTGACTCATCGATGCAAATCTCCTCAGCGAAAGACGGCGAGCAGGCGGCTTAGCGTCCCGGTTAGCGTTGACCGGAACGTTAAGCCGTCCCGCTCGCCGCCAGCGCGCTTATTTTACCTCAACCACCGTCAGATCAAGAGGCGGGAAAGTCGCCGTCTTGCCGGAGTTGTTCTCGTCCTTGGCGCGGATGACGATCTTGAACTTGCCGCTGCGGTTGACCTGAATGGGTACCTGGAAAGGCAGGACTTTCAGCTTGCGGGCATTGTCATCGGGATAGCGTTCGGCCTTGCCGGGGATCGGCTTGGGCAAGACAGGTGTGCCGTTTTCGTCTTGAATCACCACTTCTACCGAGACCTTGGGTTCGTTCTTCTCGCCAGCTTCCGTGAAGCCAACGGTGGTGAAATGGAGCATCAAGTTTTGGCCGGGCACGGCCAAGGGCGGCGCGAACAGCGGCGGTGCGCCAGCCTGCTCCTCATTCAGTGGCAGGTAAACGAAGCCGGGCCGCACAATGCCGAACTCCAGCTTTTTGACAGTGAACTTCTGCTCCAGCGGCTTGGCCGTCTTGTTACCCAGGACATCCTTGACCTCCACTGTCATGGTGTAGTCGCCCGGCTCTGTATCGGGAAAGAGATTGGTCAACGCCAGGGCCGGCTGATGCGAGCCGCCCAGTGAGTTGACCACGGTTAGCTCCTGGGGGTCTTTCTGGAACACGACTTTATTCTTCTTGTGATTGAACAATTTCATGCCCATGCTGTATTGAGCCGTGCCGTCTTCTTTGATCTTCAGGCCCTCAATATCGAAATACAGGACCACCATATCGCCCGGCAAAAAAGTGCTATCCTTACGCTCCTGACCGAGAAAGCCATAGGTAAAGCGCGGGTTTTTCAGCTCCAACTGCCCCGCCTGCGCAGGGGCGTAGCTCAAAGTTGACAGCAAGGCCAGAGTCGTCCACATGCTTGATCCTCCCTTCACGTTGAGGAATTTATTCACCTGCTCGGACAGCCACTCCGTCATTGTGCGCGTTCAAGCGGCAGTCTGCCAGAGCAAATTAACAACATTTTCATTGGCAGGATTGGCGGGCAAGGCATTGACCTGTTAGCGGCCTGACGCTAAGATCGTGCCGCTTCACCGGTCCCACGGCGGGACGGAGCAGCGCCTTTCCGGGAAGAAAGGGGCGCAGAAACGTGCAGACCACCGTTACGCAGCTGGCGGAACTGGTGCAAGGACGCCTTCATGGGCAAGAGCGAACTATCCTCGCGGCTCGTCCCATGAACGAGGCTGGCCCCGGCGACATCACGTTCATCGAAAGCGATCGCAACCTTCGTTATCTGAAGAAGTGCCGTGCCTGCACGGCCGTCGTTTCCCCCGCGCTGGCTGCTCGCCGTCAAGAGTTGCTCAACAGCGACGGCACACCGCTGACGTTGATCGAGGTCAATGATCCGCTAACAGCTTTCGTCACCATTGTGCAGCACCTGCACGGCCAAGCCGTCGAGCCGCTGCCGAGCATTGACCCGCGCGCCATCGTTCATCCGACGGCCCAGATTGGGCCAGAGGCCACGCTGTATCCATTCGTGGTGATCGGCGAAGGCTGCATCCTGGGCGCGCGGTGCCGACTCTACAGCGGCGTCGTCCTGGGCCGCAATTGTCGGCTCGGCGACGACGTGGTGCTGCATCCCCATGTCGTCCTCTACGATGACACCATCCTCGGCAATCGCGTCATCGTTCACGCCAATGCGGTGCTGGGCGCTGATGGTTTCGGCTATCGTTTTCAGGGCGGCAAACACGTCAAGAAGCCGCAGTTTGGCAATGTCGAAGTCGGCGACGATGTGGAAATCGGTGCTGGCACCACCATCGATCGCGGTACTTTCCAGGCCACACGTATCGGTGCCGGAACCAAAATCGATAACCAGGTACAGATCGGCCACAACTGCCAGATCGGCAAACACAACCTCTTTGTTAGCCAGGTGGGCATCGCTGGCTCGTGCAGCACTGGGGATTACGTGGTGATTGCCGGCCAGGTCGGCGTAACCGATCACGTCCACATTGACGATCGGGCCGTCATCGGCGCCCGTTCCGGCGTGGTCCGCGACGTGCCGGCCGGCGAACGCATGTTGGGCGCGCCCGCCCGCCCCGAAAGCGAAGAAAAACGCATCCTGCTCAGTTTGACCAAACTGCCGGAGTTGTGCCGCGATGTCCGGCAGGTGAAGCAGCGATTGGGACTGGATCGAGGCGCGGCGTGAAATTCGATTTATCGGTTTTCGGAAGGAAAATATGTCGTTGTTGGCCAAGGACCGAAAACCGATCGGTTTGCTCGCTGGCTGGGGGCGCTTTCCCATCGCCTTCGCTCAGAAAGCGAAAAGCCTGGGATTGCCGGTTGTCTGTGTGGGCATTCGCGGCGAGGCGTCGCCAGAGTTGATCGCGCTGGTGCCGCGCTTCTACTGGGCACGGCCAACGCGCCTGGGGCGCATGATCCGCTGCTTTCAGCGCGAGGGCGTCGAGCAGATCGTCATGGCCGGCAAGGTCCACAAGGCCAATCTGCTGCATCAGCCGTGGAAGCTGCTGACGCTGTTGCCGGATTGGCGAACGATCTGTTGGTGGTATTTCCGCAAGCGGCGCGATAACCGCGATGATACGCTGTTGTTGTCGATCATCGACGAATTCGCCCGCGACGGTCTACGTTTTGAGAGCGCCTTAACTCTTTGTCCGGAGTTGCTTGTGAAGCCCGCAGTCCTCACCCGCCGCCCGCCGACGGCCCGCGAACAGCGCGACATTGCTTTCGGCTGGGAACTGGCCAAGGAAATGGGCCGGCTTGATGTCGGCCAAAGTGTCGCCGTCAAGGAACGCGCTGTGTTAGCTGTCGAGGCCATCGAGGGCACCGATCGCGCCATTCTTCGCGCCGGTGAATTGTGCCGGGCCGGCGGCTTCGTCGTCGTCAAGACGGCCAAGCCACAGCAGGACATGCGCTTCGATGTGCCGACCATCGGCTGCACAACCATCGAGAGCCTCCATCGCGCCGGCGGCCGCGTCCTCGCCATTGAGGCCGGCAAAACCATCGTGCTCGATCAAGAGCAAACCGTGGCCCTGGCCGATCGCTATGGCATCACCATCGTCGCCCTGACTTAAATCCGTTTTCGGTTTTCGGTTTTCAGAAACATCGAAAAGTAGCTGGCGCGAAAAGGTTTCTGTATAGTGGTATTGAGGTTGCCATTGTCCGAAAACTGAAAACGGAAAACCGAAAACCGATCATGGGCACAATGACGTTTCAACTCCCGGACAGCCTTCCTGCGGATGCCGCTCGGGAGCTGAAACGCACTTGCATGGCCGGCGGGCCGGACAATATGCCCTGGCCGACCCAGCTGCGCCTGGCACCGGGACAATTAAGCGTTAGCCGCGTCGTGGACGAAAGCGGCTACCTGGTGGTGCCTTGGCCCATCGATGACCGTGGCCTGATGATGTGTACCTCCGCCACGCTTATCGAGCGTCCTCGTCCCTATAACTTGCTCGTGGAATTAGCCCGCGGCAAAGTCAACCAGGTCCGCTGCCAGGCGTTTGATTGGCGTGCCGGCGGCCTGATCTTGTCGCCGGAACTGGAGCAGCGCATCCGCGACGTCGGCTTGGCCTTCGCTCATGCCGTCGCTGGCGTTCCTCCCGAAGAAGCCGACCAACAAGCCCAGATCGCCCTCGACCTTGCTTACCAGACCGCCAGGCAGCTCGTGTCTACTTATGTGGCTCAGGTCTTTCAAATCCGCCATCAACGACAAGCTCAGCTTGATTCCACACTGGCCTGCCGCCTGGGCAAGTCTGTCCCATCGGCGGACCTCGCTACTCCTCTAATCGCTGCTTTCAACGGTGTTTGTTTGCCTATTTCCTGGGGCCATATCGAGAGCGAGGAAGCAACCTATCGCTGGCAGGAGTGCGACGCCCTGGCAGACTGGGCCTCGAAGCAGAAGCTGGAACTCTCTGCCGGCCCACTCGTCGATTTCTCGTCAGCGCAGCTGCCAGCCTGGCTCTGGCAATGGGAACGCGATCTGACCGGCATCGCTTCCTTCATGTGCAAGTTCGTCGAGACCGCAGTGCGACGCTATCGCAACCGCATCCGCTGTTGGCAACTGACTGCTGCCAGCAATTGTGCCAACGTCCTCTCGCTGTCGGAAGACGATTTACTTGGCTTGACCTATCGGCTGGCCGAGTCGGCCCGGCATGTCGATTCGTCGTTGGAACTGGTCGTCGGCATTGCCCAGCCGTGGGGCGAATATCTGGCTCTGAGCGAGTGCGTCCACTCACCGTTTATCTTCGCCGATACGCTCATCCGTGCCGGCCTGAATCTGTCCGCCCTGGACATCGAACTGGTCATGGGCGTGACGCCGCGCGGCAGCTATTGCCGCGATCTTTTGGAAGTTTCGCGCATGCTCGATCTGTACGCTCTTCTGGGCGTGCCGTTGCGCGTAACGCTGGGTTATCCTTCCTCGGCCGATGCCGATGCCGATGCCGATCCCGACCTGCGTGTCGAGGGCGGCCGTTGGGGCAACGGCTTCACGAACGAGGCGCAGGCTGCCTGGGCCGCCGAGGTGACAGCCCTGGTCTTGTGCAAGCCCTACGTGCAGGGCGTTCAATGGGTCCACTTCCGCGATGCCGAGCCGCATCAATTCCCTCACTGCGGCGTCGTCGATGGCCGCGATCAAGTCAAACCTGCCTTGCAGAAACTTCGCGAGTTGCGCGAAACGCATCTCAAATAGGGTTGTTTGATTAGCCATGTTCCGCCAGGCAAGCCTCGCGTTGTGTCGGCGGCAGTGCCAGACAAGCTTGAGCGACGCCGAAGCGGAGAGCGATGCTCTCGCGCACCCGCTGATCGTACTCCTCGCGCTCGAAGCAGAAGGCGGCACGGCCGACACGGAAACAGAGCGGAGCCGCCTCGCCGATGTAGGTGGTGGCGACGTGCGACCGCACCACACCGGCCAACGGCTCGCAGCTTTCCAGCGGAATTCGTACCGCGACCTCTTGCCGCGTGATGCGCCCGTACCATGGCTGGGACGAGAAAGCGCGGTTCTGGGGCACACAGTAGGCCAACAGAGCGGCGTAGTTGGCGAAGCATTCGTTCCACGGCGTTCCTGGCAGCACAGCGTCGCTTGGCCGCAGTACGGCCTCCAGATCGGGGGCACTGCCCGGTCCCGGGTCGAGCAGGACGCGGCAGGTGCGATCCGAGCCAACTTGCACGTCGGCGCGACGGAAAACGTGCATGGGCAGGCCTTCGGATAACAGCCGGGCTGCCAGGGCGTATGCTGTGCTGGCGATAGCGTTGGTGACGAAGTAGACGCCGCGCAATCCCGTATGCGGATCGACGACATAAAGGCGCCAGTTGCTTTGCACCGGCGACGGCAGCAAGCGACGCAAAGGACCAAGCCAGCGCGGCCCAAAATGGCCGTGACGATAAGTCAGATGCGTAAACAGAGCATAGCGGCCGGAGCGGCCGAGGCGTTGCAATTCCAGGCCGGCTGGCACGAACGGCTCCAGCCGATCTGCCTCAACAAGATAATTGACATAAATAACATCGGTCATATCGCTCAAAAAAGCAGGCGTCGGCAGCCATTCGCCGTAGGCGCGGAGCAAGCGGCTGTTGGCCAGTACCTCCAGGGCGTACCCGGCCAGGCTGCGCCAGGGATGGCGCCATGGCGCCATCCGGCCATGTTTGTCATCCGGCCGCGCTCGCCGCAAGACTTGCTCGGCGACCAGGGCCAACCAGAGCAGCAACAAGATAAAGCCAACGGCGCTGCTCGCGCTTACCAGCCACAGAGTGGGCTTCCCTGCCTCCGGCAATAATAAAGCAACGCTGCCCAGCGCCAAAAAGCTCCAGGTGAAAAGCGACAACACGGTCAAGCTGCGTGTCCATGTGCCCGCCGTGGCGAAGCACCAGTTCCAGCCCAGGGCCATGCCCAGGTACAACGTCCCACCCCAGACAACCACGGCCCGATAGACTTGGCCCTCAAATGCCAGATAAGGAAGCCAATCGCCGCGGCGGTCAGCCTCGGCGGCGAGATCGAGACCGTGCGTCGTCCACAAGGCTTGGCCGGTTTGATCGGGCACCACGGCCAACAGAGTGAAAAACAACACGGCAGCGGCCGGCAGACGAGGGATCCAGGACGTTCGCCACAGGGCCAGGCCGGTCAACACATTCACCAGAGCGGCCGCCTGCCAGGGCAGCCAGCCCAGCCGCCACAGCCAAGGGTGTGCCGCCAGGTAGCCAATGCGCGAGGCATCACTGTCCGACCGGATGCCAGGCAGCCCTGGCGCCAACAAGAATAGCGTACTAACCAAGGCGATAATATGGACACCCAAGTTGATGAGCAGGGCTTGTTCCAGAAACCGCGCCGCCAAGCGTGGCTCGTTTTTGGCAACGGTGTGCATCCGAGACTCCTGATGCTTTACGAGCTGCTCTTTTAAGCCAAGAAAGAGGAGAAAGAAGCTTTTTTTTCTCCTCATTCCTCACGGGTTCCTGCGGACGGTTGGGTGCTCATCGACGCACTGCCGGACATGCGCTCGTAATCGCTGATCTTTTTGTGCAGGGTATTGCGATTGATGCCCAGGCGCTTGGCTGCCGTCACCTGTACCCGGTTGCAGGCAATCATCACCTGCTCGATCAATTCGCGTTCGACGGCGCCGACGATGCGCTCATTGAGCGTGCCATCGGGCAAGGTCTGAATGCCGGTGCGGACCAGCTGCTGGATCTGGCTTTGCAAGTCGGTGCCGCCGCGGCCGCGGGCGGCACGCCAGCGTTTCGCTCCCTGGCCCGGCGGTGTCAGCAGATCCGGTGTCAACGGCCCGCCGCCTGCCAGCACCACGGCGCGCTCCATGTAGTTCTCCAGCTCACGGACATTGCCCGGCCAATCATAATCGAGCAAAATCTTGATGACTTCTGGCGTCAGCTCCGGAGGATCGCGGCGATGTTCTTCTGAGTGGCGCTCGAGGAAAAAGCGGGCCAACGCCGGAATGTCTTCGCGGCGTTCCCGCAGCGGCGGCAACTCCAGGGACACCACGTTGAGGCGATAGTACAGATCATCGCGAAACCGACCGGCGACGATTTCATCTTCCAGGTATTGATTGGTGGCGGCGATGACGCGGGTATCGACGTGAATGGTACGGCTCTCGCCGACGCGCTCGAACTCCTTCTCCTGCAAGACGCGCAACAGCTTGACTTGCAGCTTCGGACTCATGCTAGAGATTTCATCGAGAAAAATGGTGCCGCCGTGCGCTGCCTCGAAGCGGCCCGTCTTGTTGTCGATGGCCCCGGTGAAGGCACCTTTGACGTGGCCGAATAGCTCGCTCTCCAGCAAGCTCTCGGCCAAGGCGCAGCAGTTGACACGAACATACGGACCCTCGGCACGGGGGCTGAGGCGATGAATGGCGCGCGCAACGACCTCTTTGCCGGTACCGGTCTCGCCCACAAGCAAGACGCTGGCCGGCGTCGGCGCCACCAGGCGAACCAGCCGCGCCACCTCGCGCATGGCCGGCGATTCACCGACAATCCCCGGCAACAGGCCACCGTCGTCGTCACTGTCGAACGGTTCAGACCATCTCATGCCTGGTGTTCCTCCCGCGTTCCGCTGTCCCCTGTCTACTGTCTGCTATCTCCTGTCCGCATTGTATCAGGCGGAAGACGGCGGGCAGATATCAATCCAGGCGCAGAAACCAACCAGCCAGGCCGAAACTGAGCGCGCCCAGAGCGGCCAACACGCCGCAGGAGCGCAGCAGGATCGCGGCATTGGGTTGATAATTTTCCGAGCCGCCGAGCAATTCACGGTAAGCGTCCAGGGCCCATCCTTGCGGCGTCAAGAGCGTGATAAATTGCGTGTTTTCTGGCATCATTTCCCGCGGCAGCACACAGCCGCCGACCACGGCCAGCACCAGCACGAGCAAGCCACCATAGATGGCCACTTGCAATTCACTGCGGGCCACGGAGGCGATCCACAGGGCCAGGCCCATCGCTGCCAGCGACGTACAGAGCACCACCGGCAATAGCCAGGCCAACTGTTCGGCCAACGGCCAATTGTCCGGCCCCCAGCGCACGCCGAACAGCCACCGGCTGGCGATCAGCAAAAACAACGTCTGCCCGACGGACAGGGCAAAGCAGGGCACCATTTTACCCAGGAGAATATGTACACGCGTCAATGGTGCCGCCTGCAAGCGCCGCAGCGTGCCTTGCCGCCGCTCGGCCACGAACACCCAGCCGGCGATCAGTACCAGGAAAAACACGAACATGACCACGAACATCGGCACCAGATATTTGTAATGTTCCCCGCCGTAACGCAACGGCCCGGTGCCCTCGCGGTCCTTGTACTGGATCACTTCGGCCCCTTCGCGGGCTTCCTCCGAAGACTTGGTCAGAGACGCCCACGTCTTGCCACGTAGATTGTACTTTTTGAACTGCTCGGCCAGCGCCGCTTGAACGCCGTCGCCGACTTTTTTGTTGTACACCTGCGCTTCTTCGGGATTGCCGCCCGACGCCATTTTGAGCAATTCGCCGAGCTTGATTTTCTCCTTGCGCATGAGGAATTGATACTGCTTGGGCACCGGCAGATTGACCTTGTCGCCCAGAAGCTGGATGAACTCCGGATCGCTGAGCCGCTCGAAGGCCCGGCCGATCATCCACGGCAGAATGACGCGCAACAACGATACCTGCACCACTTGCTCGATGACCGCCGCCGTGGTGGGCTGTTTTTCGTCTTTCCACAATTGGACATCGATTTTATCCAGATAAACACCGTCGCGGTGAAAGGGATTGAGGCCATCAGCCAAGAACGAGCAGTGGTTGATGCGCTCACTGAAGTTCGGTCCGAAGACGAGGAGGGCCGCCTGCTTGTGTTCGCGGATGAGCCGCTCGGCATCTTCGCGGCGCTCGATTTGTTCAATGCGGATGCCGGCCGTCTCGGCCAGATCGCGTTGCACTACCTGCGACCAGGATTCACCGGCTTTGAGACCGGAGCCGCCATCAAGGTCCAAGAACATGATGCGCAGGCGGTTGTCCGGCTTCTGCCCGAACCCCTCGCCCACGAACAGGCCAAAAACCAGGATGAACAAGAGCGGCAGCACGAACAAGAGAAGGAGCGCAACCGGATCGCGCAGCACCAGGCGCAATTCTTTTTTTACCAGCGTCCAGACAATGCTCATGCGAATCCTCGCAAAAAAAATTGAACCACAGAGACACAGAGAAGAAAAAGAGAGTTAAAGAATCATTCGCTTTATTCCATCTTTAAGGA
>Ga0070737_10001956_pt1 | contig 26477 bp, 25 predicted proteins | sample Coa_R1_10_FD_66438 | JGI IMG/M metagenome (GOLD analysis project Ga0070737, IMG submission 66438) | Surface soil microbial communities from Centralia Pennsylvania, which are recovering from an underground coalmine fire - Coalmine... | ecosystem: Environmental > Terrestrial > Soil > Unclassified... | reverse complement strand
GGTGTATCAGCCCGACCCCCCGGGGCTGATACACGACGACCCTCGCCTCCTCCCCCCCTGGCGGGGGTCGTCCCTTTTCGAAAGCTCTGGTGAGCGTTGCGGAATCACCTTTCCCACGGCCGGTGGTGAGCTCGTGGCCGAGTTGTCCACAGACCGGCCGCTATCCACAAAATCTGCGGTAGGGCTGGTGGTTTAGCGCAGCGGCCCGGCACGGTGGGGACGTGGCCTCCACCCGCAGCCGAATCGGCCCGACCGGCAGTGTCGGGGTGTTGGCGCTGCTCGATGAACCGCTTTTGCGCGACGAGCTCGACCGGGCGGCGGCCGCGGTCGGGGTGCGGGTGGTCCGCACCAGCGACTCGGCGGCAGCGAGTCGGAAAACCTGGTCGGCCGCTGCCGCTGTGGTTCTCGACGCGGCGGCGGCCGCCCGATGCGGGCAGCAGGCACTGCCACGGCGCTCCCACGTGGTCGTGGCGTGCGGCACCGAACCCGACGCGTCCACCTGGGCGGCCGCCGTTGCCGTCGGTGCCCAACATGTTCTGGTGCTGCCCGCGCAAGAGCGCGAGCTCGTCCGTGAGCTCGCCGATGCCGCGGAGTCGATGTATGACCAGCGGCTGCGCGGCGGGGTGATTGCGGTGATCGGCGGGCGTGGCGGAGCCGGCGCATCGGTGTTTGCGGCCGCGTTAGCGCAGGCCGCCGGTGACACGCTGTTGGTCGATCTCGACCCCTGGGGTGGTGGCATCGACCTGGTGCTGGGTTGCGAAACTGCGCCTGGATTGCGCTGGCCGGATCTCGCGGTGCGGGGCGGGCGGCTCGACTGGTCGGCGCTGCGCGAGGCGCTGCCGCGACACCGCGGGGTGAGCGTCCTCTCAGCCGCCCGCAACAGCCACGAGTTCGAACCCGCGCCGGTGGAGGCCGTCGTCGACGCCGGGCGCCGCGGCGGGGTCACCGTGGTCTGTGATATTGCGCGCCGGCTGAGCGATGCGTGCGAAACCGCTTTGCAGTCAGCTGATCTGGTTGTGCTGGTCAGTCCATGCGATGTGCGGGCATGTGCGGCTACCGCGACGATCGCACCGGTGCTGTGCACGATCAATCCCAACGTGGGTCTCGTCGCGCGCGGTCCCTCGCCGGGCGGGCTGCGCGCCGCGGAAATCGCTGCTGTCGCCGCCGTGCCGTTGTTGGCGTCGATGAGAGCCGATCCGCGAATCGCGGAGCGACTCGAACATGGCGGGCTGCGGTTGCCGCGGCGATCCGCCTTGGCGGGCGCGGCCCGCCGCGTCCTCGCCGTGCTACCGAGCCGACCGGCGGAGTCAGAAAGCGGGGCAGCGTGAGCGGTTCCCTGATCGACCGGGTGCGTGAGCGGCTCGCCGCCGAGTCCGGGCCACTGCGGCCGAATGTGGTGGCTGCCGCGATCCGGGCGGAATCCGGCGGGGTGCTCGGCGATACCGAAGTGCTGTCCAACTTGCGGGTGCTGCAGACCGAGCTCAGCGGCGCCGGCATCCTCGAGCCGCTGCTGTGCGCCGAGGGTATCACCGACGTCCTGGTCACCGCTCCCGATGCGGTCTGGGTTGACGACGGAAACGGCTTGCGGCGCAGTGAAATCCGGTTTGCCGATGACGCGGCGGTGCGGCGGCTGGCGCAGCGGTTGGCGCTGGCCGCCGGCCGCCGTCTCGACGACGCCCAACCCTGGGTGGACGGCCAGCTGACCGGTTTGGGGGCCGGGCGGTTCGCGGTGCGGCTGCACGCGGTCCTGCCGCCCATCGCCGCCGGCGGCACTTGCCTGTCGTTGCGGGTACTGCGCCCGGCCACCCAGGATCTGGCGGCGTTGACCGCGGCTGGCGCGATCGCGCCGCAGGCTGCCCAACTGCTCGCCGACATCCTCGCCGCCCGGCTGGCGTTTCTGGTGTCGGGCGGCACCGGCGCGGGGAAGACGACTCTGCTGGCAGCGATGCTGGGCGCGGTGGCGCCCGGCGAGCGGATCGTCTGCGTCGAAGATGCCGCCGAGCTGGCACCCCCGCATCCGCATCTGGTCAAGCTGGTAGCGCGCTGCGCCAACGTCGAAGGCGTGGGCGAAGTGACGGTGCGCCAACTGGTGCGGCAGGCCCTGCGCATGCGCCCGGACCGCATCGTGGTCGGCGAGGTCAGGGGCGGCGAGGTGGTGGATCTGCTGGCGGCGCTGAACACCGGCCACGACGGGGGCGCCGGCACGGTCCACGCCAACAGCCCCGGCGAAGTCCCGGCCCGGCTGGAAGCGTTGGCCGCCCTGGGCGGCCTCGACCGGGCCGCGCTGCATAGTCAGCTCGCCGCAGCGGTCCAAGTGCTGTTGCACGTCGCCCGCGACCGCGCCGGCCGTCGCAGGCTTGCCGAGATCGCCGTGTTACGCCAAAGCGACTGTGGGCGAGTCGATGTCGTCACGGCATGGCACGCGATGCGCGGGCTGACCGATGCTGCAGGCGATCTGCGCCGGCTGCTGGACGCCAGGATGTCGACGTGACCGGTCCAGCGACGGCCGCGTTGATGCTCTCGCTCGCGGTTGCGGTGTTGCCGTCGTCGCCGCGGCGGCGACTCGCGTCGGGCAGCCGGCCGGGTCGGCAGTCATGTCGAAGACGCGCCTGGTGGGTCGCCGGATGTGCCGCGGCGGTGACGGCTGTGTTGCTGCCAGCGACAACGGCTCTCGCCACTGCCGTGGTCGGGGCCACCGTCGTGCTGCGCTACCGTCGCCACCGGCATGCCCGGCTCGGTGTGGACGAGAGCCGGTCGCTGGAAGCCGCGGTCGATGTCCTGGTCGGCGAATTGCGCGCGGGCGCTCATCCGGTACAGGCATTCTCGGTTGCTGCCGCCGAAACCGGCGGCACCGTCGCCGAGTGCTTTCACGCGGTCGCCGCACGTGCGCGGCTCGGCGCCGACGTCGCCGCCGGTCTGCGCGGCGCGGCCCGGTCTTCGGCGATGCCGACGCATTGGGATCGGCTCGCGGTGTGCTGGCAGCTAGCTGCCGAGCACGGCCTGGCGATGTCTACGCTAATGCGCGCGGCGCAGCGTGATATTGCTGAGCGACAACGGTTTTCGGCACAGGTGAGAGCGCGGATGGCGGGAGCACGCGCGACCGCGGCGATACTGGCGGGCCTGCCGGTGTTGGGTGTGCTGCTGGGCCAGTTGATCGGGGCGCAACCATTGCGGTTCTTGCTGGACGGCCATGCCGGCGGCTGGCTGCTGGTGGCCGGAACCGTGCTGATGTGTGGCGGGCTGCTGTGGTCGGACCGGATCACCGATCGGGTGGCGCCGTGAGCGCCGCGGCGGTGTTGTTGGCGCTGGCGCTGCTGGCCGCCGCCGGTCCGTCGGTCGTGCGGGCGCGGGCCGGGTTGTCGTGCCGCGCGGATCGCCCGCGGCGGGCAACCGCGCGCGCGGCGGATCCGCTTGCGGTCGCGTCCAGCCTGGACGTGTTCGCGGTCTGCCTGGCGGCCGGCATGGCGGTGCCGACCGCGGCCGCCGCGACCGCCGCATCGGCCCCCCCGCGGTTGGCCTGCCTGCTTCGCCGGGCCGCCGACCTGCTGAGGCTCGGCGCCGATCCGGCTGCCGCCTGGTCGGCGCCGCCGGATCTGTCGGGCGCACTTGACAACCACACCCAAGCGTTGTTGCGGCTGGCGCGGCGATCGGCGAGTTCGGGTGCTGCCCTCGCCGACGGGGTCGCTGAACTCGCCGCGCAATCCCGTCACGACGCCGCGCACGCCGCCGAGGCGACCGCCGAGCGCGCCGCGGTGCTGATTGCCAGTCCGTTGGGCCTGTGTTTTCTGCCGGCATTTGTCTGTCTGGGAATCGTTCCGGTGGTGGTTGGGCTTGCCGGCGACGTGCTGCGGTCGGGTGTGCTGTGAGGCGTCGACACATCGGAGTGGAGAAGGGAGAGAAACATGTACAAGGGCAGCGTATTTCGCGCATTGCACGCGCGCCTGGCGCTTTTGGTGGTCGACGAGTCGGGCATGTCCACGGTCGAGTACGCCATTGGGACCATTGCGGCCGCGGCGTTCGGGGCGATCCTCTACACGGTCGTTACCGGCGATTCCATCGTGAGTGCGTTGACCAACATCATCGCCCGGGCCCTCAACGCCAAGACCTAGCCGACGATGCCGGCGCCAGCACCGTGGAGGCGGCCTTGGCGATCGCTGCACTGGTCGCGGTGCTGGTGGTGTGCGTTGCCGGTGTCATGGCGATGTCGATGCAGGTGCGTTGCGTCGACGCCGCGCGGGAGGCGGCTCGACTGGCGGCGCGCGGCGACGAGCGCGCGGTCGACACGGCTCGGCGCATCGCGCCACGCTCAGCGCACGTGCAGGTGCGCCGAGACGGCGAGCTCGTCGTCGCAACCGTCACCGCACGATCGCATTTGTTGCCTGCGTTGGTCATCGGGGCCGAGGGGATTTCGGCGGCCGAGCCGCGGTGAGGACGGTTCGGCCACGGTGCTGGCCGCGGCAATGATTGCCGTCCTGCTGTGCGTCGCCGGGGCCGGGGTGTACCTCGGCTCGGTCGTGGTGGCCCGCCACCGCGCACAGGCGGCCGCCGACCTGGCTGCGCTTGCTGCAGCCGCACGCGTGCCGGCCGGCGCCGAGGCGGCCTGCGCCCGGGCCGGGCTGGTGGCCAGGCGGATGCGGGCCCGCGACATCGAATGCGAGCTGCAGGGGCTCGATGTCGTCGTCACGGTCGAGGCGGCGGTGGCCGGAGGGGGGTCGGCCAGGGCGGCGGCCCGTGCGGGGCCCATCGGCACGGCCAGGTGAACGTCGTGGTGGTCTCAGCCGGTGTGGTTGCCGGAGGGAGACAATCCCGCTTCGGCCAACTCGTTGTCGGTTGGCACTCGCAGCGAGATCAGTCCGGCGAACGTCTTATCTTCGACTTCGATCCGGTTGACGGTCACATGCAGCGGCGTCCAGGTTCCGTCATGACCCGGCAGGCGCAATACCCGCGCCGTGGCACCGTGAGCGAATTCCGTTGTCATGGAAGCCATCAGCTGTTCGTCGTCGGGATGCACCCGCGGCGAGCGGGCGGTGCTGCGCCAATCGTAGAAGGGGCACGGCTCGTCGAGCCATTTGAGCAGCGACCAGTTTTTGAGATCGAACAGGGCGCGATGCACTCCCGGCTGTGCGAGCCCCTGCACGATCTGTTGCGCCAGGCGGTCGCCGGAGCCGGCCGTGCACTCGGGCTCGGCGCGCCAGTTCATGGCCCGCGCGATCAGGTGGTCGCAGCCGTCCGCCCCGGGCTCGATGGCGCTGCGCGCGACGAACCCCACCCGTATCGGGTTGCCCCGCCAGTCGGTGACGTCCCAGGTGCCGCACAGGGTTTGCCCGGGCTGTGCCTTGATCGCCAGGGCGAGCACTTTGCTTTCGCTGGGGTTGAGCTCGCGCGTGGGCAGGTCGTCGGCGAACGATCTGCCGTGGGTGGGCTCGACGTCGGGATTTTTGCCGCTGTTGGCCAGCGACTCGCGGGTGCCGGTGGCCACCCCGATGGTCAGATCCCATTTCAGCGGGCCGGGGACTGCTCGCTCGGGTGGCCGGTCAACGGCCGCTCCGCACCAGACGTGGACACCATGGAGGCGACCGTCGGACATCACCACCGGTTCGGTGCGGACGACCCGGTCGCTCGTGGGTGTGGTGGCCACCAGGCTCGCCCGGGTTCGCATCGACTCGGCAATCGCCATGCGGATGGCCGCGAGATGCGGGTTGCGCCGCAAGAAGGCGGTGATCGGCACAAGGTTGCGGGGCTGCGTTCCCTGCGCCACCACGACGGGTTCGTTGCCCAGCGTCTCCACCAGCAGCCAGTCATGGCCCATAGCAGCGACTTTACGTCGGCCAACACCGGTATCGGCCACATTGAGCTTGCCTACATTCGTTTTCTGCGCGGCGGCTTTCGCCGACGAGTTGCGTTCATTGCCCCGGGCGGGTATTTTGCTGCTGCGCCCGAAGCCGTCGGGATTGGGAACGGATCGCGTTGTCCGACCGTTCGTCGCGCCGTGTCGCCGATTCGGCACGTCCGCATCTGATCAGCCAAGCGTTTGGCGGCGGTACCGCCATGCCACGGAAGTCGCCCGTCGAGGGGTCGGTCGTCATCCGTCGGTCAATGCGGTGACCACCAACCGCAGCACGGCGACCGCACCCGCCTTGTCCAGCGGCTGGTTGCCGCTGCCGCATTTCGGTGACTGCACACACGACGGGCAGCCACTCGGGCATTCGCACGCCTCTATCGCCGCAGCCGTCGCGCTCAGCCAGGTGCTCGCCTGACGAAAGCCGCGTTCGGCGAAGCCGGCTCCGCCCGGATAGCCGTCGTAGACGAAGACACTGGGCAGCCGGGCAAACGGGTCGGGGCCCACCGCGGCCGACAGCCCGCCGATGTCGCCCCGGTCGCAGCTGGCCACCAGCGGCAGCAGCCCGATCGCCGCGTGCTCGGCCGCATGCAGTGCCCCCGGGATTCGCGGCCCGTCGATGCCGTTGCGCTGCAAGGCTTCTGGGGTGATTGTATACATGACTGCGGTCGTGGGCAGGGTGTGTGCGGGCATGTCGAGGTCGACGAAGTCGAGCACTTCACCGTCGAGCCGGCGGCGCAGATAACCGATGACCCGGTTGGTGACGGTCACCGGGACCAAGCCCAGCGTCACCGGCCCGAAAACCATGCGCTCGCCTTCGCCGGTGACCGCGATGTCGGTGACTTCCCGCGCGAACGTGGCATATCCGGGGTCTTCGGCGTGGACGAACGCCATGCCGTCCTCGGCGTCGAGTGCATCCACGACGTAACTCTCACCCTGGTGCAGGTACACCGCTCCGGGGTGCACAGCGGCCGGGGCTTGGCTGGCGCCGACGGTGCCCAACAGCCGCCCGGTGTCCGCCTCCACGATGACGACCTGGCCGTCGGTGGATCCTCGGATGTCGACCGCGGCATGCGGGTCCAGGCCCGGCGCGGGGAAGTACTTGCCGTCGCGGCGCCGCAGCAGGCCGTCGTCGACCAGCCTGTTGGCCACGTCTTCAGCACGCAACGCCCGAACTTCATCGTCGCTGAGTGTCAATTCACTTGCCGCACAAAGCAATTGTGGACCGAGAAGATATGGGTTGGCCGGATCGATCACGACCCGCTCGATGGGCTTGTCCAGCAACGCCGCCGGATGGTGCACGAGGTAGGTGTCCAGCGGATCGTCGCGGGCGATCAGCACGATCAGGGCACCCGCACCGCGGCGCCCGGAGCGTCCGGCCTGCTGCCAGAACGAGGCCACCGTGCCCGGGAAGCCGGCGATCACCACGGCATCCAGACCCGCGATGTCGATGCCCAACTCGAGGGCATTGGTGGTGGCCAGACCGCGCAGCCGGCCGTCGGCCAGGGCATGCTCCAGCGCGCTGCGCTCCTCGGCGAGATAACCCGCCCGGTAGGACGCCACCTTGTCGGCCAACTCCGGCGCGATGTCGTGCAGCCGGGACCGGGCGGCCAGCGCGGTCAGTTCTGCACCGCGCCGCGAACGCACAAATGTCAGCGTGCGCGCGCCCCGGGCGACCAGATCCGCCATGAGCCGTGCTGCCTCGGCACCGGCGGAGCGGCGTACCGGGGCGCCGTTCTCACCGGTCACCTCGGGGCGCAACGCGGGTTCCCACAGCGCAACCGTGCGCGCCCCCCGGGGGGAACCGTCGTCGGTGATCTCCTCGACCGGTTGGCCGATGAGCTCGGTGGCCGTCGCGCCCGGCGAAGCCGTCGTCGCACTGGCGAAGATGAACGTCGGCCGCCCGTCGCGATGAGCGGTGTAGCGGGCACACAGCCGCAGCAGGCGACGCAAAACCATCGCCACGTTAGAGCCGAAAACGCCGCGGTAGTGGTGGCATTCGTCAACCACCACGAAACGCAGGCCGCGCAGAAACACCGCCCAGCGGGCATGGTTGCGCAGTATCGACAGATGAACCATGTCCGGATTGGAAAACAGCCACCGAGAGCGCTCCCGCGCGAAGCGGCGCACCTCGGCGGGGCTGTCGCCGTCGTAGGCGGTGGGCGCCACGTCGGCCAGTAGCGGGGTCGCCGCGGTCAGCGCGTGCGCGGTGCGCAGCTGGTCATGGCCGAGCGCTTTGGTCGGTGACAGATACAGCGCTCGTGCGCGTGGGTCCGCCGCGAGCGTGTTGAGGATGGGCAGCTGGTAGGCCAGCGATTTGCCTGAGGCGGTGCCCGTGCTGACGACCACATGACGGCCCGCGTGGGCCAGTTCCGCGGCGCGATACTGGTGCGACCACGGTGAGCTGATGCCGTAATCGGTGAACGCGCGAATCACCTCCGGTCGCGCCCAGCTAGGCCAGCTGTGCGGCTGGCCGCCCTGCGGCGCCAGGTCGGCGACATGGCGCAACGGATGCTCGCCCGGCCCGGCCGCGGCGACCGCGGCGGCGAGCAACTCGCTGCCGAATGTCACGTGTGCCTCCTCGCCCTGGCCATCAACCGCATTGTTCACCAGCTGATTGGGCGAATTGAGCACCACAAGCTGTCGCTCAAGCCGGGAACGTGATTGACTTATGGCGGCCGCAGCTTCTGTGTTCGTGTCAAACTTTCGCAGGATCTCTCGTTGCGGCCGCGGTTCCTGCGAGGGTGTAGGTCGGGTGAAGTTCCGAGCGACTCCGCGAGGTATGGCGGTCACAGCAGGCCCGGGCACCGGAAACACGGTGTACCGCACCCAGAAGAGAAGGAAAGATCGAAAAATGCCACAGGGAACTGTGAAGTGGTTCAACGCGGAGAAGGGATTCGGCTTCATCGCCCCCGAGGACGGTTCGGCCGACGTGTTCGTCCACTACACGGAAATCCAGGGAACGGGCTTCCGCACGCTTGAGGAGAATCAGCGAGTCGAGTTCGAGGTCGGTCAAAGCCCCAAGGGGCCGCAGGCTACCGACGTCCGTTCCATCTGAGCGAAAGCTCCTGGCGAAATCCCCGCGTGGTCCCGGTTGCCGGGTCCGCCGGGGATTTTCGTTATGCCTGCGCAGCGCGAATCGGTGCCGGGCGTGACTTACTGTCGGTGACGTGAGCCAGCTGTCGTTTTTCTCGGCGGAGTCGGTGCCGCCCGCGGTCGCCGACCTCACCGGGGTGCTGGCGGCGCCCGGGCAGATCGTGATCGTCGGTGCCGGCGCGCGGCTATCGGTCGTGGTTGAGCAGCCGTGGCGTGCCGCGGCGCTGGCAGCGATGATCGACGACGCCGGCTTGGTGCCGGAGATCACCCGCACCGACGAAGACACCCCGCTGGTGCGCACGGCCGTCGATCCCCGGCTGCGGGCGGTCGCCGCTGAGTGGACCCGCGGGGCGGTCAAGACCGTGCCACCGCAGTGGCTGCCGGGCCCGCGGGAACTGCGGGCCTGGACGCTGGCGGCCGGATGCCCGGACGCCGACCGCTACCTGCTCGGGCTCGACCCGCACGCGCCCGACACCCATTCACCGCTGGCCTCGGCGCTGATGCGGGTGGGGATCGCGCCCACGCTCATCGGCACCCGCGGCAGCCGGCCGGCGTTGCGGATCAGCGGCCGACGACGGCTATCGCGCCTGGTAGAAAACGTCGGGGAACCGCCCGCCGACCCGCAGGCGTTGTCGCAGTGGCCTCGCGTTTAGCCGCCAACCACCGCACCGGTCCCGGAGAGTCGGTTTGCGTCGGCTGGCCGCGGGTGCCACATTGTCAGTTGTCCACAGGGTTGACCGAGGGTCTTTGGACAGCGGCCCGATGGCTGCTCCCGGGGTACCGAGGACAGAGATGGAGCGTAAGCACAGTTGGCTAACGGCGGCCGCAGCACCGGCAGAAATGGCAGCGCGCGGCGACTCGTCATCGTGGAGTCGCCGACCAAAGCGCGCAAATTAGCCGGCTACCTGGGCTCCGACTACATCGTCGAGTCCTCCCGGGGTCACATCCGCGACCTGCCACGAAACGCCGCAGACGTGCCCGCCAAGTACAAGTCTGAACCGTGGGCCCGGCTCGGTGTGGACGTCGACCACAACTTCGAACCGCTCTACATCATCAGCCCCGACAAGAAAAGCACCGTCAACGAGCTCAAAGCCCGGCTCAAAGACGCCGACGAGCTGTATCTGGCCACCGACGGCGACCGCGAAGGTGAGGCCATCGCCTGGCACCTGCTGGAAACGCTCAAGCCGCGCATACCGGTCAAACGGATGGTGTTCCACGAGATCACCGAACCGGCGATCCGCGCCGCCGCCGAGCATCCCCGCGATTTGGACAACGACCTGGTCGACGCCCAAGAGACCCGCCGCATCCTGGACCGGCTATACGGCTACGAGGTCAGCCCGGTGCTCTGGAAGAAGGTCGCGCCCAAGCTTTCGGCGGGCCGGGTGCAGTCGGTGGCCACCCGCATCATCGTGCAGCGCGAACGTGAGCGGATGGCGTTCCGCAGCGCCGAGTACTGGGACGTGGTCGCCGAGCTGGACGCCAGCGCCTCCGATCCCAAGGCGAGCCCACCCACCTTCACGGCCCGGCTGACCAGCGTCGACGGCCTGCGGGTGGCCACCGGGCGCGATTTCGACGCGCTGGGCGGCCTGCGCGCGGACCGGCAGGTCTCCGGCCTCATCGTGCTCGACGAGGCCGGTGCCACCGCGATCGCCGAGGGATTGCGTGGCGCGCGGCTGACCGTGGCGTCCGCCGAGGAAAAGCCCTACACCCGGCGGCCGTACGCGCCGTTCATGACCTCGACGCTGCAGCAGGAGGCCGGCCGTAAGCTGCGGTTCTCCGCGGAACGGACGATGAGCGTCGCGCAGCGGCTCTACGAGAACGGCTACATCACCTACATGCGCACCGACTCCACCACGCTGTCGGAGTCGGCGATCAACGCCGCCCGCACCCAAGCGCGCCAGCTCTACGGCGAGGAGTACGTGTCGCCGTCGCCGCGGCAGTACACCCGCAAGGTGAAGAACGCCCAGGAGGCGCACGAAGCGATCAGGCCGGCCGGTGAGACGTTCGCCACTCCCGACGCGGTGCGCCGCGAACTCGACGGTGACGACTTTCGCCTCTACGAGCTGATCTGGCAGCGCACGGTGGCCTCCCAGATGGCCGACGCGCGCGGCACCACGCTGAGCCTGCGGATCACCGGTATGTCCGGCGACCGGCAGGTGGTGTTCGCCGCGAGCGGGCGCACCATCACCTTCCCCGGGTTTCTCAAGGCCTATGTGGAAACCGTCGACGAGCTGGCCGGCGGTGAGGCCGACGACGCCGAGCGACGCCTGCCGCACCTGAGGGAGGGGCAGCGGCTCGACGCCGCCGAAGTGGTCCCGGATCAGCACTCCACCAACCCGCCGCCGCGCTACACGGAGGCCTCGCTGGTCCGGGCGCTCGAAGAGCTGGGCATCGGGCGGCCGTCGACGTATTCGTCGATCATCAAGACCATCCAGGACCGCGGCTATGTGTACAAGAAGGGCAGCGCCCTGGTCCCGTCGTGGGTGGCGTTCGCGGTCACCGGGCTTTTGGAACAGCATTTCGGCCGGCTCGTCGACTACGAATTCACGGCGGCGATGGAAGACGGTCTCGACGAGATCGCCGCCGGCCATGAGCACCGCACGAACTGGCTTTCCAAATTCTACTTCGGCGGCGACTATGGTGTACCGGGTTCGGTGGCGCGTTCGGGCGGCTTGAAGAAGCTGGTCGGCGTCAACCTGGAAGGCATCGATGCGCGAGAAGTCAACTCCATCAAGTTGTTTGACGACGCCGAAGGACGCCCCATCTATGTGCGGGTGGGCAAGAACGGGCCCTATCTGGAACGCATGGTGGCCGGGGACGACGGCGAGCCGACGCCTCAGCGGGCCAACCTTAACGACACCCTGGCGCCCGACGAGCTGACATTGGAGGTGGCCGAGGAGCTTTTCGCCACCCCCCAGGAGGGTCGTGTGCTGGGGAACGATCCCGAGACCGGCTACCAGATCGTGGCCAAAGACGGCCGATACGGGCCCTATGTCACCGAGATTCTGCCCGAGGAGCCCGACGGTGACGGCGTTACCGCCAAGAAGGGCAGAAAACCCGGTGGTCCCAAACCCCGTACCGCGTCGTTGCTGCGCAGCATGGATCTGCAGACCGTCACCCTCGATGACGCACTGAAACTGCTGTCGCTGCCCCGCGTCGTCGGTGTCGACCCCGAGACGGGTGAGGAGATCACCGCACAGAACGGCCGCTACGGGCCATACCTCAAGCGGGGCAACGATTCTCGATCGCTTGCGAGTGAAGACCAGATTTTCACGATCACGTTGGACGAAGCGTTGAAAATCTACGCGGAGCCCAAACGCCGTGGCCGCCAAGGCGCCTCGGCGCCGCCGCTGCGTGAACTGGGAATCGACCCGGCCTCGGGCAGGCAGATGCTGGTCAAGGACGGCCGGTTCGGACCCTATGTCACCGACGGGGAGACCAACGCCAGTCTGCGCAAGGGCGACGACGTGTTGTCCATCACCGACGAGCGCGCCGCCGAATTGCTAGCCGACCGCCGGGCCCGCGGGCCGGCCAAGCGGACGGCCAGAAAGACAACCCGCAAGGCGGCGGCGAAGAAGCGGGCCTAGCTACTCACCTCGCTGGAAACCTGTTCGGGCGCAGCCAGGTTCAGCGGTCTGGCCAGCTGGGTGGGGGCGGTTCGCCCGCGCAGTTCAACGACTTCGCCGACCTCCCAGCACAACGCTTCGGCGTCGATCGCGCCGCTGACCGCGACCGCGGAAGCCAGCACGTGGCCCTCTTCGAGCTTGGCCAGCTCGGTGAGCCGGGCGGCCTCGTTGACCGGGTCGCCGATCACAGTGTATTCGAAGCGGGCCTGCGCGCCGATGTGGCCGGCGATCGCGCGGCCGGCCGAGACCCCGATCCCGAACTCCAGCGAACCCAGCACCGGCAGCAGCGCGTCGTGCAGTTCGCGCGCTGCCGCCAGCGCGCCACCGGAAGCGTCGGGGTGCTCGATAGGCGCGCCGAAGATCGCCAGCGCGGCATCGCCCTGGAATTTGTTGACGAAACCGCCATGGCGGCCAACGGTTTCCACGATCACCCGGAAGAATTCGTTGAGCAGGTTCACGACCTCGGCGGGCGGACGGGTCGCCGCCAGCTGGGTAGAGCCGACCATGTCGACGAACAGCACGGCGACGTCGCGTTCCTGCCCGCCCAGTTCGGTGCCGCGCTCCAGGGCGCGGCGGGCGACGTCTTCGCCGACATAGCGGCCGAAGAGGTCGCGCAGCCGTTGCCGCTCGGCCAGGTCGCGCACCATGTCGTTGAAACCGGCCTGTAGCAGGCCAAGTTCGCTGGCGTCGTAGATCTGCATGTGCGCGTTGTAGTTTCCGCGCTGCACCTCGCCGAGCGCCCAGCGCAGCTGGCGCAGCGGGTCGGCGATCGACATGGCCACCAGCAGTGTGCTGGCCAGCCCGATGACCAATGCCAGCAGTGCCATCAGCAGGATCGGGTTGAGCAGCTTTTCGGGTGGCCCGTGCAGGAACGCCGCCTTGTCGGCCATCACGGCGAGCACGATGGCCAGCAGCGGCACCCCGGTCGACAGCGCCCAGGTCAGCAATTGCCGCAGGATGACACCGGGTGCCCGCACATTCTCGGGCACACCGCCGCGCAGGGCGGCCACCGCCACCGGGCGCAGGACCCGTTCGGCCTGCAGGTAGCCGATGATCGCGGTCGCGGCGGCGCCCAGGGCGACGGCGACGCCCACCACCGGTCCTAGGTGGCTGGTTTTTCGCCAACTGGCGACGATGAACACCACACCGCCCACGCACCAGTAGCACAGGCTGATCAGCACGCGGTAGAACGGCATCCGCAACGCGCGGATGCGGGCGAGCTCGGTGGCAGCCGGGTCGCTGTCGGCCAGCAGGCCGTCGCGGCGCTGCCAGCGAAAGACCGGCACCAGCAGCCGCACGCTCACCGAGAACCCGGTCGCGACGAGCACGACGAGCGTGATCGCGAAGAGCGCCAGGTTGGTCCGAGGCAGATCCTGCAACTCGACGCGGTCCTCGGGCGGCAGGCCGTAGCGCAGGAAGCCGAGCACCAGCAGCGCGCCGATGATGTCGGCCTGAAATATGCTCAGCGAGAACACCGGCCACGGCGTGCGCACCAGCCAGCGGACGAACGCGCTGGTTCGTCCGCTCAGTGCCACTGCGGTGTTCACGGACCCACCGTATCCGGCTGCCGGCACTTAGCGGCAACCAAAAGCAGGTTGAGCCGCAGCTGGTGTCGGCGGTGACCAGTACTGTTTGCGGTGATGCCCGGAGTGTTCGCGCGCTTGGTCGGCCAGCAGGCGGTGGAGGCCGAGTTGGTGGCCGCTGCGCGTGCGGCCCGCGGTGATTCGGCTCACAGCCCGGCGATGTCGCATGCCTGGCTGATCACCGGCCCGCCCGGCTCGGGGCGTTCGGTGGCGGCGCTGAGCTTCGCGGCGGCGCTGCAATGCACCGCCGATGGTGTTCCCGGCTGTGGACAGTGCCGGGCGTGCACGACGACGATGGCCGGTACCCACGCCGACGTGCGGCGTGTGATCCCGGAAGGCTTGTCCATCGGTGTGGACGAGATGCGGGCCATCGTGCAGATCGCCTCGCGGCGCCCCAGCACCGGGCGCTGGCAGATCGTGCTGATCGAAGACGCCGACCGGCTGACCGAAGGGGCGGCCAACGCGCTGCTCAAGGTCGTCGAGGAACCGCCGCCGTCGACCGTGTTCCTGCTGTGCGCGCCGTCGGTGGACCCGGAAGACATCGCGATCACGCTGCGCTCCCGATGCCGCCACGTCGCGCTGGTGACCCCGTCGGCCCCGGCGATCGCCCAGGTGCTGGTCGACGGCGACGGGCTGGACGCCGACACCGCCCACTGGGCGGCCTCGGTCAGCGGCGGGCATGTGGGGCGGGCGCGGAGGCTGGCCACCGATGCGGATGCGCGGCGGCGGCGGCAGCGAGCGCTGGAGCTGGCCCGTGACGCGGCTACCCCGTCACGGGCCTACGCCGCCGCCGAGGAGCTGGTGGCCGCCGCGGAGGCGGAGGCTTACGAGTCGACCGCCGGGCGTGACGAGGCGGAGACCGAGGAGTTGCGGACCGCGCTGGGTGCCGGCGGCACCGGCAAGGGCACCGCGGCCACCTTGCGGGGCGCGACCGGAGCCATCAAAGACCTTGAGCGACGGCAGAAGTCGCGTCAGACGAGGGCGTCACGCGATGCCTTGGACCGCGCGCTGATCGACCTGGCGACCTATTTCCGGGATTCGCTGATGGTGGCCACCGGCGCGCACACGGTGCGCGCCAACCACCCCGACATGGTGGATCGGGCCACCGCGATGGCCGCACATGCCTCCCCGGAGCGGCTGTTGCGCTGCATCGAAGCGGTGCTGCAGTGCCGCGAAGCGCTGGCTGTCAACGTCAAACCCAAGTTCGCCGTCGACGCGATGGTCGCCACCATTGGCCAGGCACTGCGCTTGGACCGGTAGACTCATGCCGCCCGGCAGGGCATGCCACCTTAGCTCAGTCGGTAGAGCGGCTCACTCGTAATGAGCAGGTCAACGGTTCGATTCCGTTAGGTGGCTCCGTCACGGCGGCTGGGATTACCCCGGCATCAGATAGCCCACGGGGCCGGCAGCGATGCACACGGCCAGCGCGGCGGTGTCGGCCCGCGCGGTGATCGCCTCACCCGCGCCGGGAAGCCGCACGTACACGTGGTTGAGGCCCGGATGCACCGGAACCTTGACCGTGGGGCCTTCGGTCAGCGACAGCGTGAGTGAGCCGTCGCTGTTGGCCAGGTAGTTGATCTCGGTGGTCCAGTCCGCGGGCAGCAGCGGACCGTCGAGCACCAGCCGCGCCGGCCGGTCCGGCTGCGCAAAGTATCCGCATTGCGGCAACGGTCCCGGCAGGATCGTGCGCACCCAGGCCACCCGTGCCCCGACCAGCCGTCCCGAGCTGTCGAGCATCCGCAATTGTGTCGTGGTCGAGGCGAATTCAGGTCTATCCGGCAGCAGCGCGAATACGTGGCTGGCCAGGTTCTCCGGCCAGGCCACCCGCTGCAGCACCAACGGGTCGACCTCCTGGTCAAGCAGCGGCACCGAAGACGCCGCGTGGGCGGCGGCTAAACTCTGGCGCGCATGCTGCAAATACGGCTGGGCCGGATTGTCGCGCCAGGACCGCAGGAATGTCGCCGTGGAATACAGGCTGCTGGCCACGAACAGCGTCGCCAAGCCCGCCGTCACGGCCGTGCGCGTCGCCGATGCATCGAGCCGGCGTGAGGACGGTCGATTCGGTGCGCAAAATCCGACCGCGGCCACCAGCGCCAGGACGACGACCAGATCGGGGAAATACCGCAGGGTTTGGGCCAGTTCGAGCGCGGTGAACGGCGACGAGCGCATCAGATAGATCGGCACCTGGCAGGCCACCGCGTAGCCGGCCGCGGCAAGCCAGACCAGCGCGATGCGCTGCTTGCGGAGCAGCGACACCGCCAGCGCCCCGGCCAGCACCAGCCAGCCGAGCGCCCGCACCTGCGGCGGCGGCGTCGCCCACGGCGAGGCCGGCGCCCAGCGGTCCCAGTCCCACGGTCCGCCGGCCAGACCCGGAACGATGCCGTGTGTGATCGAACGGCGCAGCAGGTCACCGGTCATCGTCAGGTCGGTGCTCCACCGTCGCTGGTCCACCACCACCAGGTAGACGGCAATCCAGGCACCGGTCAGCGCCAGCGACGCCGTCCACAGCCGAAAACCGGCCCGCCACACCGTCGTCAGCGCGGCCGGGTGACCCTGCACGTGGCACAGCAGCGCGGTGAGCGTGAACGCGACGAACGGGATCACCGCGGCCTTCTCGAAGAACAGCAGGCCACTGAGATACGCCAGCACACCGGTTATCACGTAGCGCTGGTTGCCGGTGCGCACAAACAGAATTGCGTCGGCGCACACCCAGGCCAGTGCGGCCAGCATCGGCAGGCTGTTCAGCGCCGCGGCCCACCACGCGAAACCCGGCACCCCGAGCGGGGTAAACAGCGCGAAGGTCAGCGGGACCAGCAGGACCGGCCGCCAGCCCAGGATCGCGTGCAGCGCGCGCAGCAACGCCAGTGAGGTCAGCAGTTGCAGGACCACCAGGCTGATCGCCGGTCCGATCCAATTCAGCGGCGCCAGCCGGGTGATGGCCCCGGCCACTAGATACGCGGCCGGCATCAGGTGGCCGTCGTGGTCGTCGAACAGGTACGACGGTGACAGCAGATTATGGGTGCCGGCCCGGCCGACGAGAATCAGGTCGTCCCAGTAGAAGTAGCCGCCGAACGCCAGCACCGCGCGGGCCGCCAGCTGGGCTGCGATCAACGCGGCGGCGGCCAGCGCGACCCGCGGAGCCCGTCGGTATGGTGGGCCGGTGCGTGCACTGGTCACCGGGGCAGCCGGTTTCATCGGCTCGACGCTAGTCGACTGCCTGATCGCCGACGGTCACACCGTGGTCGGGCTGGACAACTTCGCCACCGGCCGCGCGACCAACATCGAACATCTGGCCGGCAATCGCGAGTTCCTCTTCGTCGAGGCCGACATCGTCACCGCGGACGTGCACGCCATCCTCGACCAGCATCGCCCGGAGGTGGTGTTCCACCTGGCTGCGCAGATCGACGTGCGGCATTCGGTGGCCAACCCGGAGTTCGACGCCTCGGTCAACGTCGTCGGGACGATCCGGCTTGCCGAGGCGGCGAGGCGCACCGGTGTGCGCAAGATCGTGAACACCTCCTCGGGCGGATCGATTTACGGCACTCCGCCGGTCTACCCGACCAGCGAAGAGGCGCCGACCGACCCGGCGTCGCCATATGCCGCGGGCAAGGTGGCCGCCGAGATCTACCTCAACACGTTTCGGCACCTCTACGGCCTGCAGTGCTCGCATATAGCGCCGGCCAATGTGTATGGGCCGCGCCAGGATCCGCACGGCGAGGCCGGGGTGGTGGCGATCTTCGCCGAGGCACTGCTGTGCGGCAAGCCCACCAAGATCTTTGGCGACGGCGGCAACACCCGCGACTATGTCTACGTCGACGACGTGGTGGATGCTTTCGTCAAAGCGGCCGGACCGGTGGGTGACGGCATGCGTTTCAACATCGGCACCGGAGTGGAAACCTCGGACCGCCAACTGCATTCGGTGGTGGCGGCCGCGGTCGGCGGGCCAGACGAGCCGGAGTTTCGTCCGCCGCGGCTCGGTGACCTGAGGCGCTCCTGCCTCGATATCGGCCTGGCGCAACGGGTTTTGGGCTGGTCGCCGCAGGTCGAATTGGGAGAAGGCGTGCGGCGCACCGTTGATTACTTCCGCCGGCTGCACGCGGTCTAGCGCCGCTCGGGGGCCCGGGCGCCTTCGAGCGCGATGGCGCGGGCCAGCCGGGCGTAGCGCAACTCCAGGTCCTTGAACCGCAAGTAGGTGCTGAGCGTGGTGAAACTGAACGCGATGATCAGTGCGTAGAGCATCAAGTCGGTGCCGCGCGCCACTCCCAGCCAGTGCGCCACCACCGTGGTGTCGTTGGGCCGCAGCACGGCGTAGATTGCCGCGAGCACGAACACGACGTAGCCGACTTTGACCCAGGCCCGCGACTGCGCGCTGCGCCGCGAGCGCAACAGGTAGACCAGCAGCGCAATGATCGAAAAGATCAACAGCACCTGTATCCAGTTCAACGCGGCATCCTTCCACGCAGGAATCCGTCGAAAATGATGTTGACACCGTTGAGCAGCGGCTGCCCCTTGGATTTGGAATAGTCGGTGTAGAGCACCTCGACGGGTTCTTCGGTTACGCGCCAACCGTTTTCGGCGATCAGCATGATGAACTCGGTGGCATGGCTCATCCCGCTCATCGTGATGTCGAGCTTGTCGGCGACTTTCTTGTTGAACACCCGAAGGCCGTTGTTGGTGTCGGTCAACCCGAGTCGGCGACCGCGCGGGCTCACCCACGCCGCGGTGCGCAGCACGATCCGTTTCAGCAGTGGCGGCCGGTTGCCGCCGCGCCGGCCGAAGCGGGTTCCGATGACGATGTCGACGTCACCGGCGGACAGCCGGTCGACCATGGTGACCAGGTCTGTGACGCGATGCTGGCCGTCGCCGTCGAACGTGGCGAAGACCTGCGCGCCGGGCTGACGGCGGGCGTACTCCACGCCGGTCTGGATCGCAGCCCCCTGGCCCAGGTTGACCGGGTGGCGCACCACGTGCGCCCCGGCCCCCAGCGCAATCTCGCCGGTTATGTCGGTGCTGCCGTCGTCGACACATACGACGTGGTCGAAGACCGAGCGAACGTCGGCGATCACCTCGCCGATGACCGTGGCTTCGTTGAAGGCTGGAACGACGATCCAGGCGTCGGGGTAACCCATGTCGATGCCCCAAGCTACACGCCGATCAGCCGCGCGGACGGGCAAGCGCGGCCAGATGTATCGCGATCCCGACCAGCGGACCGCACAACAGCGCGACGACCGTGCGAGTGCCCAGCGGCATCGGTAGCAGCAGCAGCAACGTCGAGGCCAGCGTGGCGCCCACCCAGCCCAGCGCATAAGCCCGATGCAGCGCCGCGGCGACCGCCGCGGCACCCGTCAGCGTCAGCATGGCAATTGCCAGCGCCGCAGCGGTCAGCCAGGCCAGTAGCGCGCTGGCGGCGTGGTAGCCGGGTCCGAACCCGGCCCGCAACAACCATGGGCCCACCAGCGCAGCGGCCACCACCCCGACCGCGCCGATCGCCCCCACGACCGCCGCCGGGCCGATCAGCGCCCGCAGCCGGTCGGTGCGCTCGTCGACGAAATGCGCGATCAGGTTGCCCTGCATCGCGGTCAGCGGAACCAGCAGCGGTGCCCGGGTCAAGGTCACCGCCAAGATGACCACCCCGCCTTCGGCGCCCAGCTCGGCCGAGGTCGCCTTCAGCAGCACCGGGAACCCCATCACCAGGATGGCGCTGGCGCCGGCGGCGGTGATCGAGTGGCCCACCCCGCGCAGGAAGGCGGCGGTGCTTACGGGTGTCAGCAGCCGGGCCGCCGCCCGCGTGGCCGGCGAGGCGATCAGCACGATCAGCCACGCCGTCGCCCCCGCGACCGTGGCCCACAAGTATCCCCGCAGTCCCCAGCCGATGACGAAGGTCGTGAGCGCGACCGCGACCCGGATGGTGGCGTCGGTCACCATCAGCGCCCCATATTGGCTCCAGCGGTCGGCCCCGGCCAGCACGCCCAGCAGCGTTGCATGGACGCAAAAACTGGCCAGACCCACGCTGAGCAGCCCCACGGAAAGCCAGCGGGCATCGACGAAGACCTGCCGGCTCCACAGTGTCGAGCTGCCCGCGATCACCACAGCCGCCGCCACCCCGACCAAGGCGGCTACCCGCAGTGGATGCGTGCGGCCGTCCGGCAGCATGTCGGTGTAGCGCGCCGTACGGACCTCCCGGGTGGTCTCCTGCAGAAGCCCGTTCGCGGCGCCGGTGGCCAAGCCGAACGCGCCCCAGAACACCCCGAACACCGAAAACCCGGCCGGCGCCAAATCACGCGCGGCCAGGTAGATCACCGCGTAGCCGCACAAGGCCGTCAGAACGGTCGCCGTGCCGACGCGGGCCACGCTGCCGCGTGTGATCGGCCCGGTGGATGCTCCTTCGAAAGCAGCCGACGCGGACGCACCGCCGACCTCGGTCACAGCGACGACCGCTGCCCAGCGGGCAGCTCCGGTATCGGCACAGATTGAAAATACTAAGAGCCGGTCCCCAGCCCGACAGCTTCCGTTAACCCTGGTCTGCAAGACTACCGGCAAGAGGGGAGTATTCCGGCACCGCGGCGTCGTCATCCCGTCGACCGCCATCGGCCGGCCGGCGTCGCGGACCGTGGGTGCATCTGGCGGTGGAAGAGACCTCTGGCTTTGCGTGAAAAGCGGAGGTCATCCATTGCACGAACCACTGCACGACCTCGAATGGATCGTCGTTTCAGGGTTGGCGATCGCAATCTTGTTGTTCGACGTCGTGGTGATCGCACGCCGGGCGCACCAGCCGACGATGCGGGAATGCGCAATCGCGTTATCGACCTATATCGGGCTCGCGGCGTTGTTCGGGATCTGGGTTTGGCATTTCCAAGGCCAGCAGTTCGGGCTGGAGTTCTTCGCCGGATGGCTCACCGAATACAGTTTGTCGGTTGACAACCTGTTCTTGTTCATCGTCATCATGGCGAGCTTCAATGTTCCCCGGGTGTATCAGCAACAGGCGCTGCTGGTCGGGATTGTGATCGCGCTGATCCTGCGCGGTGTTTTCATCGCGCTTGGCGCGATGGCCATCCGGCAGTTCTCCTGGGTCTTCTATCTCTTTGGCGCGTTTTTGGTGTACATCGCCGTCAAACTGGCCCGCGACCACGGGCGCGACCGCGACGCTAAGAACGTGGTCGTCCGGTTCGCGCGCGGGCGATTACCCACCACCGACACCTGGGACGGCCTGAAGCTCTGCGTCAAACAGGGATCCGACCGGCTGGTGACGCCGATGTTTCTGGTCATCCTCGGGCTGGGAGCCGCCGACCTGGTCTTCGCGCTGGATTCCATTCCGGCGATCTACGGGCTCACCCGCGAACCGTACTTGGTACTCGCGGCCAACGTGTTCGCGTTGATGGGTCTGCGACAGCTGTACTTCCTGCTCGGCGCCCTGCTGGACAGGTTGGTGTATCTGTCCCGCGGACTTGCCGTGATCCTGTTCTTCATCGGGGTGAAGTTGGTGCTGCATGCATTGCGGGAGAACGAGATCCCGTTCATCAACGGCGGCCGCCATGTCGAGGTGCCCGAGATCCCGACCCTGCTTAGCCTCGCGGTCATCGTGGTGACACTCGCGTTCACCGCGCTGGCCAGCCTGCGGGCCACCCGGGTTGTCAACGCCGGCTAGGTCGGTGTCCGCGGGCGATGGGTTCGCCGAGTACCACAGCGAGCGTGATCAGCCCGGGCCGGCCGGCCGCCAACCCGGACAAAGACCCCACCGGGGCGGCGCTCCGACGCCGGCTAACCTTCGATCATCCCCACGATTGCGCGCGCCATCCGCTGTTGTTCGTCGGCGGAGAAATCGCTGTGGCGCCGGCGAATCGCCTCCGCTTCGGCGATCTCGAAAGCGGTGACGTACTCATGCACGGCGTTCCGGTAGTGCAGCTGCGCGTTGCGGTCGTCGAGAATGTCGTCCGGACGCTCCGGGCGCAGCAGGTCGGCGTGCCGCGTGGCCCTGTGGAACGCCGCCGTCAGCGGATTGCAGCATATCGGTCATCATCGGAAAGTCCAGCAGCTCGGCGACGTCGATTTCGTAGTCGAACCACGGGGCGTTGGTCCGGTCGTGCTCGTCGAGGAGTTCGGCAAGCTCGCCGGTAGCTGTCCTTGTTGACTCGCGTCCGCCCGGAGGACTCCGCCATCGCGATCTTGGCCTGCTGCTTCGACCGATACCGTTCCAGCCGTCTTTCGGCCCGGCGCTCATTGGCGGCGGCGATCGCCCTCAAGCCCCCGCCGACCGCACCCCCGAGCGGGAGGACCAGCCACCAGAAATTCGCAGCGAAATGTCACATCGGAGTCACCGATGCCAGGATGCCCACCGGTGCGCGCCGGCCGGTGGTCAGTATTGTCTGACGAGCCAGCGCGGCGCGGTCCGCCATCGCCGGCGACCGCACGGCTGACGCGTGGGCGGTTCGAGCAGCAACACGGCCTGGCCGTCGACAAGCACCGGATGGACCCAGTCGCCAAGCTCGATGGGCTCGCCGGTGCCGGGCCGGCGATCCTGGCTGTCGCGGACCTCGTCGATGGATACCCGCGCGCGCAACTGGTCGACGGTGGCTTCACGGGGCAGTTGCTCCAGCCCGGGCAAGGTGATGAACAGTCCGTCATCGCCCGACAGGTGCAGCCCCACCGCGGCCAGCGCGCCCAGAACGCCGTCCTGGGTGCCCCCGTGTCCGGATAGATGCACGCCGAGTGTTGCGGCGAGTTCACGGGCTTCGTTGGCGTGCAACACTTCCCGCTTTGCCCGGCGGCCGAAGTCGATGACCTGTGACACCGCATGGGTGAGCCGGCCCGGGACGGCGACCGCGAGGCCGGGATCGGCGTCCGGTGGGCAGACCCGCTCCAGGAACCTCGCTGCCACTGCGATGACATCCCGCTTCACCTGTTCCGGGTTGCCGTCGCGGCTGCGCCAGGCCAGGCAGGCGCTGGAATTGTGTGTGGTGTAGGGGATTTGGTCGTCTAACAAAAGCTGGTGGCGGGTGGCTCCGGCCGGCGTCCCGAGGCCCGCGGCCGCCAGTTCGCACAGCAGTGCGCGGGCGCGGCGCCCGGTTCCCTGGCTGCGCAAGTTGTCGGTGTCGTCGATGCCGATGAGCAAATCGACGCCGGCCAGCGCGTGATTCATGGGTTGACGACCAACGCGGTGACGTCGCGGACCCAGCGATCGACACCGAGATGAGAACCGGCGAGCTTGAGCGTGTCGTGTTTGGTGATGGTCAAGATGACTTGGTCGGTGAGCTCGTCTGCGCGCAGTGTTTGGGCGGGGTCGCGTCCTTGTACGCGCACGCTGTTGACGTCGGCGGCCCCGGCGGCGTCAAGGACGGTGCGCACGGTGGGTCCTTTTTGGACGTGGGCGCCTCGCGACTGCGGGGTAAGGATCTCGGCCTGCGGAAGAGTTTGCAGCCGCTGCAGCGTCAGCCGGGCGAGCTCCCTGCCGGTCTGCTGCACGACGAGGTCGCCGCCGTGGCGAGCGTCGATTGCGGTGGCACACGCGCCGAGGGCGAGCACCGCCGCAACCGGCCCGAGCAGTCCGCTGACAGTTATCCGCACTTACATAACTTATAGCCCACGAAACTACGCATTCAAGTTTGTTATTCCCCAATCATTGCGCGGATGAGGTTATGATCGGGCATGCTTTCGGCCTGCCGATCGCCCACGAGTGTGCTGCCGCGCTCGGCGGGCCGCGACACGACCGGATTGCTGTTTGCCCGTGAGGTCGCCATTCCCGCGATGTCGGTTGCCGCGATTGTCGGCTCCGCTGATATCAGGATTCCGATCGGGTTGCCCGGGCACCGGGCACTGATCTGGCTGAGCTTGCTGGTGGCGGTTGCTCTGGTGACGCGCCGGCGAGACACGGTTATCGCGGTGGGGGCCGCCTGCACGGCGGCGACGGTGATGCTTCATGCCGGGCCATCGCCGAGTGTCCGCTATCTCGCGGCCGCAGCCATGCTCTACGCGGTGGCTGGAGCACCCGCGGTGCAACGGCGGCCCTGGCTCGTGGTGATCGCAGCCGCACCGATCCACCTTGTCGCGATGGCGGATCCGGTCGCTGCTGTGATCCGTGGCGGTCACCTGGCCGGGATCTTGTCAGTCGGGATGGGCGAAAAGCTGCAGTGGCACTTGGTATTCGGGTTGGCGGCCGGGCTGCTGGGCTGGGGGTTGGCCCGCGGCATCGGGCGCCTTCCGCGATTCGGTGAGGTTGGGAAGGAGTAGCTGTCATGACGTTGCGAGTGATTCCCGAGGGTCTGGCCGCGACCAGCGCCGCGGTCGAGGCGATCACCGCCCAGCTGGCGGCTGCGCATGCCGGTGCAGCGCCGGTTATCACCGCGGTGGTGCCGCCGGCGGCCGATCCGGTTTCGGTGCAAGCCGCCGCGATGTTGAGTGCGCGGGGCAGCCAGCATACGGCCGCGGCGGCCAAGGGCGTCGAGGTGTTGGGTCGTGCCGGAGTGGGGGTGGCCGCGGCCGGATCGAGTTACGCGGCCGGTGATGCCGCGGCGGCTTCGACGTATTGGGTGACCGGCGGCTGACAATGATTGCGCCGGTGTGGATGGCGTTTCCGCCCGAGGTGCATTCGTCGTTGCTGAGCAGTGGTCCCGGTCCGGGGCCGCTGCTGGCCGCCGCGGCCACGTGGAGTTCGCTGAGCATCGAATATGATGCTGCGGCAACCGAACTGACCGCGGTGTTGTCCGGTGCGCAGGCGGTGTGGCAGGGGTCTACCGCCGACCGATACGTGGCGGCGCACCTGCCGTATCTGGCCTGGCTGCGGTTGGCCAGCGCGGTCAGTGCCGAAACGGCTGCCCAGCATGAGACCGTGGCCGCGGCCTACACCACCGCGTTGGCCGCGATGCCGACCATGGCCGAGTTGACTGCCAACCACGCCATACATGCAGCACTGGTCGCGACGAATTTCCTTGGCATCAATACAATTCCGATCGCACTGAACGAGGCCGACTACGCGCGAATGTGGACTCAGGCCGCCACCACCATGAGCACCTATCACGCGACCGCCGAGGCGGCCAGCAGCGGCAGCGGCGCGGGCGCCGGAGCGGGAAGTGGCGCAGGGGCGGGCGCCGGAGCCGCCAGCGGCGCGGGGGCCGGAGCCGGAAGCGGTGGGGGCGCGGGCAGCGGGGCCGGTGGGGGTGGCGGGGGCGGCGGTGGCGGCGGAACGGGCTCGTTCCAGTTGCCGACACCGGACGAGATTTGGCAGATGCTCTTCGGCCCGGACGGGGAGCAGATCCCCGGCCAGGGTCAGCCGAATTGGAGCCCCGAGCAGTACTTGCAAAACTTGCCGAACTTCTTCAACGGCAATGCCCAAGCTCTGGCCTGGCTGCAACAAAACTGGCCGGGCTTGCTGAACCCTTCCCAGGCCCCGGCGCTGATTTCCTACTTCATCGCGTGGCAGACCTACCGGATCGTCAACTGGACGCTGCGAACGCTGCGGTTTCTCATTCAAGAGCTTCCGCTGCTGGTGTCGGTGGGCTTGAACCTGGCGATTGTCAACCTCGGCGGCGTAACCGCTCTGGCCAGTCCTGCTGGCCTGGCCGGATTGGCCGCGCTGACGCAGCCGGTGGGCGCGGTGGCCGCGCCGCTCCCGCAGCCGGCCGCCACGGGTGCGCAGCCGGTGGTGGCGGCGCCCGTCACCGCACCAACGCCGAGCGTCCCGACGAGCCCGGTGACACCCGCCGCCCCCGCGGCATCGGCCGCGACAACCGCTTCCCTTTCCGCCGCGCCCCCACCGCCTCCACCCGCGCCGCCGACCCCGGTGACCGGCGCTGAAGGCTTCGGCTACCTGGTGGGCGGCATCGGTCTTGGTCAGGAGTCGGCACTGGCCGGCCGAAGCAGAGCCACGCGGCCGGCCCCCGAGACCGCTGCCGTGGCAGCCGCACCGTCCGCGCCGAGTCAGCAGCAGGCGCGGGTGCGGCGGCGTCCCGGAACGATCATCGATCGCGGCTATCGCTATGAATACCTGGAAATCGACGACGAATCCGCCGTTTCGGCGGTGGCTTCTGAGTCCGGCGCCGGATCGTTTGGCTTCGCGGGGACGGTGGGTCAAAGGCCTGCCACCGCGTCGGGGTTGGCGACGCTGGCCGGTGACCAGTTCGGTGAGGGGCCGACCATGCCGATGCTGCCGGGCAGCTGGGAGCGGGAGCAGGACGGCTAGCGACACCCCAACGGTCGCAGCCGATTTGAGTGAAAGGTGATGTGTGATGAGTTTGTTGGATGCTCATATTCCGCAGTTGGTGGCCGCGCAGTCGGCGTTTGGTGCCAAGGCGGCGTTGATGCGCTCGACGATCGGGCAGGCCGAGCAGGAGGCGTTGTCGG
>Ga0070737_10001950_pt1 | contig 26587 bp, 21 predicted proteins | sample Coa_R1_10_FD_66438 | JGI IMG/M metagenome (GOLD analysis project Ga0070737, IMG submission 66438) | Surface soil microbial communities from Centralia Pennsylvania, which are recovering from an underground coalmine fire - Coalmine... | ecosystem: Environmental > Terrestrial > Soil > Unclassified... | reverse complement strand
ATGTCGTCGATCTTCACGTACAGTGCCGTAGCGAGAGTCTCTATGTCATTGTCCACAACCTTGATCATGGAGACTCTCGCCCCGACCTGCGCCACCAGCCCCTGGAATCATTCATCTAGGCTGGGTTGTCACCGTTTCCTCTCCTCCTGGCAGGTCATCCATCCCGGCTTCACCCGGTCTTCCCGGCGGGCGCCGCCGGGATGCGCAGCACCTGGCCGGGCTGGATATCGGCGGGGCCGATGTGCGGGTTTGCCTGCCCGGCCGCGCGGACCAGCGCCGGGTTCCCGCGGGCGATGGCCCGCAGGCTGTCTCCCGGCTGCACGGTGTAGGGGCAGGTGGTGGACGGCGGGGCCCCGGGGAGGGCACCGGGTTGCGGCCAGGGCAGCACCGCGGGTGCGGTGCCAGCGGGTGCGGGCCGGTGGGGGCGGGCCGGTGGGGGTTGGAGGGGCGCCTGAGAAGGTGAGCTTGTACGTGATCATCCCGGACAGTACGCCAGTGAACCCGCGGACCATGTCCCCGGGAGTGACGCGCGGTACCCGCCATTTCCCGGGGCCGGGGTGCGCAAGCATCCTGCTGGCTGTGCCAGGGGCCTGCCCGCTGGGGCCGAGGAGGGTGACGGGCTCGGGTGGCTGTTCGGTCCCGGTGGCCAGGTTCAGGGGGCGCCCGCTGGGGCCGGCGAGCGTGCTCAACCGCGGCGCCAAAGGTTCCTCGAACCGTTCGATGGGCCTCTCGGACCACTGGCTATCCGGTGGTGCGCCGCTGCGGAGCAGCCCGGGCAGCCTGCTTATCCCCTGCGCCGAGGCTCCGATGGCAGCCCCGGTGACACCGGAGATGGCGCCGTTTTCGGCAACGGTCGCCCACGCTTGCCTGTCGGTGAACGGTTCGCCCTGCAGCCAGAACTCACCCGCTGCGGTGCCGGTGCTGCCGCCGGGGAAGCCGGAGAGCCCGGCTGCAGCCAGGGGATGTGCGATCCGCTCCAGGTCCCCGGAGATGGGGTCCAGGTCACTGGCCAGCGTCCGGCAGGCCGCCGCGGCACGGCGGATCGCCGCAGGGTCACCGCCGGGGCCGAAGATCCCGATGACGTTCTCGCCCACCTGCGCCCCTGCTTCAGCCGGCCCGGCGGATGGTGTTCGCGGCCTCGCATGTGCGGTAGTTGTGGGCACACGCATCGAGCGTGCCCGCACCGCCGCGGAGCTGGCTGGCCAGGTCCTTCATGTCCCTGTCCACCTGGTCCAGGAACGCTTTGCAGTTGGCCCGCATCTTGTCGCTGGCCCGCAGCTCCCCGAATGCGGCCGGGGGATCGCGGCAGCGGCCGTGAACCTGTCAAGCGCCTTGGTGACCTGCCCGGCCGTCTCCCTGAACTGCTCCGCCACCTTCGCCAGCTCGCCCGGGCGGACCCCGAATCCCCGGCCTGCCGACACCGCTCACCTCCGGAAAAACCTGGCTACACCGGAATATTTCCGGGACCTGTGCGAAAGATGATATGTTCTATTAGAGAAAATGCCGCCAGAACCTTGCCGGGATATACTCACCGCCGGAGCTGTGGGCCGCCCCGCCCCGGCCGAGGCTGAGGCGGGCAGCCGGGCCCGCGGGTGCATGCAGCGAGCGCTGCCGAATCCGGGAAAGGCCGGCGGCAGCCTGCCCCGCCGGTGCCGGCCGGGGTGCCTGCCCCGGCCGGCTGAGCCGGCGGGAAGGCTCTGCTGCCCGCAGGGGTCCCGTCCGCAGGGGACCGTTGCCTCCCAGGCAGGCGATGGCCTTGCCGGAGCCGTGCGTGCGGGGGCCTCGCCTGCGGGCGTGCGCCCCCGGTAACGGCGACGTGCCAGCCATCCTGATAACCGAGCTGAGTTTCCTGGAGAGCGCTGTGATCGTCGGGCCGGCTGGCCAGCCTGCCGCCAGCGCCTGATGGATGGTGCCTGAAATAGCCAGGCTCAGCTGGTTGTAATTCGGGATCCCGGGGCGCGGTTTCGCCGTCAGGATCGCTTTTTCCAGGACAGGGAGGTAGGGAAAGCGCCGGATCAGTGCCGGGTCGGTGTAGAGGCGGGTCCAGACCGGCGGCAGGGATGCGTCGATGAGAATGCGTCGCTCGCTGGATATGCTCGTGAGAAACTTAATGAACGCCAGCGCGGTGACCTGGTGACGGGAGAACGCGCTGATCGCGAGGTTCTCCCCGCCGAGGGAGCTCGAACCGGGCCCGTCAGGCCCGGGCAGCATGGTCACGCCGAACCTGCCAGCCACCTTGCTGCCGGTTCCCGGCGAGCTGGCCTGCCCGTAGACGTAGGGCCAGTTGTTCATGAAGAGCAGCTTCCCGGCCTCGAACGCCCGCTGCGAGGTGGCTTCGTCGTAGTTCAGCGCCGCCCGGGGAATCCAGCCCTGGCGGAACCCGCTGGACAGGAAACGCAGGCCTGCCCTGGCCTGCGGGGAGTCCAGGGTGACGCGGGTACTGTCGGGGGACAGGATGCTGCCCCCGGCCGACTGGACTGCCTCGGCGAAGTTGACCGTCAGACCCTCGTAGGGGGCGAACTGCCCGGCGTAGCCGGCCATCCCGTACCGGGGAGCGAGCGTCCTGGCCAGCTCGGCAAGCTGCGCCCAGGTGCGGGGAGGCTGGCGGCCGGCCGCCGCCAGGATGTCCTTGCGGTAATAGAGGAGGTCCGCGTTGCTCGTGAAGGGGACCGTGTACAGCTTGCCCTGATACGAGGCGGTGGCCACGGTCGGCCGCAGCAGGCCCGCCAGCGGGAGGGATCCCGGGTTCAGCGGAACTATCCAGCCGTTGGCGGCGAACTCGGCGGTCCAGATGACATCCAGGCTTATGACGTCGTACAGGCTGCTCTTGGCTTGGAGGTTTGCCACCAGCTGGGCGTGCTGGTCATCGGCTTCATCGGGCAGCGGGATGAGGGTGACCCGCTGGCCGGGGTGAGCTGCGTTCCACTGCCGTATCAGGCCGGGCAGGTAGCTGCCGGTGTCGAGCTTGCCGATCGCGAACGTGATCGGCCCGACTCCGCTGAGTGAGGCAACGGTGGCGGTCGCGGCGGACGTGCATCCCGCAACCGACGTCGTGACGGCAAGCAGGCCGGCGGCGGCTATCTGGAGCCGCAGTGTCCTCATCGGCATCACTCCGCTGAGCCGTCGTGGTGCTGACTTGTTATACACTCCGGTTAGGTACAGGTCAATCGCGCCCCGCCAGGGCTCCGGTGCCCTCCCGGGCCACGGCCGGGCGAAGCCGGGCTCCGCGGTCCGTTCCGGCGGCCCAGCAGGCGGCCGGTGGCGCCATCCGGCCGAGCGTGGGAGGGAGGTAGCGGCCATGCGCCTGCCGCTCCTGGCGCTCCTGGCAAAGGAGCCCGCCCACGGGTATGAGCTGAAGGCCCGGCTTGAGCAGATGTTCGGCGATGCGTTCCCATCGCCGAACATAGGGCAGATCTACCTGACCCTGCAGCGGCTGGAAAACGCCGGGCTTGTTCGCAGCGAGGACGTCGTCCAGGCCAGCAGGCCCAACAAGCGCGTGTACGAGATCACCCCGGCGGGCCGGGAGGCGGTCGCGGCCTGGGTCGAGGAGCCAAGCGACGGGCCCCGTACACGTGACGATTTCTTCATGAAGCTGGTCCTCGGGCCGATAGCTGGCTTCTCTGACCGGCTGACCCTGATCAACAGGCAGCGCCGTCATTACCTGAGCCTGATGCGGGGCCTGTCCAGGCTGGCCGAGGAGGCTGCCGGGGACAACAAGATCGCCAGGCTGCTCGTCGAGGGTGCGGCGCTGCACCTCCAGGCTGACCTCGACTGGCTGGAGCGCTGCCAGGAAGAGCTGCTGTGACCCGGGGATGAGAGCTCGCCGCCGTCACGGGAACGGCCGGTTCCGGGGACGTCCACGCCGTCCGCGGGAACGGTGACCTCAGCAGGGGCATCTCAGTAGGGGCGCAGTACGGTTGCGATCGGTGTCCGCGTGGCGCGAGCGGCGGGGACGATGGCTGCCAGGCCCGCGGCAACGACCGCGATCGCCATTGCCGTCAGCGTCGCTCCCGCTGACGGCGCGCTGCCAAGCCCGGCGCCGATTCCGTAGGCCTGCCCGACCAGGTCGATCAGGCGGGCGGACAGGACGAGCCCGCATACAGCCCCGGCCAGCGCGGCGACGAACGCGAGGACGGCCACCCGGGTCACGAACGAGATCATGATCTGCCTGGGGGTCAGCCCCATCGCCCGCAGCGCGCCGATGTCGCGGAGGTGATCGCGCAGGCCGACCGCTGCGGCGGTGAGCACGCTGGTGAGCGCGATCAGGCCCAGCACGGCAAACAGCCCGGCCAGCATCGGGCGCATGATGCCCAGGCTGGCCGCCGGATTGGCGGCTGGCGCCACGGCGAGCCGGCTCCGCGACGCGCGCAGCAGGTGGGCCTCCGCGGCGGCCAGGCTGACCCCCGGCCGCAGCACCAGGCGGTAGGAGAACGGCGGAGGCACCGCACCGGCCTGGGTCAGCGTGTCGATGCCGTAGGCGATCACCTGGCCGCCGTATTCCGGCTCGATGATCCGCCCGACGATGTGAAAGATCACATAGACGCCTCCCACCGGCATCCTCATGTACTCCCCCACCTGGAGGTGCACCGCGTCCAGAAGGCTCTGGGTGGCCACCGCCTCACCGGGGGCGTGATAGAGGCGGCCGTCGGCCACGTGGAACGGGTACGGCCTGGCGGAAGTACCTGCCCCGATCGTGGTGATGGCAGATGTCTCGCCGGGGAGCAGGGCGCTGACTTTCACCCAGGGGTACACGGCGGCCGCCTCACGGTCTGCTGCAACGATCCTGCTGGTCTGCGCTTCGCTCAGCTCGCCAGGTCTGACTGACAGGGCCCCGGCGAGCCCGATCTCAGCGGGGTGCCGTTGCATGGTGTCCAGCGTTGCCCAAAAGCCGATCCCGATCGTGCCCATCATCATGGGCAGTGCCAGCCCGCCGATCGTCAGCGCGGCTGGCAGCCGGCGGGTGAAAGATGTCCGCGCGCCGAGCACCACCGCGGGCGGCAGGCGCGACATCAGCGCGGCCCGGGCAAAACGGGACAGCCGCCCTCCGGGAGCGGAGGGCCGGATCGCGTCCGCGGGCCACACGCGCCCGGCCCGCCATCCCGGCACCGCTGTGGCCAGCAGCACCGCCATCACGGTGCCCCCGGCGATCAGCACGACCCATCCAGCGGGAGGCAGGGTGCCCGCGGCCAGCAGGCCCACGGGGACGTACCGCATCAGCGGGGCGGTGAGCAGCCCGGACAGTGCCACGCCCATGCCTGCCCCGGCCAGCCCCAGCGCGGCCTGTTCCGCGATGAGCATGCCGACGAGCTGTCCCGGGGTGAAACCAAGCGTCTTGAGCATGGCCAGCTCCTGCAGCTGGACCAGGATCCGCCCGCTCGCGGCGTTGCTGACCGCCAGCACGGCGCCGCCCAGGGCAACGAGACCGAACAGCGCGAGCAGGAGCCCAAGCAGCGGATCCTCTCCGTCCACGGACTGCTTCACATCATGCCAGGTGGACGCGCTGATGACCGAGTTGCTGCCGAGCCTGGTGATCGCCTCCTGCAGCACGAACCCGGTGGCCGCGGGACTGGAAAGACGCAGGCCCACCATCTCCTGCGTGTGCTTGGCGACCGGTTCCACCCAGCCGATCAGGCTCGGCATGACCCACATGAGCCCCGGTGTCTGGTCCGGGTACAAGCCCTGGTCGGAGGTAGCCGCGATGCCGACGACGGTGGTCCGGACCGAGCTTCCGTCAAGTCCTTCTGTCACAAGGGCCGACCCGACGCGGGCGTGCAGCGCCTGGGCGAATGAGGCCTCGAGGACCACCCCTGACGGCTGCGCGGCGGTGAGCCAGTTCCCCTGCCGGAGAAGCGGCCGGCCGATGGCGGGCATGCCGGGCATGGCCCACAGCCGGACGGGGGCCGCCAGCGGTCCGCTGACGACAGTGGCGGCAGCGACCTGGTAGGGCCCGGCCAGGCCGGTCACCCCGCCGAGATCGGCCAGCGGGCGGGCATCGGTTCCCGCAGTCAGCTGGAGCCAGATGTCTGCGCCCCTGGTCCGGGCGAACAGCGCGCGCCAGGGATCGGTGGCAGCCTCCAGCAGGGTTGCGGACAACAGCAGCGAGGTGACCACGCCGGCCACCACGAGCACCATCGCGACCGCCTGGCCGGGGCGTGCCCTCAGATCCGCGCGGATCCACCGTATCTCAGCTCGCATGATCAGTCGCGAAGCCCGGGGATCCCGGCCGCCGCCGGGCGGCCCGGCTCTGGCGGAAGGCGGGCGTCGTCGGCGATCATTCCGTCGAACAGGTTGACGACGCGGTCCGCCATGCTGGCCGCTCGTGCGTCGTGGGTGACGAGCAGGATGGCCTGGCCCTGCACGTGGCTCTTGCGGAGCAGGCGCAGTACGTCGGCGGTGTTGGCGCTGTCGAGGTTGCCGGTTGGCTCGTCGGCAAGCAGCAGGCTGGGCCGGGACGCGAGTGCTCGCGCGAGCGCCACGCGCTGCTGCTCCCCGCCGGACAGCAGCGCGGGGGCCGCCCTGGCTTTTGCTGTGAGGCGCAGGCCGGCGAGCAGCTCCTCCTGCCGTGCCCTGGCTTCGCGCCGGGTGGCGCCGCTGATCAGCGCGGCAAGCTCCACGTTGTCGGCCACGGTCATGTTCGAGACCAGGTTGAAGGACTGGAAGACAAACCCGATGTGGTGCCGCCGCACGACCGCCCACCGGGCCTGGCTGAGCTGGTCCACCCGGTGCCCGTCCAGCCAGATCTCACCGCTGGTGGCCGGCTCGAGCCCGCCGAGGACGTGCAGGAGCGTGGACTTCCCGGACCCTGACGGGCCCATGACCGCGACGAACTCGCCACGGCGGATGAGGAGGTCGACGCCGCGGAGGGCATGGACCGTGCCCGCGCCTGTCTGGAAGACCTTGGTCAGGCCCGCTGCCCGCATGAGCACCGGGGCTTCCGGCTGCGCCGGACCTGGCCAGCCGCCCTGGCATGCCGCGTCGGCTCGGGTCACGCTAGCTCCTCCTGGCACTGTTCCAGCCAGCCGAGGCCGCCCTGCAGGGCAGGAGCAGCCGTCCGCGATCACCCCATGATGACATGCGGGGGGGCGAAACGTCGCCGGCACGGGGTGTCACGTGCTATTGACCTCTACATAACTGAAGAGTATAACTGACACACATACATCGAGTGCATTACCTGTATGTAAGGAAAACCGGGCGAGCGGGCCGGGCGGCGTCCCGGGTGAGGGCTGCGGTGACTGCTCCGGCGGCCGCCGCAGGCGGCGTACGGCTACCGTCCGCGCCGGCCTCATCCGGCGGTGGCGGGCTCGTCATCGTCGCGGGCGGCGCAGGCCGGCAGCGGCATCTGCGCGAGCAGCCGGCGCGCAGCAACGACTTCGAGGAGGTGGCCGTTTTGGTGTGGTTCTACAGGTCACGGATGCCCGCGGTGCTGGCCGCCGCGGCCGCCGTGAGCTTCGCGGCCGCGGGGTGCGGTGGCGGAGGATCGGGTTCGTCCAGCAGCGGATCGTCTGGTGGTGTTCCGGCCACTGCCAGGCAGACCGTCGTGTTCGCCGAGTCGGGGCTTGGCACCGAGGGGCAGCAGACGCAGAAAGCCATCGACGCCTTCGAGAAGGCGAACCCGAACATCAAGGTCAAGATCGATGTGCTGTCGTCGGACTCCACGACGTACCTGTCCCAGCTTGAGCACGCTTTCATCGCGGGCTCGTCGACCCCGGATGTGTTCGAGTCCGACGTGACCTACCCGGCCAAGCTGGCGCAGGCCGGCTGGGTGATGCCGCTGACGACGTTCCATCCGGACACGAGCCAGTTCTTCTCTCACGAGGTGGCGGCGGGCACCTACAAGGGCACGGTGTATGCCATCCCGTGGTTCGACAATCCGGAGGGCCTGTTCTACCGGACCGACCTGATCCCGGTCCCGCCGGCGAGCCCGGCGCAGGTGGTGTCCGACGCCCGGGCGGCGATGAAGAAGGACCCGTCGCTGAAGGAGGGGCTGGCGTTCGAGGGCGCCAAGTACGAGGGAGCGATCACCTCGTTCCTGACGGTCGCCCCGGCCTTCGGCGGGACGCTCAGCCCCTCGGACATCAACACCCCGGGCAACGTGAAGGCGCTGACCTGGCTGCACGATGCGGTCTACACGAACCACATCGCGCCGACCGCGGTCACCGGCTGGCAGGAAGGCCAGGTGCAGCAGGAGTTCACGTCCGGTCATGCGGCGTTCGCGATCGACTACCCGTTCGTGGAGTCGGTCGCGGCGACCTCGCCGGTCAAGGGAAAGGTCGGCTACATCCCGTTCCCGGCGGCCTCGGGCGGCACGCCGGGCTCGGCGCTCGGCGGTGAGATGCTGGCGATCAACGCCAAGAGCGCGCATCCGGCGGCGGCCTGGAAGCTGATCCAGTACCTGACCAGCGCGCCGGCGGAGATCGCCAGGGCCGAGGCGACCGGTGACCCGCCGTCGCTGCCCAGCGCCTACACCCCGGCGCTGTACGCCAAGGCGCCCTACTTCAAGGCCGTGAAGACGCTGAACACCTACTCGGTGCCCCGGCCGGTGAACCCGAACTACCTGAACGTCTCCAACGATCTGCAGGCGATGCTGTCCCAGGTGTATGCGTCTTCCAGCCCGGCGGCGCCGGCTGCGGCGCTGAAGGCGGCGGCACCGGCCGTCAAGCAGGCGGCCAGCGCCACCCCGGGGTCATGATGGGGCGGATCGGCCGGGCGGCTCGGGAGCATGCGGTGCTGCGGGGCGGGGCGCTGGCGAGCCAGCGGCTCCGGCCCGCAGCGGGCGCGGCAGGCGGCCCTGGCGGGCCGGGCTGGGAGGCCCCGGTGATCACCGGGGCCCCGGCCCACCGCCGGCCCCGGTGGGCGTTCCGCGGACCGCAGCCGCGGCGGCCGGGCGCAGGGGGGCGGCTGGCCGCCGACCGGCGCCTTGGCTACCTGCTGGTGGCGCCCGCGGTGGTCCTGCTGCTGGCGGTGACGGCGTACCCGCTGGTCTCGAACGTGTGGAACTCACTGCACTTTGAGAACCTGAGCTACGGCAACCTGCCGCACGCGTTCGTCGGCGGCAAGAACTACGGGGCGATGTTCACGTCGGCGGGGTGGGTCGCCGCGCTGGTGCGTACGCTGGCGTTCACCGCGGTCACGATCGCCGTCGACACCGTGGTCGCGCTCGCCCTGGCGCTCATGCTGCACAAGAGGTTCCGCGGCCGGGGGTTCGTGCGGGCGGCGGTCCTGGTGCCGTGGGCGGTGCCGACGGTGGTGTCGGCGATGCTGTGGAAGACGATGTTCGACCCGCGGGCCGGGTTCGTCGACTACTTCCTCGGGGCGATCAACCCGTCGTGGGCGAACATCACCTGGGTCAACGCGAGCGTGTGGCGGTCCTGGGCGGTCATCTTCATCGCTGACTCGTGGAAGAACATCCCGTTCGTCGCGATCATCTTGCTGGCCGGCCTGCAGGTGATCCCGAACGACGTGTACGAGGCCGCGCGGATCGACGGGGCGGGCGCCTGGCGGTCGTTCCGCCAGGTCACGCTGCCTCTGCTGAAGCCGGCCCTGGGGGTGGCGCTGATCTTCCGCACCCTGCAGGCGCTGCTGGTCTTCGACGTGGTCTACATCCTGACCGGCGGCGGGCCGGGCACGTCCACCGAGTCGCTGTTCTTCCTGAACTACCAGACATTTATCACAGGAACCGACTTCGGCCTCGGCGGGGCGATGTCGGTGCTGCTCGTCGTATTGGCCCTGGTGGTATCCGCCGGGTACGTGCGGCTGATGAGGCCGCAGACATGAGGGCCGCGACGTGAAAGGAGGCATGGCATGACGACGGCGCTTGCGAGAGCCGGTGCCGGGCCGGGCCGGGCCGCCATCCGGCGGCGCCCCGGCCGCGGCTGGCGGACCGGGCGCACCGTGACCAGGCAGGTGCTGTTCTACCTGGCAGCGCTGGCCGTGGTGGTGATCGCGCTGTTCCCCTTCTACTGGATCCTGCGGACCTCGCTGGAATCCAACACCCAGGTCGCGGCCGGTGTCGGGGGGGCGAACGGGGTGCTGCCGTCGCACCTGTCCGGCAGCGCCTACGTGACCGTGTTCACCAAGCAGCACTTCCTCACCCCGCTGATCAACAGCGCCATCGTGTCCCTGGCTGCCACCGCGCTGACGATCGTCGTGGGCTCGCTGGCCGGCTACGCCCTGGCCCGGCTGCGGATCCGCGGCACCGGGGCGATCTTGTCGTTCGTCTTGCTGGCCGGGTTCTTCCCGACGATCGCGATGGTCGGCCCGCTGTTCCTGGTCCTGAAGGACCTGGGGATCCTCGACAGCATCTACCCGCTGATCATCGTCTACCTGGTCTACACGCTGCCGATCTCCACCTGGCTGCTGAAAAACTTCTTCGCCCAGATCCCCGGGGAACTGGAGGAGGCGGCCCTGGTGGACGGCGCCACCCGGCTGCAGACCCTGCGCAAGGTGATCGTGCCGGTCGCGGTGCCGGGCGTGTTCACCGCGGCGATCCTGTCGTTCATCCTGGCCTGGAACGACTTCACCTTCGCCGTGTCGTTCCTGCAGACACCCGGCCACTTCACCGTGCCGCTGGCGATCGTCACCTTCGGCGAGAGCCAGTTCCAGGTGTTCTACAACCTCATCGACGCCGCTGTGGTCATCGTCTCCATCCCGATCGCCCTGCTCGTGCTGTTCGCCCAGCGCCGCATCGTCTCCGGCCTCACCGCCGGCTCCTTCCGCTGACTGCCCAGGCTCGTCAGCCGGGCGCGGATCATGCACCGGAGCATGCGGCCCGGATGGGCCCAACGCGCAGGAGTACTCATGAATCCGCCTGGTCTCCCTGGAGCGGCGCCGGCATGAGCGGACGCAGCGCCCCGGCGCCCTTCCCGCCCGGGTGCCGGCCGAGGAGGGTCTTCCCCGGGCGGCCGCCTGAGCTGGCGCGGCTGCGCCGCTGGCTGGCGTGTCTGGGCCGAGGTCGCCTGGACCGGGCAGAACGCGCATCCGGCCGCTGCCTCGCCTGGCGCATGCGGACGGGATGAATAAGCCGCCGCAGCCGCGGGCCCGGGCCTCCACCCCGGCCGCGGCTGAGCCAGGCGAGTGCCATATCTGCGCCAGCCGGACGGGCCAGAATAAGGGCATGCCCAGTGATCACGCCGGTTTTCCGCGGCGGGCGGTGCCGGTGAGCCGGGCCGTGGCTGCCCTGCTCGCCGCCGTAGCGGTGCCGGCACTGCTTGCCGCCGCGCCGCGAACCTGGCGGCTGGCCGCGCCGGCTGCGGCCCTGGGCAAGCCTACGTCCCCGGCCGCACGGCAGGGGCACACGGCCCGGCCGTCCGTGAAACTCGCGAGGTCTGCGGCGCCCGGGGCGCCGGCGCGTCCCCCGGCGGGGGTGCCCGTGCCCGTGCCGGCACCGGCGCCCTCCCGGCCAACGCTGAGCTGCTCGCCCGCGAGCGGCGTGCCCCGCGTGGCCAGCGAGCCGTGGGCCCAGCGTGCGCTGGAGTTCAGCAGCGTGTGGGCCCCGGTCCTGGCCCGGGGCCAGGGTGTCACCGTCGCAGTGGTCGACAGCGGTGTCGATGCCATCCCGCAGCTCGCCGGCCGGGTGACCGCGACTGACCTGACGGGAACCGGCATGCAGGACTGCGTGGGCCATGGGACCGAGATCGCGTCCATCATCGCGGCAAGCGACATGACGTCCAGCGGGGTTCCCTTCGTCGGCGTGGCGCCGCAGGCCAGGATCCTTTCGGTCAAGTACACAAACCAGGATCAGAACGGCAGCCCGGCCCTCCTGGCCCGCGGCATCAGGGACGCGGCGGAACTGGGCGCCGACGTCATCAACGTGTCGTCAACCGTCAACGTGAGCACTCACGCGCTGCGCTCGGCGGTGGACTACGCGCTGAGCAGGAACGCCGTGGTCGTGGCATCTGCGGGCAACGACGAGAACGGCCAGAAGGGCCCGTTTTACCCCGCAGACTATCCCGGTGTCCTGTCGGTCGGCGCGGTGGAAAGCAACGGGGCGCTCGCGCCGTTCTCCGACCAGCGAACCCGCGTCACTGTCACCGCCCCGGGGGCCAGCATCACAGCCGCCGCGCCGGGCGGGTACGTGACCGGGCTGCAGGGGACGAGTTATGCCACCGCCTTCGTGTCCGGTGTGGCAGCCCTCGTCAGGTCCCACTACAAGCTGACGGAGTCCCAGGTGGTGAGAACGATCCGCGCGAGCGCGGACGGGTCCGCTGGGGTGGGCACCGGCAACGGGCTGGTCAACCCGGTGCGGGCGGTCACCACGGTCCTGCCCGCGATTTTGTCCACGGGCGCCCCCTCACCGCCGGCCAGCCCCCGGCCGGTCGCCGTGGCGAGGGCCCCCGCACCTGACCGTGCGGACCGCGCGGTCGCGCTGGAGCTCACCGCGGGGACGCTCGGCGCGGCCGTCCTCACCGTGCTCGGCGCCGTAGTGATCACCTACGGGCGGCGCCGCCGCTGGCGGCCAGGCCAGGTACGGTTACTGACGGGGATCGTCGGCAAGCCGGCACCCGTGCCCTGCGAGCAGAGGAAACATGCCCTTGTTGTCCGGTTTCTGGCGTTTTTCCTGGTAACCCGCCGCAGCCTCATGCTCTTCCGTCGACGGCACTGCGGCCCCGGTACATCACAGCCCTGTTGTTGTCCCTGACAGGGTCTTGTGTGGGCTGCGCTGGCAGCGTTCCGCGCAGCCGCAGCAGCCTTCGGGAAACACGCCGATGGGCCACGATAAGGGCATGCCAGATGCCTTGGCGATCTTCCCGGCGAGTGTCCGCGCCGGCACCGGCTCGCCGCGGGATCGCTGGTCACGTGCCCGTACACCAGGGCCGTGCCGGGGAACGCCCTGAGGCCGCTGCCGCCGCGCAGGCCGTCCCCGCAGGACCCGCACCCAGCGCAGACCATGACCTGCCGGTCAGGTACCGGGGCCGTCAGCGCTTGCCAGGGGCTGCTCTGGTTTTTGGTGTGCCCCGCCCTCGCCGGGCCCGCTTGCCGCAGCAGGCCGCGGCACCGCGGCCGCCTGCCCCGCAGCGCCATGCCCGTCCGCCGTTGTGCCGGCGTCGCCGGCCAGGGCGGTCTGGACCAGCCGGGCGCCCGTGCGGCGTTCCACGAACAGGCCGCGTCCCGGCGGCTGGGCCTCCGGGCGGACGCCGCCGAGCAGCGCGCCCTCGTCCCTGCTGCCGGACATGAGCAGGCCCGGCGAGCCCATGTCGCGGATCCGCTGGATGACCGGGTCGAACAGGGAACGGCCCGCGCCGCCGGCCGACCGGGCGAGGATCACGTGCAGCCCGATGTCACGTCCCTGGGGGATCAGGTCGGCGATCGGGAGCAGCGGGTTGGTGGTCCCGGCGACCAGGTCGTAGTCGTCGACGATCAGGAACAGCTCGGCCCCGTGCCACCAGGAACGGCTGCGCAGTTGCGCGGGCGTGAGATCGGGCGGGGGAAGCCGCTGCAGCATGGCGTCCCGCACCTCGCTGATGAGCTGCGCCGCGGCGGTGGGGGCCGCGGCGTACCCGATCTGGTGCGGGCAGCCCGCGTGGTCCAGCAGCGACCTCCGGTAGTCGACGAAGATCATCCGTGCTGTTTCCGGGGAGTACCTGGCGGCCACCGCGTCGGCGACGAGGGCGAGCAGGTTGGACTTGCCGCACTCGGTGTCGCCGAAGATAAGAAAGTGCGGGTCGCTGCCGAAGTCCAGGAGCACCGGCGACAGCGCGGCCTCATCGAGGCCGAACGGGATCCGCGTGCCCGTCGCGTCCGGGGCGGGCAGCTCGCTCGCCGGGAACGCGGCGGGGAGCAGGCGCACGCCCGGCGCGCGGCTCCCCTGCCACGCCGCGCTGACGGTCTCGACCAGCTTGCGCACGCCGTCGGCCAGGCTGGCGGCGTCCGGCTGCCCGTCGATGCGCGGCAGCGCGGCCAGGAAATGCAGCCCCTCACGGGTGATGCCGCGGCCCGGCGAGTCCTCCGGCACGTTGGCGGCGAGCTTGCGGGCGACCTGGGACTCGTACGGGTCCCCCAGGCGCAGTTCCATCCGGCTACCAAACAGGTCCCTGATGGCAGGCCGGAACTCCGACCATTTGGCCGCCGTGGCCAGCACATGCACGCCATAGCCCAGGCCTCTGGCAGCGATGGCCGTGATGACCTGCTCGAGCTGCTCGAACTCCTGCCGCAGGGTAAGCCACCCGTCGATGACGAGGAAGACGTCACCATATCCGTCACCAGCGAGTTCGCCGCGTGCGCGCATCGCCCGGTAGGCGGCGATCGACTCGATGCCGAGGCGGGCGAACTCCCGCTCCCTGCGCGCCAGCAGGGCCTCCACCTCGGCGACGGTACGGCGCACGCGGTCGGTCTCCAGCCGGGTGGCGACGCCGCCTGTATGGGGCAGCCCGGCCAGCGCGCCGAGCGCCCCGCCGCCGAAGTCGAGGCAGTAGAACTGCACCTCCTCCGGCGTGTGCAGCAGCGCCAGCGAGCAGATCAGGGTGCGTGCCACGGTGGACTTGCCGCTGCGCGGCGCCCCCACCACGGCTGCATGGCCAGCAGCCGCGGAAAGGTCCGCCCACAGCAGGTCACGGCGCTGCTCGAATGGGCGGTCCACGATCCCGGTGACGGCGCGGAGCCGCCCCCGCCACGCCGGGTCCTGCGCGGTATAGCCGTCCTTTTCCGTGACCGACAGCGGGGGCAGCAGCTCACCGAGCGTCGGCGGCACGTCCAGCGGCGGCAGCCAGATCCGCCGGGCGGGCGTGCCCTGCCCGGCGAGCTGCCTGACCACCACGTCGAGGAGGCTCTCCGCCGCCCCGCCGTCGGCGCCCGCGGGTTCCTCCCTGATCACCTCCGGCCGGATGTAGCCTGGCCCGTACGGCACGATCATGTGCCGCACCCGGTACCGTGGCCCGGCGCGCCTGCGCCCCGTGGCAGGCCCGGAGACGTACGCGGCCTTGAACCTGGTCATCTCCTCGGTGCCGGTCTTCAGGTAGCCGCTGCCGGGCTGCGGCGGCAGCTCGTAGGCATCAGGGACGCCGAGCACGATGCGGGACTCCGCCGCGGAGAACGTGCGCAGCCCTACCCGGTAGGACAGGTGCGAGTCGAGGCCCCGCAGCCTGCCTTCCTCCAGCCGCTGGGAAGCGAGCAGCAGGTGCACGCCGAGTGACCTTCCCAGCCGCCCGATCATGACGAACAGGTCGATGAAATCCGGCCGCGCCGACAGCAGCTCGGAGAACTCGTCGATGACCACGAACAGCGCCGGCAGCGGCGGGAACTCGGCGGCGAGCGCGCCGGCCGCGCGGGCCGCGGTGTACTCGCGCACGGAGGCATAGTTGCCCGCCGAGCGCAACAGCTCCTGCCTGCGGACCAGCTCGCCGTGCAGGGCGTCGTGCATCCGGTCCACCAGGGGCAGCTCGTCCGCCAGGTTGGTGATCACCGCGGCGACGTGTGACAGTTTGTCCATGCCGAGGAAGGTGGCGCCGCCCTTGAAGTCCACCAGCACGAAATTGAGCACGTCGGGCGAATGGGTGAGCGCGAGGCCGAGGACCAGCGTCCGCAGCAGCTCGGACTTGCCCGACCCTGTCGCGCCGATGACCAGGCCGTGCGGGCCCATCCCGCCCTGCGCGGACTCCTTGATGTCCAGCTCGACCGGCTGGCCGCCGGAGTCGGTGCCGATCGGCACCCGCAGCATGGTGCGGGCGGTGCGCGGCCGCCAGCCAGCCTGCACGTCGAGCGCGAGCGGGTTGGCGATCCCGAGCAGCGACGTCAGCGTCGTGTCGGCGACGAGCGGGTCCTCGCTGCCCGCCGCACCCGGCCGCAGCGGTGCGAGCTGCTTCGCGAGCGCGGCCGCCTCGGTGAGCGACAGCGCGTCGGGCACGCCGACCGGCGTGCGCACCTCGAAGCCCGCCCGGTCCCTGCTGATCACCTCCACGCCGTCCCTGGTGACGGCCAGGTGCAGCGCGGCCGTCGCCGGCGGCCCGCCGGCCTGGGGCGCCGCGTCGATGACGACGGCCCCTTCGACGCCGTCGGTGCCGAGCAGCGAGTCCTGCATCCTTGCGCCGCCGTCGACGATGACGACGTAGTACGGGAGCACCGCGGACGGGTGGCCGGAGAAACGCGGCCGCTCCCTGAACTCCTGGCCGAGCATCCCTTCGAGCTGCGGCAGGGCGGGGGCCATCAGCCGGACCGGCCCCGCGGCGTCAAGCTCGGTCTGGTGCATGTTGTGCGGCAGCCACTTGATCCACTCCCAGTGCCTGATCCGCTCCGGGGAGGCGCACACGCAGATGCGGAGATCGTCGGGCGAATGGAAAACAGCGAGCTGCCCGATCATCGCCCGGAGCATGGCGCAGGCCGCTGCGGGGTCGCCGTCGGCCGAGACCTTGGCGAACGACCGCAGGTTGATGCCGATCGGCAGATCCGGCACGCTGCCGTGGGCGCGCACGAAGCGCCGCAGCGCGCCCGCGCACAGCGGGTCCAGGTCATCGGCGGGTTTGGTGTCCGGAGGCACGAGCCGGACCGCGAGCCGCTGGGTCCCCGTCCCGATGCGCGCGCTGGCGAAGTTGTCCCCGGACGGGCGGCGCTCCCAGACCCGCCGGAGTTCCCGGTCAGCGAGGAAGGCGGCCAGCGCACGCGGCGCGGGGTGCGTCCACTCCAGCGCCGCACGCTGTTCCGCCGCAGCCTGCTGGGCCCTGCGTCTGACCTGCCCGAGATAGCGCAGGTAGTCCCTGCGCTGGCCGTCCAGCTTAGCCCTGCGCTCGCCCTTGCCGCGGCCGATCTGGCCGAGCGCCATGCCGCCCATGCCGAGGGCCATCGCGCCGCCCCCCACGTACTGCACGGGGGTGGCGTGCGGGCCCGCGATCATCGCGACCATCCCGACCGTCATCGCGAGCATCGGCAGGTACATCAGCGTCTGCCGGAAACTGTCCTGGGTGACTTCCGGGATTTGCGGCGGCTCCTGAAGGACGATCTCGCCGTGCGGAAGCTGCGGCGGGTCGGGCTGGCGCGCACGGCGGACGACGACAGTGGTCATGCCGCCGCCTCCTCCTGCCGTGCGCCCCGCCTCACCACGAGCTTCACCGCTGTCCGTCCGGTATGCCGCACTGGGACGGATCATCATTGTAGGGTGCTGCGAGAGCTGTGGTCAGTGCCGTAGGAAAGTGGGAAATGGGCGGCAGGGAAGCAGCAGGGCCCGCGGCGCAGGCGGCTGCCCGTCTCCGGATCAGGACCGGCGGGCTGAGGGATCCGCTGGCGAAGCTGCGAGGGAACCAGATGAGTCCTGCGGCAGGGGCTGACCTGTGCCGGGTCACCGTGATCGGGCCGGCCAGGCGTGTCGACATCGCGCTGCCCGATTACGTCCCGTTCGCCGAGCTGTTTCCCGCAGTCGCCAGGTACGCCGGGCTTGACGGCCCGGAAGCGGCCGCCGAGCAGGGCGGGTGGGTGCTGCAGCGGCTGGGTGAGGAACCCTTCGCTCCCGACCTGACACCGCTGCAGGCCGGGCTGAAGGATGGCGAGACGATTTACCTGCGGCCGTACCGGGCGCAGCTGCCGCCGCGGGTGTTCGATGATGCGGCCGACGCGATCGCGGCGGGTGTGAACGCCCGCCCGGGCCGGTGGGAGCCGCGCCACGGGCGGTGGCTGTCCCTGGGTGCCGCCGCGGCGGCCCTGCTCGCCGGGGCGCTCGTCATCGCGCGGGCCGGCCCGCCGTGGGCCGTGCCCTCGCTCGCGGCGGCTGCGGTCGCCGTGGCGCTTCTCGCTGCCGCGGCGGCGGTGGCGCGGGCCGCCGGTGACGCGGTCACCGGTGCCATGTTCGGGTATACCGCGATCCCCTACGCGTTCCTCGCCGGGCTGCTGACGCCTCTCGGGCACACGGCGCACCTGGGAGCGGCGCAGCTGCTGTCCGCGTTCGCAGCCGTGGTATTCACCGCTGTCATCGCGGCCATGGCGTCCACGCGGATGCCGCTGCTGCTCGGGATCACCGGCGCAGCGCTGCTCGGCGATCTCGGCGCGCTGATCGACTACCTCGGCGGCGGGCTCGGCCTGGCCGGGGCGGCTGCGCTGGTCGCGGCGGTCGCCATGGCACTCACCCCGCTGATCCCCGCCCTGTCGTTCCGCCTGGCGCGGATGGACCTCCCCCCGGTACCGCGCAACGCCGACGACCTGCGCCGTGACACGCTGCCCATCGACGGCGCCGACATGCGGCAGCGGGCAGCGGCCGCGGACGGGTTCGTCACCGGTGCCGCGGCGGGCACCGGCCTGGTGGGCGCGGGGGCGGAGCTGGCCCTGGCCCTGGCACACGGCTGGCTCGCCCCGCTGGCGTGCGCGGCGCTCGCCTGCGCACTGCTGCTGCGGTCCCGCATCTTCCGCGGCATCGCGCAGCGGCTCTGGCTGATGATCCCCGGCTACGGCGGCCTGGTGCTGCTCGCCGTCGCTGCCATCCGCATCCCGGCGCAGCCATCGCACCTCGCGGCGGCGCTCGGGTCCCTGCTCGCAGGGACCGCGCTGGTGGTGGGGACGGGCACCTGGCTGCCCGGGCACCGGCCGTCGCCGTTCTGGGGCCGTGCCGCGGATATCGCCGACACCGTGCTCATCGTCAGCCTGTTCCCGCTCGCGCTTGCCGTCGCCGGCGTGTTCGGCGAGATCCGCGGGCTCGTCGGCTAGGAGGCCGGGCGGCATGCCCGGCGCACTGGCGGAGGGATACCGTGACAACGCAGCAGAGCCGCAGGGACCTGTACCAGGCCCACAAGCTGATGATGCGGCGCGCCTGCCTCGCCCTGCTGCAGGGCGAGCCCGACGTGCCCGACCAGCCGCTGCGCCGGCTGAACGTGGCCGTCTTCTCCAGCGCCCTCGTCGCCGTGATCCTGGCGTCGCTCGCTGTGATCTGGGCGCTGCTCGGCCACGGCGGCGCACCGGTCAGCCAGGAGCAGGGGACGCTGATCATCGACAAGCAGACCGGGACGCCCTATGTCTTCTGCCAGGGGGGCAAGCTCTGCCCGGCGGTGAACTACGCCTCGGCCCGGCTCGCGCTGCGCAGCTCGTCGGTCAACCAGCAGGTGGTGAGCCAGTCGGCACTGACGCGGTATCAGCGGGGACCGCTCATCGGCATCCCCGCCCTTCCCCAGCCGCTGCCGGAGGCCGGCCTGCTCGTCCGGCAGCCCTGGTCGGTGTGCACGCAGACCGGCCTCCTTCCGGGAGGCACGCAGACGGCCCTCGCCGGTGGCATCCCTACGGGCGGGCAGCCCCTCGGCTCCAGCGCGCTGCTGGTCAGCGTGACCAGCCCGGGCGGCAAGGACTGGGTGATCTGGCACGACAGGCGGATGCTGATCGCCCCGGGCATGCTGCACGCGCTGGGAACGGTTCAGCAGCCGGTGACCGTGCCCAGCACGTGGCTCGACACGGTACCGCGGGGCCCCGGCTTCGGCGTGTCGGTCCCGGGCATGGGCAACCGTGTGACCGGCCCCGCCGGCGGCACTGCGGCCATCGGGCAGGTGTACAAGGTGAGCACCGTCGGCGGCGCCCAGTACTACGCGCTGGTCGGCAGCGACAAGCTCGCGCCGATCACACAGACCCAGGCCAGGCTGCTGCAGTTCACCCCGGGCGAGCGCGGGCTGAAAACGCTGCTCCCCTCGCAGCTCGCCGGCCGGTCGTTCGGGACCCTGGCCAGCCCCGGCCTGCCAGCCAGCATCCCGCCCGTGGTCCCGGTGAGCGGGCCGGAACCGCTGTGCGTCAGCTACTCCGGCGGCGGCCGCCGGCTGGCCATGCAGGTCACGCTGGGCGGCCAGATGCCCAGCGGCGGCGTGCCTGTGAGCGGTCCCGCGGGTGCCGGGCAGATCGCGCTGCCCCCCGGGCGGGGCGCGCTGGTGGGGGTGACACCCACGGCAGGGCAGGGCAGCGCGGTCACCTACTTCCTCGTATCCGGCGGGCGCAGGTACGCGCTCGCGTCGCAGGACGTGGCGGCGATGCTGGGCTACGACCTGCAGAAGCAGAGCGTGCTGCTTCCTGCGGGGGTGGTGGATCTCATCCCCCAGGGCCCGGCGCTCGACCCGGCAGCCGCGGCCAGGCCGGTGGCTGCGGCCCGGCACTGACCTGACCTGGGGAGACCGCGCACCCGGAGATGACGATTTGGTGACATTTTCATCGCCGTCCCCGGAGCCGCCGGGGACAGCGCAGTCGGCATGGAAGTATTCCCACATCATCCGGGTCCCGGGTGGCGGCGGAAGCGGCGCGAAGCTCAGCTTTCATCTCCTGTTAACAAATGACCCGCTTGACGCTTTTACCAAGATCAGCTTCACTTGCCACTGATCTGCACGGCGGCTTGTTCCGGCCGTGCAGGCGGGAGGCGGCCCCGGAGCCTGCCATTCCGCCTGCTGGCCGGTGCAGCCGCAGCCGGGCCGCACGCTGTGCGCACGGCCCGGCAGGACCGAGGGGAGAGGGAGGGACGCAGTGGCCGGAGAGTCCGCTGTCAACAGAGCGGCAATGGCGCAGGCTGCGGTACAGGTAGACGATGCCGTGACCACGATCCGGGGTCTTCAGTCGCAGCTCGGCGGTTATCAGAGCGCGCTGATGGGCGGCTGGCAGGGGGACGCCGCGGCGGCGTTCACTGGCGCCTTCGAGTCCTTCAACGCGGACTTCACGAAGGTGCTCAACGCGCTGGAGGGGATCCACGAGAAGCTTGCCGGCACCCGTGCGACCTACCAGTCGGCGGAGGACACCAACACCTCCGCGGTGAGCAGGGTCGGCGGCCTGCTGAACGGCTGAGCCGCTGGCTGACGGTCAGGAAGGGACGAGGATGAACAGCGAGTACACCAGGGTCGTCTTCGGCCAGATGGAGCAGGGGCAGGCGGACTTCGCGCGGACCTACAGCCAGCTCCAGAGCACGATCTCCACCATGGACGCGCAGCTCCGCAGCAGCCTGTCCCAGTGGGATGGCGCGGCCCAGCAGGCGTACTACCACGCCAAGGCGGTGTGGGATGCCGCCATGGCCGACATGGCGAACGTGCTGAACCAGCTCGGCGCGGTGATCGGGGTGGCCAACGACAACTACATGTCGGCAGAGTCGGCGAACACGGCCCTGTGGGGAGGCTGAGGCGGCAGCGGTGCCTGCCAGGCCCCCGGGTGGCCGTCACCGCGTCACCGCTGCGTGGTGCGGCGTGCCGTCGGATGGACATGAGCATGGAGAGTGGCAGTGGGCGGCTACTTCGATGAGCTGATGCTCCAGGAGCAGGAGAAGGCGCAGCAACAGCAGGCGGCGCGTAACGCGCGGCTGTACAACCCGGATGGCTCGGCCAAGGCGAACGACTACCGTCCGCCTCCGCCCCTGTCGGCGCCGGCGTTTCCCGGTGTGGAGCCCCGGGGCGGTGCCGAGCTGATCGTGCACCGCGGCCGGCTGCTGGCCGTGGCGAAGAACATGAAGCAGGACCTGGCGGACCTGAAGGCGGCGCTGGGGAAGCTCAGCAGTTGTGGCGCGGGCGGCGCCACGATCGCCGGCTGGGAAACCGCCGACGCGTTCGGCGGCAACGCGGGCAATGCCTACGCCGGGATCTCGCAGTTCTACCAGGAGCTGAACGACGCCTACGAGATGGTGATCGCCAACTTGCACCAGACCGTGGGCATCTACGAGGACGCCGAGACGGAGACAGTGAGCGCGATCCGCGGCGTGGGCACGGGCACGGCTTCCGCTGGCGTAGCAGCCGGTTCCTGGGCATAGCGCCGGCGTCCAGGGAACGAGGGGGAGCATCAAGTGACCGGGGAAAGGCAACGATGAGGCTGATCCCATTCGGCGGCTCTCAGGTAGCCGTCGGCAACACGTACACGGTCAAGACCGAGACGGTCGTGCCGTGCGATGTCAGCGCGTACTCGGCGGCGCAGATCGAGAAGATGCTCCACGGGCTCCGCCCGTCGGCGGTGGAGCAGGCCGGCGCCGCGCACAGTGAGGCCAGTGCGACGCTCCACACGATCGCCGGGAACCTGGTCAAGCACATGTCGGTGCTGGCCGAAAGCTGGCAGGGGCAGGCGGCGCAGGCCGCGGCGGGGCGCTTCAGGCAGCTCTACGAGACAGCGGTCGCGCTGTCGCAGGCCAGCCACCAGACCGGCTCCGTGCTCTCCTGGCTGGGTGGCACGATCCTGCCCTTCTACACGCGCTATTCGGTGCCGCAGGTGAACAGTGTCGTCAGCTTTGTCGACCATGCGGTCGGCTACCACCCGCGGGACAAGGCGGCGCAGCAGATCCTGCAGCGGCTGAACAACCGCCTGGTGCAGGCCAACGGCGGTCTGCCGCCCAGTGTGCACAGCTACCTGGCAGGTACCCAAGGGGACAGCCCGATAATGGGGCACACCGGCACGTCCGTCGGCGGCCCCGCTGGCGGGGGTTCCGCAGGGCCGGCTGGTGGCGGTGCGACGGCGGGCGCGGTGGCGGGGAGTGGTGCCGGGCTGCCTGCCTTCAGCCGCGGGCCTGGGAGCCTGGGGAGCGCCGGGAGCCCGGGGCAGCTCGGTGGTGCTGTGAGCAGGCCAGCTGTCGCGCATCTGGCGGGTTATTCCCCGCCCGGCGGGGCGGGCGGGGGGCCTGCGGGCGCAGGGCCGGGCCTGGGGGCTGGCGGTGGGGCCCCTGGCGGGGGAGGCGGCCCCGGGATGCTTCCAGTCGCCGCCGGGGGGGTACCTGGTGCGGGTGGCGCCAGCGGTCTTCCTGGTGACTATGCCGCCGGCGGCCCCGGCGGTGAGGCGGCCCCGCCCGGCGCGGAGGTACCGGGCGGTGAGGTTCTCGGCCCGGAGGCGGTGCTGGGGCCGGACGGGATGATCAGCGGGGTGCCTGGCGGCCCGGTGGCCGGGGATCCCGCCGTGGCTGGCGGAGAGTCCGCGGGCCTGCTTCCCGGTGTGCCCGGGGCCGGTGCCGCAGGAGACCCGGTGCCCGCGGGGCCGGGGGATCCGGGGACGGCTGCTGGCTGGCCTGGCGGGGGGGCCGGTGCCGGTATGGGCGATGCGGCGGCTGGCGGCGCGGATGTGGCGGGCCCCGTCGATGGCCTGGGCATGATGCCGGTGACGGGCAGCGGCGCAGGCCAGCGGGAGCGGGAGCGTTACCGTCAGTCCTGGCTCCCGGAGGACCCTGATCTCTGGGAGGGCGGTGACGGCACGGCGCCGCCAGTGATCGGCGGCTGACCGGCCCATGGCGGCCGGGCACACGGGCACGTGGATGCTGAGCGCCGCACGCAGCCCGCGAGGGGCCGCGCATACGGCGGCGGGGTTTGCCCAGGGTCGGCATGCTACGGAAGGTACGGTGCGGGCAAGGAGAGCAAGGCGGCTGCGGGCTGTGTCCGCGCTGGTGGCTGTGGCTGCGGGTGTGCTGGCGCTGGGCGGCTTCGCCGCGGTGCCGGGGGCGCGGGCTGCGGCGCCAGGGCCGCAGCCGCTGGCGGATGAGTGGTGGTTCCCGGCCTGGGAGGTCCAGGGCGATGTCTGGCCGCTTTCTGAGGGTGCCGGGGTGACGGTGGCGGTGCTCGACACCGGTGTGCAGGCGAACCTTCCGGACCTGCGGGGGGCGGTGGTGCCCGGCGGGGACACCACCGGGGCGGGCACCGACGGCATGACCGACACCGACACGGCGAACGACGGGCACGGTACGGCCGTCGCCGCGCTGATCGCCGGGCAGGGCCGGGGGCCGGCCGGGACCGCGGTCGTGGGGATCGCCCCGCGGGCGAAGATCCTGCCGGTCCGGGTCGGCGCAGCCGGTCCGGACAATTCCGAAGATGTCGCGGCGGGGATCAGGTACGCGGTGGGCCACGGCGCGCAGGTGATCAACATGTCCTTCGGCGGCCCGACCCTGTCACCTTCCAGTTGTGACGGCACCGAGCAGGACGCGATCGCCTACGCGCTGGCGCACAACGTGGTGGTGGTCGCTGGGGCAGGGAATTCCGGGAATGCCGGCAATCCCCCCGTAGACCCGGCGTCGTGTGCGGGGGTGCTGGCGGTTGGGGGGGTCAACCCGAATGGGTCGGTGTGGCAGGGCAGCGAGCGGCAGCCGTACGTGGCGGTGGCCGCGCCGGGCAATTATGTCGGGTTTCTTGGCCGGGACGGCCGGTACTTCCCGCACGGGTACGGCACCAGCGCCGCCTCGGCGTTCGTGTCGGGGGAGGCGGCGCTCGTGCGGTCGAGATACCCGCGGATGCCCTGGTACCAGGTGGTGGCCCGGATCATCGACACGGCGCTTTCCAGGGGCAACCCGGTACCCAACGACGGCTACGGCTACGGGATCATCAGGCTCGACCGGGCGGTCAATGCATCGAAGTTCCCGGTGCCCGCCAGCGCGCCCAACCCGGTGTACGCGGCGTACAAGCGGTGGCTGGCCTCATCACAGGGCAGGCAGTTCGCCGCCGCCGGGCACCCGTCGCCCGCCTCCGCGCACCCGTCGCCCAGGGGGCGCCGGACGGCCGCGGCAGCGCCGGGCACCGGATCTGGCGGCTCCCCGGCGCTGCTGATCGGCATTGCCGCCGCAGCCCTGGCAGCAGCCGGTGCCGGGAGCGCGGTCGCGGTGTCGCGCCGCCGCAGCCGGTCGGGCCCGGCGGGCAGATGAAACAGGCAGGGCGGGGACGCCCGCGGACAGCCCGGTGGGGGCCTGGCTGTGATTGGGCCTTGCCTGCTGTTGTCTGGCAGAATGTTGTCGTGGCTAGCTGGTGATGCGGGGCCCTCTTCCCTCGCCGCCGGTCCGATCTGGGTGGCCTGGCCAGTTTCCCCACCTGGCAGGAGTTCGCCGCCCGTACTTGTTTTCTGGGAGAACCGCAGCCGTGGCTGTCAAGATCAAACTGAAGCGCCTGGGCAGGACCCGGGTGCCGCACTACAGGATCGTCGTCGCTGACGCGCGCACCAGGCGCGACGGGCGTGCCATCGAGGAGATCGGCGAGTACCACCCGAAGGATGAGCCTTCGCTCATCGAGGTCAACTCGGAGCGGGCACTGCACTGGCTCTCCGTGGGGGCGCAGCCTACCGAGCCGGTCAAGGCCATCCTCAAGCTCACCGGGGACTGGCAGAAGTTCAAGGGCGAGCCGGGAGCGGAAGGGACGCTGCGGACCCCTGGTCCCCGCGACGACAGGAAGGAGCGTTTCGCCGCGGCCCTGACCGAAACCAGGGAAGGCGCCGCGTCCTCCGGCTCCAGGAGCAGCCGCCAGAAGCAGGGCGGCCAGGCCCAGGGCGCCAAGGAGAACCGGGGTGCCGGGAGGAAGGACAGCGGCCAGCCGGCCGGGGGCACCGATGCCGCAGGCGATGTGGCTTCCGGCGAGAGCGAGTCAGGAGAGCAGTGAACCGGGGGGCAGCGCCCGCGGTGCTCGAAGAAGCCCTCGACCATCTGGTCAGGGGCATCGTCGAGCATCCCGGCGACGTTCAGGTCTCCAGCCGGGCGATGCGGCGCGGCAGCGTCCTCGAGGTGCGGGTCCACCCCGATGACCTCGGCAAGGTCATAGGACGCGGCGGCCGCACCGCCAGGGCGCTGCGGACCGTCATAGGTTCCCTGGCAGGAAACCGTCACGTCCGCGTTGATCTGCTCGACATCGAGGAGATCCGCTAGCAGGCATGCAGGTGGTCGTCGGCCAGGTCGGCCGTCCGCACGGGGTCCGCGGGGAGGTGGTGGTACACGTCAGGACCGATGACCCCGGCGTGAGGTTCGCGCCGGGGTCCACCCTCGCCGTGGGCCCCGGCGGCAGCACGCTCACCGTCGCCGCATCCCGCTGGCAGTCCGGGCGCCTTGTCGTCGCGTTCGAGGGACTGACGGACAGGACGTCGGCCGGGCGGCTGCGGGGTGCCCTGCTCACGGTGGACTCGGCCGGAATACCTCCCAGTGACGATCCCGACGAGTTCTACGACCACGAGCTGATCAACATGGAGGTGGTGACCACCGGCGGCCAGCGGGTCGGCACCGTGACCGACGTGTTTCACCATGGCCAGGATCTGCTCGTGGTGCAGCCGCCCGATCCCGCCGCGGACGAGATCCTGGTGCCGTTCGTGCGCGCGATCGTCCCGGACGTGGACAGGGCGGCCGGCCGCATCGTGATCGACCCGCCCCCCGGCCTGCTGGACCCCGGGGAGGCCCCGGAGGCCTGAGCGGCGCGGCCGCCCGGCCGCCGCTGTCAGCCCGCTCGTGCCGGCCGCTCGTGCCACCGGCCGTCCGGCTGGTGCCCGCGTCCTCCTCAGCGGCCCGGCGGCATACGGCGGCCCGCCACAGGAGGCACCGAATGCGCATAGACATCATCACGATCTTCCCTGAGTATTTCGTGGGGGTCCGGGGGGTCGTCCCCCCGGGCCAGCACAGCAGAACGGAGGGGCGCAGCGGGCTGGAAGGCCAGCGCAGCGGACCGCTGGGCGTCTCGCTCATCGGCAAGGCCGCTGCCCGCGGCGATATCGAGTTCGGCGTCCATGACCTGCGGCGGTGGGCACGCGACGTTCATCGCACCGTTGACGACGCGCCGTTCGGCGGCGGGCCCGGCATGGTGATGAGGCCAGACGTCTGGGGTGACGCGCTCGACGAGATCGTCCCGCCCGGCGGCCACGGAGGGACCGGAGGCCCCGGGTCTGCGGGCGCCGCGCCCAGGCTCGTCGTGCCCACGCCGGGCGGTGTGCCCTTCACGCAGGCCACCGCGGCACGCTACGCGGC